>ENA-ORUN01002993-ORUN01002993.1-human-gut-metagenome-genome-assembly--contig:-NODE-2993-length-12650-cov-2.410957_pt1 | contig 12650 bp, 18 predicted proteins | sample MGYA00242080_ERZ509209 | MGnify/ENA primary metagenome ERZ509209 (study PRJEB26280, sample SAMEA2338786) | human gut metagenome | biome: human gut; feature: human-associated habitat; material: faeces... | reverse complement strand
TAGCGCTGGGCTTTTTCTATGTTCTTCTCAATGTCCCCGCGGCACGGGGAGCAGATGTAAACCTTTTTCATGTTGTTCCTCCTATCGTGAGCGCCAGCTCTGGCCGGTGAGGGTGATGCCCCTGCACATTTCCATGAGCCGGTCGATGGTGGCCCGGGCCGTCATGCTGTCGTGGCTTTCTCGCGGCGTCATGCGGTCGATCAGGGCCTCGGTGTCGTAGTTGGTGGTCACTATGGTCGGCAGGTATGCCTCATAGCGGCCGTTGATGATGTTGTAGACCGTGGAGATCGCCCACTCGGTCGGTGGCTCCTTGCCGATGTCGTCGATCACGAGGAGCGGGACGGTCTTGTAGATCTTCAGGACGTCACTCTCGCTGCCGCCGGTCGCGGAGTAGGTGCGCTTGATGCGCTCCAGCAGGTCGATCATCGTCATGCAGATGACCGGCTTGCCTTGCGCGATCAGGTGGTTGGCGATGGCAGCGGCGAGGTGGGTCTTGCCGGTGCCCGGCGGGCCCGCGATAAACAGGCCGTTGCGGCCGGGTTCCTGACGACCGGGCTGCGGCAGCATGGCGTCGAAGCCTTCGGCATAGCGCCGGGCGGCTGCCGCTGCTCGCTTGTTGTCGTCGGTGAGCTGGAAGGTGGAGAAGGTGCGCCGCAGGAAACGGTCGCCCATGCCTGACTCGCCGACGATGCGCTTGATGCGATCCCGCATTTTCTTCTCCTCCTCAGCCTTGGCGGCTGCGGCCTCAGCAGCTTCGCGCTCTGCCTTCGCCTTCTCATAGGCAGTCACGGCCTCGGGGCAGGTGCATCGCTCGGCTCCGTAGGGAGGCCAGAGGATGCGGTTGCCGAGCTGGATGCCCTTGTGGTAGCGCAGGGCGCCGCAGAACTCGCAGGGGACGGGCTCAGGGACTCCGGGACGGCCGGCGAGGCGCTCGTCGTTGCTCCAGATCCAGTTACCGGCGTCACTCGTCGTCGGCCGGCTTGAAGCCCTTGCCCCAGTCTCGGCCGGAGCTGTCGGGCTGTTCAGGATCTCGCTGATTTTCTGCACCTTCGTTCACCTCCTCATTGTCCCAGTAGCCGCCGTTGAGCCATGTGCTCGGGTTCGGTATGTAGCGCCCGTTCTCCCGGCGCCACTGGTCGCTCCGCTTCTGAGCGTCGACCGCCTGCATGATCCTCTCGTGGAGCTCAGCGGTGGGCTTGATCTTGTTCCACGCCTTCAGAGCGTACTGCTTGCCGGTCTTTTTCGGGTAGGCTTTCCAGAACTCGAGAAATCTGGCCTCGACGAGCGACTTCGTGCCGCCGTCACTCCCCTCGTCAGAGGGGGAAGGGGGTGTATTACCTTCTCTTGTCTTATCTTCTCTACTCTGGTCTACTCTGCCTCCGGCTTTCTTGCGGCTGTTTGCCGGTCGTCCTGCGGTCGGCGTTTGGTCGTCCGGCGAGGCGTCGGCAGACGCCGCAGCAGCGGCCCGGCGACTGCGGGAGCGCTCTTTCTCGGCTTGCCGCTGGTCGATCAGCTTGCCGGCGTACTCGTACCAGTCGTGGATCTCGAGCGTCCCGTCCTCTTTTTCGTCGATCCAGCCCGCCCGGATCAGCGTTTTCGCCAGCTTTTCGGGGTCTCCGTCCCACTGAGCGGCCCGCGAGATCATGCGCGGCGTGATGTCGACGAGGCTGCCGGTCGGGGCGTTGTCGAGGGCCCACAGCCAGAACGAGACGAGCAGCCCCATCATGTGCGGCGGCTCGACTTCGAGCTGGTCAGCAGCGTCGAACAGTTTGCGGTGATCCTTGAGTGTCTGATGCACTTGCAGCCATGCCACGGTCGTCACCTCCTTTCTGTGGTCGTTTGTTTGTGGCCTGCTTTTGGTCGTCTGCCGGTCGTCCGGCGGTCAGGTTAAAATGGAAGGTCGCCATTTTCCTCGATCTCCGTGAAGTCGCCGGAGCCCTCAGAATAGCCCGGATCGGCGAAGTCGCTGCCAGAGCTCTGGCCGCCGTCCTTCTTGCTGTCGCAGAAGTGGACGGAGTCGACCGTGATCTCGACGGCTTTGCGGCGGTTTCCGTCCTTGTCCTCGTAGCTGCGGCTCGTGAGCTCGCCCTCGACGAGGACGAGGCGGCCCTTGCTCAGGTACTTGCAGACGAACTCGGCCTGTGCGCGCCATGCGACGCACTCGATGAAGTTGGTGATCTTCTTGCCGTCCTTGGTCTTGCGGCCGGTGTCGCTGGCGAGGGTGAAGCTGGTGATCGCCGTGCCCTGCTGCGTGTACCTGAGCTCAGGGTCAGCGGTTAGACGGCCTTGGAGGCCGGTGTGGTTATACATTAGGCGTTTCCTCCTTGCTGGTTATGCTGTGCGGCCGCGTTGTCGAGGGACGTGCAGATCTCGTCGTACTCTTGGCGAGTCAGGGCGGCCGGATCCTGCTTTTTGTACTTCTCCACGATCCGGGCGTTGGTGCGCTCCTTGGTCATTCCCGCGGCCTCTGCCTTCTTGTAGAGGCGTGCGAGCTGCGCGTCGCTCAGACGGCCGGAGCTCTGCCCCTGACGGCCCTGCGTGGCCTGCTGGCGGCCTCCAGCGCCGGATCCTTTGCCCTGCGCGCCGAAGTCACTGTTGTCGGGGTCGTCCTCGCCTTGGTCGACGGTGAACTTCTCGAAAAGGTAGTATTTCAGGGCGTAGGTGTGGGCCGCGCCCTTGGCCTTGGCGGGGTCATCGTTCCAGCCGACGGCGTGGACGGTGGCCTCGATGGTCTCGTCGTCGTTGTCGAGGTTCAGCCAGCGGATCGTCAGGTCGGCCTCGTAGAGGAACATGAGCTTGTCGCCGTTGCGGGTCTTGGTCTGCATGGTGATCCAGTAGACCGGGTCGCCGTTCTCGGCGTGGCGCGTGGCCTGCTCGCTGATGACGTCGAAGTCGACGCCGAGCTCGTTCATTATGGGGGTGATCTTTTCCCACACGTCGTAGATCTTGGCGTACTTGTAGCTGACGCCGTCGCTGTGCTGCTTCTTGACGATCTCCGGGCAGGCTTTCCGCATTTCGACGAGCTTCTGCCGGAGCGTCAGGCAGGCGGCTTCAGGAGGGGCCGCAGCAGCGGCCGCCTCGGTTTTCTTGGTTTCTGCCATATCGGTGCCTCCTTACACGTCGACCGTGAAGATGCCCGGGGTCTCGTAGACGGTGACGCCCTCCACAATCTCGCCGGTCTCGGTCAGGGTTGCGATGTCGCCGGTGTAGCTGAGCAGCTTCTTCAGATCGGCCCAGCGGGTCGACTCCTCGACCTTCACGAGCTCGCCGTAGCCGTTAGCTTTGAGCCACGGCACCAGCTTGGTCTCGTCGAGCTTGGTCTTGGTGGTGCCCTTCTTGAAGGTCAGGGTGCCGGAGAGGAGCCGGTACTTCTCCGTCGTCTTGGTCTCCTTGTGGGGGACGGTGGCGAAGAAGTCGGCCAGACAGCTCGTCAGGTACGAGGTGCCGTTCTCCATGCGCTTGCGGGCGGCGGCGACTTTCTCGTTGATGGCCGCGATCTGCTCGTCGGCCAGAGCCTTCAGGCGGTCGTACTCGCTGCGCTCGTCGGCGATCTTGCGGATGGCCCAGTCGGCGCAGCGGTCGTCGGTGATACGGAACGGGGCGTGCTCGCCCTCTGCGACGGTGCCGAGGTCGACCTGCTCCAGCTCGTCCAGCGTGGCAGCAGGCAGCAGCTCGGCCTCCTGCGTGGTGGTGGCCTCTGCGTCTGCCTGCTCGGCAGCGAGGGCCGCGGTGGTCTTATCGCTCATTGTTGTGCTCCTTTCTTTCGGTGACGTTGAAGGTGAGCATCACGCCGCAGGTGACAGGGGTGACGCTCTCGAGCTCGAGGTCGCGGCCGCTGCGGAGGTGCAGGGTCTCGCCCGGCTTCATTTCGGTGATGTGTTTCATCTGGTACTCCTTTCTGCAAAGAAACGGTGCCCGCCTTCCTCGATGACGAAGATCTGACTCTCGTGGAAGTCGCTGGTCACGAGGGCGGGGTTGTAGAAGTAGAGGATCGGCTCGTCCACGACGGTCTCGCCTCGGTCGAACACGGCCGCGACGGCGTCCTTGACGCGCTGCGTGGGATCCGGCCGGCTCTTGGTGTAGCTGTAAAGGACGACGGCCTCAGAGGGGTCGACGCCGCGCTTCTCGGCTGCATTGAGGATGCACTGAGCGACGAGCATCTGGCCCTCGAAGGACTCCCCGCCGGCCTCGGCCATGACCACGCGCTCGACGACGTCGCGCTCGGCGTCGGTCAGAGGGTAGCGCACGGCGGGCTCGGTCGGCTCCACGGTCTCAGCGGCCGGTGCGGAGGTGTCCGGGATGTATGTGCCGACGGTGGTGGTCGGCGGCAGGATGTTGGTCTCCTGCTTGCTGCCGGTTTGGGTGGTGAAGATTGCCACAGAGATGCCGCCCAGCAGAAGGACGGCAGCGGCCAGCGTGGCAGCTCTCAGGGCTTTCCTCTTGGCACGGCGGCGCCGGCGTGTTATACTTGCGGTGCGGGATCTGTATGCTGGCAGGCTGCTGGATCTTCTCGCATGGGTCGCCCGGTCGCAACGGGCGGCCCTTTCTTTTGTGGTTTCCATTGGTTTCTCCTTTCACTGAGCCCGTGCGACGGTCAGATCACAGAGGGCGTGAGTGAGGTCGCTGAACTCGGTCTCTCGGACGGTGTCAGCGGTCAGCAGCACAAGGTAGTCGTTGTCGTAGTAGTCGATCTCGGGGTGCCGCTGCCGGTTTACTTCGTTTTTGTGGCGGGCGTAGGGCTCGGCACGGTTCCAGACGTCGTCAGGGATCCAGCGGTCGAGGCGATCCTCGACGCGCTCGCGCAGCTCCTCGCTCGTGATCGTGATCTCCGGGCTCATGCTGTCACCTCCGCGCCACGCGGGCCGGGAGCGTCTGCTCCGGGCGAGTCAGGCCCTTGCTGAAGCTCTGCGGCTCATATCTGACGCCCACGATCCGGCGGCCGCTGACGCCGTACTTGGGGTTGTAGCCGAACAGGTTGACGTAGCTGCCGAGATCCTCGCGCTCGTCGTCCATCGCCTTCAGCACCTCGAACAGGGCCAGCACGTCGTCGATGGCGCGATGGCTGTTCTGCACCTTGCCGGTGAGGTCGTAGGCGATGATCGCGTTGGCGAGCTTGTGCGGGTAGGCCCTGCGGTCTTTGTAGACCGTCAGGCTGTCCAGCCAGTCGATCCGGCCGACCTTCTGGCCGCGGAGCAGGCCACGGAGAAAACAGGCGTCAAACTGTGCATTGTGGGCGATCATCAGGGTCGGGCCGTTCTGCATGAGCTTGGCGATCTGGCCGGCTGCCTTGACCGGCTGCACGCCCTCGGTCTGGAGCCGCTCGTCGGTGATGCCGGTCAGGCTGACGATGTTCTCCGGGAGGGTCTCGCCCTCGGGCAGCTTGATGAAGGTGTCCATCTTGCCGGCGATCCGTAGGCCGCCGGTGGCCGTGCGCTCCACGCGCAGGGCGGCGAGCTCGATGATCTGGTCGTTGTCGAAGTCGAGGCCGCTGGTCTCGGTATCAAACACGACGAGGGCCTTGTAGCGGTCGAACAGGGTGGAGAGGTTACTCATGCCGGGCCTCCTTTCCACATTCGCAAGGCGCGGCCGTGCCGGTGAGCAGCCACTCCAGCCAGCACCTCACGCAAGGGGTACAGTCACAGTGGACGGATCCGACGGGCGGGTGTTCCTCGCTGATGACTTTGGCGATCTCCTCCGCTGATGCCGTGCGCATAAACTCGAGGCCGGTCTGCTTATTCATGGGCGGCCTCCTTCTCACGGGTGGCTCTCAGGGTGCCGAGCATAAACGAGAGGGCCGTGGTCAGTTGATCCTCGGTGGCGAAGGTGCCGCCGAACTGCTCGGCCAGCGCCGCGATGATCTCGCCGGCGTGCTCTGGCGTGACGTCGTCGGTGGCTTCGTCGTCCTCGACGGAGATCAGGAGATCGGAGTCCAGATAACAAGCGGGGCGCAGGCCGTTGCCGCCGTTGTAGGCGTAGTACCAGCTCAGAGTGCCATCGGAGAAGACGAAGCGGGCGAGTGACTCGTAGCCGTTAGACTTCGTGCTGAAGGCGGTGGACAGCCACCACCAGTCGTCTGCGTTGGGGATGACGTCGCGGTTGCGCCGGTACTGGTCGACCGTCAGCAGGAAGATGGTGACGGTGCAGGCGCCGTAGTCCTTCAGGCCGTCGTCGGTGGTCAAGTCGAGCTCCGTGGTCAGGAAGGCGTTGGGGCCGTTCACGTCCTCGAGCAGGTTGTCGAGGTAGGCGCCGTTGAGGTATTCCTTGCTGCTGGCGGCGGCGAAGTTGTTGCAGTTGCCCTCGTCAAAGGCTCGGGTCTCGATGATGTCTTTGCTCAGGCAGAGGGCGCGGCCGTCGTCGTTCTCCAGCAGGATCCAGCTCTGGCCGGCATAGTCGAAGGCCGTGCCGCGGGCGGCGTTCTTGAGTGCGATCTTTTTCATGGGGTTGCTCCTTTCGTTCTCTGCGGCCGAGCCTTCTGGCTGGCCTGAATGTTCGGCAGGGTCTCGCCGGCGCGGGGCCGGCTCTCACAGTGCGGGCAGATGTAGCCGGTGCGGGGGATCTTCTGGTAGATGCTGACGTTCCAGTCGAGCCCGCAGCCGACGCACTTGGCTGTCATGGGCCTCCACCTCCTTCCGCAGCCAGAGCCTCGAAAACATAGCGCCGGATGCGGTTGCGGTACTTCTTCCGGGTTCTGGCTTTCTTTGCGTGAGCTGCGAGGTGCAGCCACTTCGGCAGCACTCCGATGGCCTTGGCCGATACCTTCCAGAGCTTTTTGAGGGCAGAGAGCACGGCGTTGATGACCGGCTTCAGGGCCTCGGCCAGCTTGGCGGCGATTTCCCGCAGAGCGTCGGCCAGCTTCTCGAAGGCTTCGCGGGCCTGCTGCATCTTCTCACGATCGGCGAGCGTCATGCTGCCGTCGTAGACGTAGGGGCTCAGCTCGTCGTCGCCTCCGTCGGTCAGACGCTCACAGAACGGGAGGCCGGCAGCTTCGGCAGCCTTGCGGCCCTCCTCGAGGGCGTCCCGGCCTTGCGTGACTTCGCAATAGTCCGCGAGGCGGTTGTGGCCGCCTTCGTAGTGCCAGCGGATCCCGGCGGCGATCTCGTCGATGGTCATGTCCTCACCGAAGTGGCCGCAGTAGTAGCCGTTGACGATGACGGCGTCCGGGTCTGCCTTCAGGATCCCGATGGCGTCGTTGAGGTCGTTGGTCTCCCACTCGCCGTTCCAGATGTCGCTCCAGATCGTCAGGGCGTTCCACGAGCGGCCGGTGCGGTACACGATTGTCCAGCCGATGCCGTCGCGGATCTCCGGGGCGAAGTCTCGGGCGATGTCTCTCAGTGCTGCCATGCTGTTGCCTCCTCTCTGGTGATGTGCACGACGGTGACGAGGTCGTCGATCTCGTGCTTGGTGGTGTAGGTGTCCCGCTCGTCGAGCCCGATGTGCCGCAGCAGCGTCTCGGGCCCGTCCAGCAGGAAGGCTGTGGCGGCCACGGCGTTCAGTCGGTAGACCGTGACCTCCACGGTGCAGCGGGCGCCGTTCTCGTCCAGCGTGGACGGGAACGAGGCCCGGCAGATGGGGCTCGCCTCGTATCTGAAGGCGGTCGCGCGGTTCTCCCCGGCGATGATGTCCTTCACGAACTCCTCGAAGGCTTTGCGAGGGATCGAGCTGCGGTACTTGTCCAGCGTGACGTCGGCGAGCTGCCGGATGGCTTTGGTGTTCATGCTTTTCACCTCACTTTATCTCGTGGATCAGCGTCCTGAAGTGGAAGCACTGGATGTTGTAGCCGCCGGCGCCGATGGTCTGGATCTTTGCCTTGCCCTCCGTGCCGACGATGATGCCGTTGATGTCGCCCTCGGGGCCGATGTAGAGGGCGGCCGCGTCGGTGATGGTTCCGACCGTGCTCATAATGCGGCCGATCAGGTCGAGCAGCTTGGCCCGCTTTTCTTCGTCCATCGTCTTTTCGAGCCACGCCTCGCGCTCGTCCTCGTCGTGGATCTCCAGCAGCCTGAGCGTGATCTGGTCGCCTGCTTCGCGGAGCTTCTTCTGGATCTGGTGGTATTCCAGACCGCGCTCACTCAGGAAGGTGTCGACGTCACGACGCGGCCAGAGGTTTGCGAGGTCGTAGTCGGTCAGCTCGCGGCCCTTGTAGAGCTCGCGGTACTTCTCGAGAGAGGGGAGCGTCTGAAGCGCCTCCAGCCGCGCGGCCCGTTCCTTGGCCTTCAGGCCATCGCGGTACTCGATGAAGCGGATCCGCTTCTCTCGGTAGTATCCGATCGCGTGCTGTTTCCAGTTTTCGAGGAAGTCCTTCAGGATCTCCGGGGTGTTTGCCTCGAGGTAGGCGTCGCGGGTGATCCGGGTGTTGAGCTTATCCCGCCAGTTTGCGAGGGTCTCACGGGCCTCGGCCAGCTTGGAGGTCGCGCTCTTGATGTCCTCGCGCTTGATGCTGATGTCGAAGCGGTCGGCGCCTTTTTCGATCATTTTGGCGAGCTGGCTGTTGTGCTTCTTGAGTACGGCCTCGCGCTTCGCCACGCGGCCCTCGGCGTCGATGACCTTCTGCTCGAGCTCTTTCTGTGTCATGGTGGTCTCCTTTCGTCTTGGCCCGGCCTGAGCCAGGGATCTTGGTGGTGTCGAGTCCCTGAAAAGCAGAAACACGACCGCCGGATCGCTTCAGAGAGCAGCGCGGAGGGGGTGCGCAGCTCGTCCATTTTCAGCGTCGGGGTCGTGTGATCGTTTTCATGTTGGGCTCTCCTTTCTTCGGCCCGGCGCTGCCGGGTGTTCTTGGCTACTGTGCGGCCGGTGCTCGTTTACCTCTGCGCTTGAAGCTCTCACGCAGCCGCCTCTCGGCGAGCTCTGCGCTGTACCCTTCGCGCTGGTTGGCGTCCAGCGCGCCGGTCGCGCCTCGCTGGAGCTCCTTGTAGATCGTGGTGTGGTGGACGCTCAGGCGGGCCGCGATGTCGACCGGCCGATCTCCGAGCAGATGCCACGCCTCGATCTTCTTCCTGTCCTCGAAGGTCAGGTAGCGGTACTTTCCCGTCAGTCTCACCTCCGTCCTATGGGGTTGTAGTAAAGAAAAAACGCACAGCCGACTCGTTTGAGTCTCTGTGCGTTTAATGATAATGGATGGCGGCCGATCGGACCGCACAAATAGCAGTTGTAAACCGCAAGCAAGCCGTGATATAATGCCAGTACAACACAACAAGGAGGTAAACCTGCTATGGGAAAAACTGCTCGGTTGGTATTGAAGCTGGTAGCCGCGGGGCTTGCGTTCTGCGCGCTCGTTTGCCTGATCATCGGAAGCTGGTGCGATATCGGCGAAGCCATCGAACGCCGAAAAAAGCGCTGCCTTGCAGAGGAAGATTGCAGCGACTACGCGGACGAGGAGCTCTGCCGGTAAGAAAACGCCAACAGAAAACAGAAGAATGGACCGAGAGCGCCTTTCAAGCCGTTTGCTGACGGTTCAGCAATTCATAAAAAGGGGGATGGCCTATGCAATCGTCCGGCGCAATGAAGTCGCGTAAGAAGATTCTATTTGCCGCGCTCGCCGCTGCTGTCTTAGTACCGCTGCTTTTTGCGTTCGCGCTCCGCTCGCAGCTGGCGCTCGTCGATCCGGCCAACGGTTCGCCCCTGATCACCTGGCTGCAGCAGAACATGGCATCCGGCGGCTTCTGGATGAAAGAAACCGGAGACGGCACCTCTTACAGCCTTGTGCTCCTCGCAAAGGACTCTTTGGTCGGAGCGCTGCTGTTTTTCCAGAGTCTCGTCTGCATCGTGATCACGCTCATTCTGCTCTGGCTGACGCTGTATTGCAAAAAGTCCTATCTCGCACCGTTTACGACCGCCTATGCGCTTTTGTCCGCGCTCATCTTCTTAGCCACCATGGGTGACTACTGCATCAATTCGACGGCCGGGCAATACTGCGTTCCCATGCTTTGGGGCGCCTATCTTCGGGAAGCGCAAGGCCTCGGCTCGGTACTGGTCTATCTGGCCGTCGCGGTATGCTATTTTGTCAGCATCGCGCGCAGCCGCAGCGCAGGATAAGACTTCGATCTGTCGGCATCAGAACGTGCGCCCGCGATGCGCACCAAAGGGACAGCCTGCATAGACAGGAGCACCCGCGTTTCTCTTTCGATCGTCCTGCAAAGCAAGGAGCCCTCCCATCCGGGAGGGCTCCTTTTGTTCTCTTCACTTTTTTGTCTTTGCCGTGCGGCGCTGCTCCGCGGTCCGCCGCACGAGCTCACACAGCGGCAGAAGATACAAAAAGCACGCCAGCGCCATCCCCGCCATCGGTGCGCCGACGGTCGAAAGCGGCGTTGCGCCCGCGATCGACCACGGCACGAGCGGCGCGATGACCACGGCCGTATTTTCAAGGTCCAGCGCAAGCTCACGCGCGTCCTGCTGCGTCTGCGCGCAGAGCTGATGCGTCAGGATGATCGTCAGCGTCTGGTTGCACGCGACAAGCGAGGCGAGCGTCGCCGTCACCAGCGTCGCGCAGTAGGGCGAGGTCTTCTCACTCAGCGAGGCAATGCGGCCGCACAGCCCGTCGAGCAGCCCGGTCCTGCGAAAAATGCCGGAATAGGCCGACGAGATCGTGATAATGAGCATCAGGCGCAGCATCGAGAGCATCCCACCGCCGTTGAGCATCGCGCCGACCTCTGCGTCCGCCGCCGTGTAGCCGAAAACAGCGGTCCTCAGGAGCGTCAGCGCATCCAGGTGCCGCACAAAAATGCACAGCAGCACAGACGCGAGAATACTTGCCGCCATCGCGCGCTTGACCTTCACGTGCAGCAGCGACAGCACAAAAATGAGCACCGCCGGCAGGCACATGACCCAGGTGAGCGTCATCTCGCGCCCGTAGAGCGGCCACAGGTCTGCCCGCGCGCCGCCGTCCCCTCCCGAAAGTCCCAGCAGCAGAAAGATACCGCAGCTCAGCAGAAACGGCACGAGCGCCGTTTTGACCATGCGGCGGATATTGTCGTAAATGTCGGTCCCCGTCAGCTCGCTCACGAGCAGCGCGCTTGTCGATACCGGCGAGCAGCGGTCGCCGAAGTATACCCCTGCAAGCATCGCGCCGCCGAGCAGCACCGGGTCCATGCCCATCGAAACGCCGACACTCACACAGATGGTCCCCATCGTCGCCGCCGTGCCGAAGGCCGTGCCCGTCAGAACGGACACGCCGCAGTTGAGCAAAAACGTCATCAGCACCAGGATCTCCGGCCGGATAAGGTCCACCGCGCAGCAGATGATGAGCGGCAGTGCGCCGCACGCGCGCCAGAAGGCCGTCAGCATCCCGATAAGCGGGAACACGAGCAACACGCTCGTCGACGTCTTCACGCCGGAGACGATCATTTCCCCCAGCTCTCGCCACGAAAAGCCCTGCTTTTTTCCATACAGCGTGAAGATCACGAGCCCCGCCGCCAGCGCGTAAAGGATATTCACCTTCAGCACCACGCACACGAGCAGCGCCGCGCAAAAGAGTACGATTGCCGCCATCCAGATCCTCCTCCGTCCTTTTCCGACACATTTTACCGTATCGCCATCTTAGCACGCGCGGCACGAAAAGGGAATTCTTTTCCTGCCGCTTCATGCCTTCTGCCCCAGTATAAAAGATGTGCCGGCACTTGTAAAACTGTTATTATTGATATATTCTACAGGAGAAAGCTGTGAAAAGAGGTGCCGCCGTGAACTTTAACTCTCCGGAATATTTCATCGTACTCGCGCGGGAAGGAAGCTTTACCCGCGCTGCCGACGCCCTGCACATCACGCAGCAGTCGCTCTCCTCCCACATCGCGGGACTTGAAGCGGAGCTTGGCTGCACGCTCGTCGTGCGGCGCACACCGCTTGAGCTGACCTACGCCGGGCGGACCTTTCTGCGCTATGCCGAATCTCTCCGTCAAACGCAGCAGGCCATGCAGCGCGAGTTCTGTGATATCGCTGAAAATCAAAAGGGCGAGCTGCGCATCGGCATCGCCTACACACGCGGCCGCGCCATCATGCCGCACCTGATCCCCGCCTTTCAGCGCAGCTATCCAAACGTTGCGATCAAGCTGCTCGAGGGGTCAAACGACGCACTGCAAAAAGCGCTGCGCAGCGGCGACGTCGACCTTGCCATCGCCGCCTTTCCCCATCCGCTCCCCGGCGTAATACTGGAGGATTACTACCTTGAAAACATCGTACTCTGTCTTTCCGACGAGCTGCTCGGGCACTGCGGTCTTGACCTGAACGCGCACCGAAGCGGCATTGCCGCCGGAGATCTGAGCCCCCTGCGCGAATGTCCCTTCGTTCTCGGCTCTGCCGAGGATATTGCCGGCCGCATTGGGCGCGAGCTGCTGCGCGCCTCCGGCGTTGCGCCCATCAGCCGCGCAACGTCGGAAAATGTGGAAACGCTGCTTGCGCTCTGCGCGCAGGGCGTCGGCGCGTGCTTTTGTCCGGAAAACCTGCTGCAAACCGCACTCTCGCCCGCGCAGCTTGCGCGGCTGCATATTCTACCCCTCTGCCCCGAGGCGTCCTATCCCATCTGTTTTGGCTATCTCAAGCGCTCGTATCAGTGGAGTATGATCTCAGAGTTTATCCGCATCGCCCGTGAACAGATCGAGTGAATTGTCCAAAAAGCGCCGCCCGTACCGTTTGGTACGGGCGGCGCTGCCTTTTCACTTCTG
>ENA-ORUN01002991-ORUN01002991.1-human-gut-metagenome-genome-assembly--contig:-NODE-2991-length-12653-cov-2.298381_pt1 | contig 12653 bp, 11 predicted proteins | sample MGYA00242080_ERZ509209 | MGnify/ENA primary metagenome ERZ509209 (study PRJEB26280, sample SAMEA2338786) | human gut metagenome | biome: human gut; feature: human-associated habitat; material: faeces... | reverse complement strand
TTACCGCTTCGTCTACTTGTTCCCAAAGTGGTCCTTCGTAATTCCGGCGATCCAAAAATACTGCACGGGTTGTTCCTTTGAACACACCACATTGTATCATGGAACGTAAGCCGCCTTGCCCTGTCAGATAAACATACGCATTGGTTGGATAGACATTTCCATCTTCACTTCTTTTCAAAATGCCCCAACTGATCAAAACATTTTTTGTCACATCTTTTACGGCTGCTGTTTGCAATAGCAACCTTCTTCATTTGCCTACAAAGCGTATCTATATCTTCATCTGTCACCTTCAAGTCTCTGCGAATCACAGAATCAAAAGCGTGTCCCTCGCATTCATAGTACAATTCTCTAGACATCTCACGATCAGCTGGACGAGTAGTGCCAGACACACGAATATACACACCATTTTCCAAACCATCCGCTTTAATATAATATGGTTTCTGTCGTCCAGCTCTAATTTCGGCAACAATTACTGTTTTTCCATTTATGTTCTGCAAATACACATCTGGGATAATTGTTGGCTCACAGCTATCTGAAATCGCATTGGTAATTGCGTCGATTTCCAGAAAAACAACATCTTCCGAAATTCCAACTACTTCTCTGGTTTTATCATCAATGCCAAATACAATCCGCCCGCCTTTGCCATTTGCAAAAGCAACAACAGTTTTCATGTATTTGATACTCTTATCCGGGCGTTGCACCTTGAACTCTACGTTCTTGGATTCCCCTGCAAGAATTTCCTCTATGGTCATATTGCCACCTCCCATATTTAGTTTGCCCGTATCTCTCTAAAGTAACACATAGGCATTATCCTTATAATATTTTACCACAGGCTATCCCCTTTGAACAGAGAACCGTTATATTCAAAAAGAGAACAACCTGTGAAATTTTAACTATTCAACAGGGTTCATACAAAATCTTACAAAAGATCATTAAGCAAATTCATACACTTAATCTTTTGCTGGAGATTCACACTTCCATAAAAAAAGAAGCCACGATCTGTTTCTCCGAGTAATGGGGATTCAGACCGTGGCTTTCAAATTGTGCAGACGGCGTCTGCACAATTTTCTCATTCGCCGTAGCAGCTATCAGCGAGTATGATTTTGTGCTTGCTGTTCCTGTTCTTTCTGTCTTTTTTCTTCTTCATTTTTCCAGTCAATTCCAAGAATATGCTCAACTGTCTGCTTTGCAATCAGGTATTCCTGCATTTCTTTTAATTCCCGATCATCTCACACAGCAAAGCTTATCATCCTCTGCATACAGCCTACACCCCTGCACAGCAGTCAGTGCACGAAGTCCTGCATCCGCACAGTTTTCTGGATACTGTCCGGTAAAATAATAAATCTCTGCTTCACCATTTTCTACTAGAATATCAGCATGATGACCATTTGTCTGATCAGATGGATCCTTGCCTGGCTCTACAAGAAGATTACCTGGGCAACGTTTCCAATTAGTAAAATCATCTGATACATACGCTGAAAGACCCTTCCAGCAATCACATATCATCCATTTCTTTCCACCAAGCTCAAATACATTCGGTCCTTCCTGTGAACAGTCAGAAATTTCCTCTCCAACTACCTCCCATTGATACAGGTCAGTGCTCTGTGCTGCATAAATATGGCTGTCATGGTTTTCATCTTTATACCACATCTTGTAAACACCCGGACAAACCTCATACACACATGCATCAATCACGCGCTCAGATGACAGCTGCAATGTTGACTGATAAGTCCAGTCCCAAAGATTTTCAGATGTATAGTGGAGAATGTGTCTTGGATACTCCCATGTTGTTGGGATTCCTGTAATATAGGATACATACATATGATATGTTCCATTTGCCTCAAAAATCTCTGGTGCCCAAAAGGTATTATGACCATGCTCAATATCAAGATTTTCTAATGTACCGCGATAAAGCCAGCCTTTTTTATCTGTTGACGTTGCCACTCCAATCTTACTTCCATGGATTGATGAAAATCCAACCTGCACCGATGTAGAACGCCTCTGGGTATAAAACATATAGTAGCACGCTTCCTTTTTGTTCCAAATCACCGTTGGGTCTGATGCTCCATCAAAAATAGGATCGCGAAACAACGGTGCTGGAAACCCCTTTTCCATTTTTGTTTCCATATTCTTTTCCTTTCTTTTGCAAAAGTTTTAACCCTTTACGGAACCAACCATAAGTCCTTTTTCAAAGAATTTCTGTGCAAACGGATACATAACAATAAGCGGAATAGATGATAATACCATACATGCCAATTCAATTGTTTTATAATTGCTTGCCTGCTCCGACATTGTACTTAAAACAGAAGAAGCCGCAGTTCCCATTTTGCTCATATTCTCTGCAGTCTGACTAGACTTAATTACGGTCAGCATATAGTAGGATAATGTCTGAAGATCTGTTGATCTTGTGTAATACAAGGTCTGTGTGTAATCATTCCATGTTCCAACAGCAGTAAAAATTGCAAGTGCTGAGAGTACTGGCTTTGACAGAGGCATAAAGATCTTAAAGAAAATTGAATACTCGCTTGCACCATCTAGCTTTGCAGATTCTACAAGTGACACTGGAATTTCTCTGAAGTTTGCATTGTAGATGATTACATTATAAAATCCGCCAAATAAGCTTGGGATGATGTAAACCCAGAAGGTGTTATAAATCTTCATTCCTGTAAACAACAGGAAGTAGGAAATAACACCACCATTTAAATACATGCTGATAAATCCAATTGTGGCATAAAACTTCTTACCGCACAAATAGTTTCTGGAGAATCCATAAGCAAACATAGATGTTATCACTGTCTGTCCTGCTGTTACAATAATTGTTCTTGCCAGTGTTACCAAAAAAGCTTTTACAATCTCATTATTCTTTAACACTGCCTGCCAGCTGGCTGTCGAAAATTCATCTGGAATCAACATTGCATAACCATGCTTTGCAATAGCACTTGCACTGTTAAGTGAATTAATCAGAGAGAACCATACTGGATATAAAGTTATAATTGTAATAAGAATCATAAAGATTCCAAGAATCAAATTGAATGTTTTTGATTTGTTGCTTTTTACTTTCATGCCGAAAACCCAATCCTTTCATCAGAATAAACCATATCCATCTGACAGCTTGCTTACAATTCCATTTGCAAGTAACAACAATGCCAGAGAGAAGAAGGATTTTGTAATGTTAACTGCTGCTGCCATTCCAAACTGAAGCTGCTGAATACCAATCTTATAAATATAAGTATCAATTACCTCACTTCGCTCCAGGTTAAAGGAATTTTGAAGTACATAAATCTGATCAAAGTTGTTATTTAAAATACCGGCAACTGCAAATATTACCATAATCATCACAGTTCCCTTAATACATGGAATTGTGATGCTGATCATTCTGCGGAAACGTCCTGCACCATCAATTTCTGCTGCCTCGTACAATTCCTGATCTACACCAGCAATAGCTGCCGTATACAAAATTGTACTCCATCCAAGCTCCTTAATTAAGTTGGATATAATCGCAATTGCCCAGAATTTTTTCGGCTGTGCCATAAAAACAACTGGATTTTTAAATATTCCTGTATTTACAAGGAAATTATTGATTGGTCCATCTGAACTTAACAGTGTGATAACAATACCACCAAATACAACCCATGAAATAAAATGCGGCATGTAGGTCAGCGTCTGAACAGATTTTTTCAAAAATGGAGATGCAATCTCATTGATCAAAAGCGCAAAAAACAATGCCGCTGGAATATTTACCAGATTGCCAAGCAGGTTAATTCCAAGTGTATTTACTAACATTCTGGTAAAATCGTGGTTTCCAAAAATAATTTTAAAATTCTGGAATCCATACCACTTGCTTGTAAAAATTCCCGCAACGCCCTCCACAACTGAATAATTCTTAAATGCCAGAATTAATCCGAACAATGGAAGAATGCTGAACAGTATGATGCAGATCGTTCCCGGCAGCATCAGCGTATGCAGCTGGAACTGTGTTGCACGATCTTTTCCCAATGTAAAACTTTTCTTTTTATTCATAGCTAGCCTCATTTCCCACATGCTTTTATAAAAAATTTATAGAAAAAGGATGCAAATTTCTTTGCATCCTCCCTCTCCGTTATTTATTTCTTAATTATTTGTACAAGTCTGCATTGATATCTTCAATTTTATTTCCGGTATTCTCGCAGTTTGTCTTATATACTTCATCGTAAGCTGCATCAATGTCAGCGATGCTGTAATCTTCCAGCGTAGATACCATATTGTTGTACTCTGTCTCAAATTCCTCATCTGTCTTTGCAGTAACAATCTTTGCCTTCTGAGACTCCAGATAACTCTTTACCTGAGACAGCTTGATTCCAAGATCACTTGATGGCTCCAGAACAGTATCTGGGAAATCAACTAAAGAAGAATCATAAATATAAGTAGTCTCTTCCCTACCAAATGCAGGCATCAGTGCAATCTCAACACCACGGTTGCTTGTCGGATCCGGAACTGGCTCTGTATGACGCTCAAAAGAGGTATTAGCAAATGGCCAGAATAAGATATTGTTCTCATATAAATCCTTTAATTCCTGTTCACCCTTTTCAGTCTTTGTTACAATTCCCTTATCATCAACTGTGTAATATTCTCCTTCGATTCCATAGTAATCCATCATCAGACCTTCTTCACTTGTAACCCAGCTTAAGAACTCTGCCACCTTCTCAGGCTCATCGCAGCTCTTAGAAACAAATGTCTGAATCCAACCTGTTCCTGCTGACTGATTTATCGGAAGTGCACCCTTTGCTTCATTTTCTGGCGCGATTGCACCGTAAGATACCCAGCTTGTATTCTCCTTATTGATCTGTGCCTGATTTCCAATCCAGCAGAATACTCTTCCTGCTTCCAGATATGTCTTTAAAGCAGCCTCATCAAGTGTCAGAATATTTACATCCAGATATTCCTTCTGGATACAATTATTTATGAATTTAAGTGCATTCTTATATCCCGGGCTTAGCTCCTTATGACGATAATTTCCTTCCTCATCAACTGGAACAGCACCAAAATTCCATGACAGAATACCATCAAGTGATGTATCAATCCATCCATCTGCATGAAGTGCAACTGGAATAACACTCTCACCATTCTCTGTTGTGTAGCCGGAGTTCTTTACAAGCTCGCAAGCCTCATAGAAGCCTTCCTCTGTGGAAACCATCTCCTCGGTAATACCAAGTGCATCCATAATGCTCTTATCAAACATGATGCAGCTGTTTGTTCCTTTTTCTACTACATCTACCCAGCACTCATCATCTGGTGGAAATACCTTTCTGTTATCCGCTGTCTCAATATGAGATGCAAGGCTGTACCATCCGCCAAAACGATCAATCAGAGCCTGCTTGTGATCTTCTGGATAACCCTCTAGCAGCCATGAATCTGGATCATACTTCTCTAAAAATTCCTGCATATCCCATACAGCTCCTGCATTAATCAAGTCCTTCATGCTGTCGCTGTTTGTGATAGAAATGATATCTGGAAGATCATTTGTTGCTAACATAAGTCCAAGCTTTGTCGCTGCATCTGTCGGCGGCTGCTCCAGATTAAATGTAAGTCCAATATTGTCTCTGATGTAATCAAGTGCTGGTGAGGAATCTGTATTCCAATTTGCCGGACCATATCCTGCCACATCTGAATACCAATACACTTCGCTAGTGTCACCTTCTGCAAATGCCGGAACAACAGAAGTTACAGCAAGTGCTGCTGCAAGAATCGCTGATGATACCAATTTCTTTTTCATAAAAATCTCCTTTCCTTTTTCAAGGTCTCTTTGTTTCTGTTCTAGATTATACATTTTCCTCAACTTTTTAATATGTATTTTTTCATTTTTTGTATGGTAATTTGATTACTCTTTCATTTTTCTGCTAAGAACTGTGATTTTTTACAATCCATACTTTTTGCGGTACTCGCTAGGTGTCATTTTAGTCAGGCGTTTAAATGTCTTTGTAAAATAATAATAATCTGAATATCCCGTCTCCTGTGCAATCTCTCCCACTGTCTTTTCTGAATATCGCAGCAGCTCCTTTGCTTTTTCCAATTTCTTTTGTTGGATCAGTTCTGAATACGTTTTTCCAGTCTCTTTCTTAATTAGCTGGCTTAAATAGCCCTGACTGATACCAATCTCGTTTCCCAGCGCCGCCGCAGTAAGATTTTCCATATAGTGGCAGTCAATATATTCACGAATTTGCTCCATAAGCTTAGCAGCTTCATCAAAAACTAATTTATTTTTCAGCATTCCAAAAAACATACTAGCATTTTTGTACTCCACAAGAAGCTCCTCAGCACTCTCACACTCTCGCTCATCTATATACTTTCCATTTTGTGACTCTGCATAGATGCGGTTCATCTGTACAAAATACTTCCACAGCTCATCAATCAAAATTTCTCCCGAAATCACTAAATGCTCAAGTGCTTCAATTGATTCTGATATACTGCTTTTTTGATACCTTATCTGACGAAGCAGTTCATTTTTTCCTTCCCACTCAACTTCCTTGTGATCTACCATCATCTCCAGATTTACAAATTGCGCACTGTCACAGGCATTCTTTGCTCGTCCAAACATTTTATATACTTGAATTTCTTCCTCATAAATCTGGCTGCATCCACAGAAAATTAAAGTTGAAGATGCATCACACATTTTTTGAACATAATCAAGAATACGCTTTGCATGATACTGTGGCAGTTCGCAAAAATCACTTCCAATTACAGCAAACAATTCATTTTTTGCAATCGGAACAATACTTGCATCAAATACCGTCTCTGAAATATTTTTTGCGCAAATCAATTTCTGATCATCTTCAAAGCGATACAGACAAGCCATATAAAAGCGTCGCTTGTTGATCTTTGCCTTATGCATATCACAAAGAAATGCCCATGCACTGCTTGCGTTTTTATATTTGGAGATCATATCGATCATTTCCGACACCGCTAGGGTATCTGTTTCTGCTTTCAGAGCTGTTAACTCCTTACTAAGCCGCTTCATGCAATCTGACAGCTGATCCTTACTCACTGGCTTGACTAAATATTCAAATGCGCCATCCCGAATTGCAATACGCGCATACTCAAATTCAGCAAAACCGCTCACAAGCACTACCTTTGTATTTAAATTTTCTTCCCATATCTTTCCAAGCAAATCTAGTCCATTTAAACCTGGCATACGAATGTCAGTAACCACTACATCTGGCTTTAACTGTGTAATCTGACCCCATGCCTCCTTGCTTGATGTCGATTTTCCCACTACACAAAATCCATATTCCTCCCATGAAATAAGGCGTTCTAACCCTATCAGCACCCATGGCTCATCATCAATCAAGTATACCTGATACATGTTCCTCTCCTTCCATTTTCCTGTCAAGCGGAACAAGAATCTCTATCCTCGTTCCTTCGCCTTTTTTACTTGTTACATTAAATTCTAACTGATCTGAATAAAACAGCCTAAGTCTTCGATAAATATTGACCATACCAATTCCATGCTTTTGCATAGGAAGAAGACTCGTCCTGTCAAATTCCTTAAGCTTATTTTTAAGCGTTTCCAGCTCTTTTTCATCCATACCGCATCCGCTGTCCCACACACGAATGGCAAGCCGCTCTTTTTCCTTTCCCACAAAAACACCGACTGTTCCGCTTTCTTCCTTTGGCTCTAATCCATGAAATACAGCATTCTCAACTAATGGCTGTATAATCATTTTTGGCATGCACTGCTCCATCACATCCTCTTCAATTTCAATTGAAATAGTATATTTGTTCATAAAACGATACCCAATAATTGATGCATAATCATGAATATGATCTGCAATTTCACGAATCGTTGCATAGCCCTTTCCTCGCACATTATAAGAGAAAAAGCGAGACAATGCTTCAGAAATCTCTGCTATATCCGGAACCTCATACAAAAGTGCCATTCCTCTGATGCATTCAAATGTATTATGCATAAAATGCGGATTAATTTGATTGCGGTATGCCAACAGCTCCGATTGTTTCTTTTGGTAATTGGCTTCTAGCACCTGCTCCTTGCTTTTTAAATTTTCCTCTGTCAACATGTCAATATCATCAAGCATTGCATTAAGATTTTCTGCCAAAATTCCCATTTCATTATGTGATTTTACTTCCATACGGCTTTTTCTGTTTTTTGCATAATAATTCATAAACAATGTCTGCTCACGTATTGGGCGAAGAATACTCACATAGATCACAACAAAAAATAACAGTAACAGCAATCCTATAATCACATAAGTAATGCCATTTATTCGCTGCATATAGTTCAAATTTTGATACAGTGTATGATTTGGAACACTAAGAATCAAATCCCAGCTTGTTTTTTTAATTCCCCCCTTATAAATGCTCCATCCTCGATCAAATTCTTCATTTTCACCAGATCCATTTATAGAAGTATCAGCCACCAAACCTCTTTGCACCATAACCTGATTATCTCCGCCTTTTAATACAAAGCTGGAATCACTCGTTGGAAGACGACCTTCAAGCATTTCATCAAGATATAACATATTTATCAAAATAAAGCATTCTCCACATCGTCCCTTAATCTGTGTCTTATTAATATTATACAGAGGGATTGAAATACCAAAATAGCGTTTCGTTCCAATTTGAATCAAGCTTGAAAAGGTAATAGCATCCTCTGTTGTCTCTGGAATCATATCTTTATAGAAAGTACCCATATTTGCGACTAGCTTTCCATCTCCATCATACAGAGAAATAGTCTCAATGCTGCTTTTAATCGCCTGAATGCCGGACGAATCACCTCTTCCAAAAGCCTGCTTCTCTCACTCAATGATTTTGTATTCAGATATGCATTTACCTCTCTGTCTGACATAATATTATACGCAATTTGAATCAATTCCTGAATGCTTCGCTCCATCTCTGCCTGTGCCTGCTTAAACAGTGATTCATTATACTCCTGATATTCTCTCTTTACACCCTTCTTGGCAATTGCATTTGTTACTGACAACGATCCCACAAATAAAAGAATCGTAATCGCTAAAATCCAGTAATACATAGTCAAAAAACGGACTTTTCCCAAACAATCAAGTAATGCTTTAAATTTACTTTTTATGTTTTTCATTTTTTTCTTCCTCTCAATACTTATTTCCAAAATATTAGTCTCAATTACCGTTTCTGATACTCTCCTGGTGTACAGTGCATGTACCTCCTAAATGTCCTGTTGAAGTAGCTAATGTTATTGTAGCCGCATTCTGTCGCAATCTCACTGATTGACAAAATGCCATCCTTTAACATGTCACAAGCCACGCCGATACGGTAATAATTTAAATACTCAATTGCAGTCATTCCTATCTGTGATTTAAAGAAACGACAAAACTGTCCCTCACTCATATGGAAATATGCTGCAAGGCCACACAAAGTTAAATTCCTTGCATAATTTTCCTGTATATACTGCAGAATCTGCTTGATCATACGCACTCGTTCATCATCCTTTTTCTTTAGAGTAAATGACGTTGCTTCTGCATCCAAGCACAGATAATGCCATATGCGAAGCAGATTTGATTTAATCAGCAGCTCATTTTTTGCCATTTCCTGGCTGCAAAGAGCACGTATTTCTTCAAGCGGTTCTTCGATATGCGGCCACATAGCATCATCCTTTTTGAAATGGTCTCTGAAAATAAGCTCACCATTTGCCTGACGGCTGATATATTTTTGCTGAATATCATCATTGCCATAGCTGCTTATAAGCTCTCTTCCAAAATCAAGCGCATAAAAAGCCAATGGATTTTTTTCATCTCCCCTAAAGGAGTGTACAATCCCAGCATTAATAAATAAAATATCCCCAGGCTCAATATGCATTGTTCTTGTATTAAGACAAGCCGTTCCAGTACCTCTTGTAATCACCAGAATTTCATACTCCTCATGCCAATGCGGCGGTACTGGCTCTGGCCAGAGAGGTTCCTTTGTCATTTCATGAAGACGCAGATGAAATCGAATATCTCCGTGAAACTGCATTTCATGAATACGAGCAAATTCTAGTTGGTTCATATGTTTCTCCTCCTTTGTTGCAGTTCACAAGACGCTCATTCGCAAAATCGCACACAACGTGTGAACTGTAAAATCAATTTTGTGTCAGAATCTGTGAAAAATGGTCAAGTATTTTCTTTCTTTTGTTAGTATAATACAAGCAGAAGAAAATTGCGATACTTATCGCACTATTTATAAGGAGGTTTTTTATGCAATTTGAAACAGCAAATGGCGTTCTAATAGCCAGAAACGGCGGCGAAATGCTTCGTATTGAGCCGTGGGGCAAAAATTCTCTTCGTGTTCGTGCAACCATGCTTCCAGAATTATCAAACCAAGATTGGGCACTTACAGAAACACCAGAAAGCTCACATGCTGAGGTTGAGTGTCATGAAGTTGACCACTGGGTTGGTGATGGCACTATTGATAAGCGTGAGTCTGCCTCTATCACAAATGGACGCATATGCGCAGTTGTTAACTTTGCGGGCGTTATTACATTTTACCGTGACGGCAGACAGTTTTTACGCGAGTATTATCGCAGCTACGATGGCACATTAAGCCGCGAAAGCCGCTGCTTAAAAACTGTAAACCGCGAGTGGAAGGGCATCATTGGCGGAAGCGAATTCAGTCTGAATCTGAAATTTGACAGCAATGACGGTGAGAAGATCTTCGGTATGGGACAATATCAGCAGCCATATATGGATCTAAAGGGATGTACCCTTGAGCTTGCTCAGAGAAATTCCCAGATAAGCGTTCCTTTCGCAGTATCAAATCTTGGCTATGGTATGCTGTGGAATAATCCTGCTGTCGGACAGGTTACATTCGGAAAGAACTATACTGAATGGATTGCACGTTCCACCAAACAGATGGATTATTGGCTTACAGTTGCTGACAGCCCAAAGCAGATTTTGGAAAATTATACAGCCGTAACAGGACGCGCACCGATGTTTCCTGAGGACCGCATGGGACTTTGGCAGTGCAAGCTTCGTTACCGCACACAGGATGAGGTTCTTAGCGTTGCACGTCAGTACCAGAAAGAAGGCATCCATATTGACCAGATCGTAATCGACTTCTTCCACTGGACTGTTCAGGGTGACTGGAAATTTGATACTACCTACTGGCCTGATCCAAAGGCAATGGTAGATGAACTCCACTCCATGGGCATTAAGGTAATAGTTTCTGTATGGCCATCCGTTGACAGAAAGAGCGAAAACTTCCAGCCAATGATGGATCGCGGTCTTTTGATCCGCACTGAGCGCGGTGCTGCACAGACTTACGACTATCAGGGTGACTGTGTTGAGATTGATGTATTTAATCCTGAAACAAGAAAATATGTATGGGAAATCTGCAAGAAAAATTATTATGATTTTGGCATTGACGCATTCTGGCTTGACAACTCCGAGCCTGATTACGGTGTATACGATTTCGACCATTACCGCTACATTGCAGGTCCTGCTCTCTCCTGCTCTAATATTTATCCACAGCTGTACAGCCGCGTTTTCTATGACAACATGAAGGATCTTGGCGACGGCAATGTTGTTAATTTACTTCGCTGTGCATGGGCCGGCAGCCAAAAATACGGCAATGTTGTATGGTCTGGCGATGTTCCTAGTACCTTTGAGGCATTCTATGACCAGCTTCAGGCAGGCTTAAATATGGGTCTTGCCGGAATCCCGTGGTGGACAACAGATGTCGGCGGCTTCATGACTGATGATGTAAATGATCCAGATTTCCAGCAGCTTTTAATTCGCTGGTATGAGTTTGCTGTTTACTCCGCAGTTCTTCGTATGCACGGCGACCGCGGTCCTTACAACATTCCACCTCTTGATACACGCGACTGGGGCGGCGGCTACCTTCATACAGGACAACCAAATGAACTATGGAGCTACGGTGAGGAAAATTACCGCATCATGAAGAAATATTATGATATCCGTATCGAGATGCATGATTACATCAAGCAGCTCTACGAAGAAGCTTCATCAAACGGCTCTCCATTAATTCGTACAATGTTCTATGAGTTCCCAGAGGATTCAAAGTGCTGGGAGCTGCAGGATCAGTATATGTTTGGAAGCGACTACCTAGTTGCTCCAATCTTCCACTTAAATCAGTTTGAGCGTGAAGTTTATCTGCCAGCCGGAAAGTGGGAAGATACAAGAGACCATAAGGTTTACAATGGTGGCCAGACAATCACCGCAGACGCACCGCTTGATTCGATGCCAGTATTTAAACGCATTTAATTTTTTCATACAAAAAGTGGAGAAGCTCATTCGCTCCTCCACTTTTTATTGTTTCCTTATTCAACGATGACATCAACTCTCGGTGTTTTATCCTGTTCAAAATAGACACGTCTCATTCCACTTGACACAATCTTTTCCTCAAAGCTTGTAACCGCGTGATAGGCGATCCACAAATTTTGATCCCGATCCCAGAAATTGTGCCCCGGACCATACTCGCCTGGAATGGTTGCAAAGCTAGCTATCGGTGTCTTCGCTTTTTCCCACACAGACAAATCACAAAGATCATCTCCATCATTTGCCGTCAACATGCCGATTGCATACAGATATCCTCTCGCATCGCCTCCCGAATAGGCCAAATAAATTTTGTTATGGTAATAAAATGCATACGGTCCTTCATTATTAATTGTATGCTCCGTATTTTCAAAG
>ENA-ORUN01002989-ORUN01002989.1-human-gut-metagenome-genome-assembly--contig:-NODE-2989-length-12659-cov-3.703189_pt1 | contig 12659 bp, 9 predicted proteins | sample MGYA00242080_ERZ509209 | MGnify/ENA primary metagenome ERZ509209 (study PRJEB26280, sample SAMEA2338786) | human gut metagenome | biome: human gut; feature: human-associated habitat; material: faeces... | reverse complement strand
AGTGCTGCCGAGCCGCTGCGCATGGCCGATGGTACATACCGCTACTTGGTGCCCCCGTCCATGCCTGCTATCTGGGGAAGTTATGACGATGGGGACAGGGAGTTTACCATCAACACGTCCGCACCACACCCTATCAAAGGGGAATACAAGAGATACAAGGTGGACGGCGCAGTGGAAACCATAAGGAACTACATTTTGCAGGTCGGTGATTTCTTCCTCGCCGACGGCAACCTGATGCCGAATTATGCCGAAGCAGACGAAGTACGGACAGTCAATGTGGTAGGCATAGTTTTCCAAACCGACCCGAGCCGCATCGGTCAGGCAGAAAAAGATAAGTTGGGCGGCAATGTCCACGGTCTTGTCATGGCTGTGAAGAATGCTACGACATTCCAATCGTGGGGACTATTTGGTACAGACGAGGATCTGGCGAAATGCGAGACGAAAGCCCGGAACTACAGCGACATCAGTGGTTACGGCAATTGCGAGCATATCCGCGCCAATCGCGGAAACTTCGACCGTTATCCCGCCTTCAAGGCCGCCGACGGCTACAACACGACCTGCCCGGTTCCCACGAATACTACCGGCTGGTATCTTCCTGCATCAGGTCAGTGGTGGGACATCCTGCAAAATTTGGGCGGTTGTACGGCTTTGGCAAAGCCGGATGAACAAGCCTCATCGCAAGACGATGATTTCGGTTGGTCAGGTCAAGGCGATGTTCCCGCTGCTTTAAACGCATGGATGGAGAAAATTGCCACAGACAGCAAGGATAATTTTAGAAGCGGTAGGTGGTTTTGGTCGTCTTCGGAGTACTCGGAATTCTTCGCACGGTACTGGTACGTGCAATCCAATGGTCGCGTGGGCTGTTACTGGGACCGTAAGGACGGCAGCAGCGTCGGTGTGCGTCCCGTCCTTGCTTTCTGAGGAACCGGTGTACTGACGACTGTTTCCAAAAGCTGTTAGGACAGTATTCGGATAAAGAAAGGAGGAAGTGTTGTATGCTCTTCTTTCTGTTGGGATAAGAAGAATAGAAAGATATTGTTGAGTTTTGTTGCAGGTCGAGCTTGCAAGGTCTGCCGTGGTGAGAATTTGCTTTTTTAAAGGATAAGAAGTGATACGTATGGAAAAGAAACGAATGCCATTGCAGCATAAAATCATTTTCGGATATATCATCTTAGTGGCGGTCATAGGCAGTATGATCGCCATTTTGATATATGAGTGGCGGCAGATGCGGGAAGTTGAAGGCGGCGTGGCACGGCTGTGGAGGATGTACGAGGACATATACACCACCCATCGCCACGTCACCGGGCTTGCCCTGCAAGGCGAGGCTGCGGCAGGATGGAGTTGCGGAAAGGGACAAATACCATACGCATCGCATGAGAACGGACTGTATGCTCGGCGTACTCGGACAACGGTACTCTACAATCATACCTGGCGGCGAAATAGACACTCTGCGTCGCTTTCTTGCCGAAAAAGATACAATACTCGTGGCGATAATGGAAACTCATAGGGAACAGTGGAAGAGGGCTGCCATGGGCAAGCGGCTGGCAAAAGATCTACCCGGAGCGGTGAAAGAAGCTACCCGCAGAGGCAGTGAAAAAACGGAAGTACTCATCGCAACGGTCGCAGAATCGGAACTCTCCGGCAGCGTCATCACCGAGCCCGGCTAGACGGAACCAGCAAAAACGAGACTTACCGTCCTGTACGACCGTATCCCGAAACGCTGTACGACCAGCGGGAGAGGAAACTCAAAAAAATGGTTCTCCTCGAACAGTCGAGGAGAACCACCTATCAAAAGTACAATATTCTATCTTCTCTCACCTCTTTGTGTTTACTTTTACGAGAGTAGCAGCGCATTTTTATCCGCTTTACGTTTATCTGCCCGGCAGTTTGCAGATCCTGTCAGGAATTTGCACGTGTACGCCTTGGCGTCGGATATTCATCTGTCTATTGCCTTTTTAGCCGCTTTCTTCGTTTTAGAAAGTCTTGGTGGAAACACCATCAAAATAATCCTGGAAGATGATAGGTCCTGTGATTGTGCGCTTCGATGTATAGACGAACTTCCGCACAGGACGGAACCACTCGGCATCCACATACAGAATCTGGCCGGTGTACGGCTCCAAAATCGGAAGGGATTTCGATGACCCGCCCAAACGCGGTCCAGTAACCCAAACCCTCTCACCCGGGGCATAGGTATGGTTGGTACTCATTTCTTGGTGAGGTATATAACAGACATTGCCAAAATAGGATCTGCCGTCACCTTCGCCCCACGACCTTGCCTGATACCAGCCGAGCTGGTGGGCGTGCGTGCACTTCTCGGTCAGGTCTATGGCTTCTTCGATGGAGCAGGTCTTCTCTGGAAAGAGGGTCCCGCCGGAAGAAGCGTTCATAAGCCCGAGAGCCTCCATAAATGCCATGGCTTCCTTGGCCCAAGGGGCAATGCGGATGTGATCGGAGTATTTATCCAACCCAGAAACGAACTCCGTATATGAGTATACTCCGCACTCTTCTATATACCTAAGGGCACGGTACATCACGGCGGCCATCTCTTGGCGGGAGACAGGGGAGTCGTCTGCCGGGGCTTTTCCGCCAAGAGCCTTGTCCAGGCCAATGGAGGACGCCGTGGCCTCGCTGCCGGTAAGTTCTTTCACGAGATGCTCGGCCAGCGAGTTGAGCTGGCGGTGATTCAGGGGAAGTGTATAATCATTGCCAAGGACACTTTCATCCAAGAGGTTGTCATTGAGGGCGAAGTTCACACTACTCTGGAAGGCAGGACTCATCTTTGAGTCCGACTTTTTTTTGAGAATGAACATCCCCGGCTGTGCCGTGGTCTTCAGAAGGGCACTCTCCTCGAACTGTTTTGTCATGTCGGCCATGGCGTCCCTATAGCTCTCGTATGTTCCCTCTGTGCCGCTTGCCTGCCATTCTGCTTTGGTTATGTGCCTCTGGTCATAGCCTTCGGAGTGTCCGCACCAGATGCAACTGTACCACCATACATGCTGCCCGGCGGAGTTGACTCCGACATAAGCCTGGTCATCAGCAACAGGCTGATCATACTGATGAGCCCGGACCTCCCACGTTGGCCTGTTCATACTGAACACGTGTTTGTCATTGTGTTCGCACTTTCCGCAGATTTTGCAGGAATAATAATATTCCGGCCAATTGCTACAGGTGCCGTACCTGAAAACCTTGTCTGCCGCAGCTACCTTGTCGGTGAATACGTGGCTTGTGCAGAACGGTTTGGCTGCCGTCGCACCGGCTCCCTGTGCGGAGTGCACGTCGCCGGAGTAGGTTTTCAGCGAGAACAGTGTGCGGAAACTCCAGGTCGGACGGCTGAACATCGCCCTTACATCGGCTACAGCAGTCTCCGGGATAAAGAGCGTGGCACGCTGGGTATGGAAGAGGTAACTGAACTCGGGGCAGTAGATATCGCTGTGTTCCGGTGTATAACCCTGCATTACTGCGAATATGGCGCGTATGAACTTTACCGCATCGACTTTGTCGCTGAGCCAGACTTCCCTGATGTTGAATGGGCCTTGTATGGTATTGTTGACGTCCGATGCCACATCTCCATATATGCGCTCGTCATCGGTATCTACGATTACCTTGGTGACAAGCATATTCTTATGCCCGATGAACTCATCTCCGAACTCGCGCATGGCACGGAACGCCGCGTGATACGTATTATTGATGGTTATCACGTCAAGCGGGCTCACATCCGGGCAAGCAGCATCGGCCTCGGCGATTGAATACGCTTTCTGCGATGCGCGGTATGAGTCCTTGTTGAGCTCATAGTCCGTTGGGCTGCTCTGTGCCAGATCACGCATCGAGCCTTTTCCACCGGCTCCAACAGGCATGGATACCTCAATGTCGATGAAGTAAGGAGCGCTGCGCTCGACCTTGGCCTGCACTCCGTTAACTGTGGCGCTGATGCGGCTGCCGTCGATGTAGTAGTCGTTGTCCTTGAATATGTAATCGGTGTCGTACTTGCCCGAAGGATCTACCATGAACTTGATCCGGGCCTTGTATATGAACCCGTCCTTGAAGAACATGTCCCCTTCATCGTCCTCGCGGAAATCCCCGATCCAGTCAATCTCCTGGACTTGGATGCCGCCCGTGGCGGCAAGGTCTCCGAACTCGGTCTTCGCAGATGTGAACTGCATCTCGCGTGCATCGAAAAGCGACATCCCCGGGGTCGGAACCTGTATAGTGAAATCCACTGACTTGATCTTCGGCTTGCTCTGGGCCGAACTATCCAAAGGCAGCAGCAGTGCCGCCACTGAAAGTAGAAATAATATCTTTTTCATGACTCTACCTGCTGCCGTCTACGAAGATGAACCCTTCCGGGAAGACATATTCGTTGTTTATGTACTTGACTTCCAGTAACGGACATTCCGTGAATTCTTGATAGGTCTCCATAAGGAAATTCTCCTTCAGGCTGGAGTTCAGCTTGACAGTCTTGAGCGCTTTGCATCCGGAGAAGCAGAACCCTTCGAATTCCTTGACATTGGAGAGGTCGAGCGAGGTGATGCCGCTGTCCGAGAATGCGCTGTTGCCGACCTTGGTCACGCTCGCCGGGATATCCACATTCTTGAGGTTCTTGCAGCCACTGAACATGGATGAATAAATTTCGCTCAGATTCTCCGGAAGCATCACTTCTGTGAGATTGACGCAGCCCTCGAACATATCGTAACTCATCAGTCCGACGCGGCGTGGGAACTTGACGTTTTTCAGATTTATGCACTTCTGGAAACAGCCGTGGACTTCATCCATGACGTCGTTTTCGAAGACTACTTTCGTGAGGTTCTTGCAGCCGTAGAAAGCCGAACCCTGAACTATCTTGACCGAGGCCGGGATTACTATTTCAGTTATAGGAGTCTCGCGGAATGCCGAATTGGAAATCTCCGTCAACGTGGACGGAAGTTTCACGGACTTGATGGCGGTGCCGGAGAAAATATTGCCACGCATTTCCGTCACCGGATATTTTTTACCGTTGTATGTGACATAGTCCGAGATCACGATGTTCTTGCCGGCAACGGCCGTCTTCGCCACTTCCGAGATGAATGCGTGGGATGCGCCGCCGTTGTTGGAGTTGTGCAGGACATACAGGACTCCCTCGATGTCAACCGTAGCACCAGCCCCGACCTCCTCAATCACTTTCCCGGTCTGGCCGGACGCTGATGTCGTGATGCTTTTTTTGTTCGGCTGCGGATCCCAGACGGTCCAGTTGGCTTTGTGGGCGTTCTCATAGCCTCCGTGAGCATTGAAATATGCCTTGGTCTCATCACTGATCCACTTGTCTTTAAGTGTGAAGAGCGGAGTGAGGGATGAGCGGATCAGGGTTTTGTACTCGCGAGAGTCAAGCACGGAGGCGATTTTGTTGTGGATGCCGTTGATGACCCACTGGTAAGTGTCGGCGCCGTATTCTTCTTTGGCTTCGTTGTATTGCTCGACCATCTTGTTCAATGCGCCCACGCGAGCCCAAAGTTCGCCCTTGACGATCTCATCGTATCTCCAATGTGCCGGGGTGAGGGTTTTGATGTAGCCGTCGGCAAAGCAGTCGTCGAGCATCAGAAACTCGGCTACAAGGCTCTGGTTGTCGAGCTCATAGACATTCGGCTGTTTTTCACTCCAGTTCACCTGATCGGATGCCTCTCTCGGCGGCATCACCGGCTTTACCGATTTGATCCCATACGTTGCCTCGACAGGGTATCCGAGTGGCGCAAAAAGAGCAGTGTGGGTCTCCGGCAACCTGACGGTGGGAGCTTCGTCTTCAGCGTTCTTATTGTTGTCCGGCCCCACCATGGCGTCGTGGCGCTTTTGGAGTTCGCTGTCGAGACTTGAAGTGTTACCGGACTTTTCCGGAAGTTTTTTGGGCGCTACTTCCTGTTTGACTTTCTGTTCTATCTTCTTTGCGGCGTTCTTGAGTCTTTCCTTGAAAGACTGCGCAGATGCGCATGGCGCTCCGGAGAGGACAACCAGACTAAGAATAAGAAGTGTACGTGCGTTCATAAAATATTTGGTATTTAAAAATCCGTTGGCGGAATTAGATTGATAAAAAGATTTATGTATAAAAAGTTGTGCATATTGTTGATATTTAGCAAATTAAAACTTTTCAATACAGAAAATATAGTAACACAATATTAGCAAAAAATCCTAACCCATACAAGCAAATAGTCGGCAATTTGGTCAATGAATCAGGGAATATGTCAAGAAGAGGAGTAGTTCTCAGACCTTGAAATAGAGGCATTGAACATGACATCAAAGGCTGTTGGCATTGACAGTGAGTCATTGTTGTTTGCAAAGTTACAGGAATATAGTATTGAAATTCACAATCTTATATTCCGCAGACAATACAATGACAGACGTAAAATTACTTTGTCCCTATGTAATACAATCCGGGAAAGAATAGCCGCAGAAATAGATGGAGGCGAAGATTATTTCTGCATTGATTCAAAACCGATAGAAGTATGTCGTTTTGCTCGTTCCAAGCGTTGCAGAAGGATGATGACGGATAATGAGTTATAAAGGTATGGAAACGGAAATGACATCCACCATGCCGCAGGAAATATACAACCAGCACCTGATGCAGCGTGGAGGAAAATAAGCTTGGGAGGCTATGGCGAATTCCGACCTTAAAATATCCGACCTTGACGAACATGCCGTCATGGGCGCGGTACCTGGGGGCATCAAATGCGGACGTTTGCCCGAAGCGACCATAAGGGAGGATTTGCCGACCATCCTCGAAAAATTCAACCTGTTGCATGAAGGAAAACTTAACAACGCTTCTGCGGTTTTGTTCGGACGTGATTTTTATTATTATCCCCAATGTCTGCCTCGTCTGGCGTGTTTCAAAGGTACGACAATATTGGTATGAAGTAGTAATTTCGTTATTGGATATCGAGGTGATATTTTTTCTCGTGCAATAATTTTATTATTTTTATGCTAGTTATTTGAGATTGTGAACGCCAACGCAAGCAGCAGCAAGTGGAATCGTTGCCTTTTCGTTGCCTCGTCCTATTATAAAAAATACAACAGCCCAATTTTTCAGACTATTGCCTTTTTTTAAGGGTCCTAATAGGGTGCCTTGTATCTTATATTCCCTGCCCCTGTGTCGGTAGCGACCAGCGCAGCCAAGGTGTCGGAGAGGTAGGGCGTTGTGGCGCGGGGATGCAAAAATAGCCCTGGAAACCCGAAAAAACGAAGTTTTTTATTTGCTTTCTCGGATTATTTACTATCTTTACTTCAGTTATTTGAGGTGGTGAATATCGGCGTAATATGCGGAAAACAGAGCCGTCGCCTGATCGTTACCTTATCCCATCATAAACCGTGCAAATTTCTAAAGTCCAACCAACTGTATGGATTTAGGGCTAAACCATATAAGAATTGTGTGATAGGTTAAATGTGAGCATATACTCTTTCCCTATGAAATGCCACCCAATCCGTCGCACTACGGATATGGGTGAAGATTATTCTCACAATCGGGACTATATTGGCAAATATTGGAATCGCAAGTATATTCGGGCTATTCAAGCTGTTCTTAATAGTACAAAAGGTAAAATAGGCAAGGGAACATCTTTTTTCAGGAAAGCCTTTGGCGAAAATATCGAAGAGTACCATAAACTCCTTGAGATACCTGAAACCATGATTATTTATCGTTATTTCTTCGAATGGCTTGGGCTTGAAAATGGAGGAAAGAAAATGACTATTGAAATCTTAGGAAATGATTCAATATGCAATGCGTCAACACATTCATGGTGGAAAGCCTTTTGTGATTGCAAAAAATGTATCACCCAAAGAATGGGAAATGACATTGAATATTATTCACAGAAACGATTTTAGCAAATCATACTTACCGGAAACCTTTACATTGATACATTATAGGATATTACGTCAATTATCGACAAGCTATTATCGAACCCAATACGGATCTATATAAACTCAAACAAGTATACAACCAGAATCCGCTAAAAGAATTAAAGCGGAATCAGAAAATAAAAGGAAAGTAAAACTATGTAATACTGTCTGGTATTATAAATGCATGACAAAAGAAAATAAAAGAAAAACCGTCTTACAACATGCTGTAAGACGGTTTTAGTGAGGTCTGAAGCAGACGCACCAGCCCTCGCCGTGGATCAACGACTACGGGCAGTTCTCCATCATGCCCGTACGCGGACGCGACAAGGTCGATGAAGAGAGCCGTCAGAGCTGGTTCTCGCACCAGTCGGAGGAGGCACGCCCCTACTATTATTCGGTATACCTCGCCGACCACGACATCAAGGCCGAGATCGCCCCGACCGAGCGGGCTGCGATCATGCGTTTCACGTTCCCCGAATCGGACGAGTCGGGCGTGGTGATCGACGCTTTCGACCGCGGATCGTACATCAGGGTCATGCACGACAAACGGACTGTCGCGGGATACACCACGCGCAACAGCGGAGGTGTGCCCGACAACTTCAAGAACTGGTTTATCGTGCGCTTCGACCGGAAGATCCGGGATTTCCAGATCTATGACGGCACGAAGCCCGTCGAAGGCGAACAGTTAGTCGGCGAACACGCCCTCGTGCGGGTAGGTTTCGAAACCCGGCGCGGAGAGCAGGTAACGGTGCGCGCAGCCTCGTCGTTCATATCGCAGATGCAGGCCGTGCAGAACCTCGAAGAGCTGGGAAAGGACGATTTCGAAACCGTGAAGGCCAAGGCGCAAGCACGCTGGGACGAGGTGCTCGGACGTATTGAAGTCGAGGGAGGCACGACGGACCAGTACCGCACGTTCTATTCGTGCCTCTACCGTTCGACCTTGTTCCCGCGCAAGTTCTACGAGATCGACAAGAACGGCAATATCCTGCATTACAGCCCCTACAACGGTGAGGTACTGCCGGGATACATGTATACCGACACGGGATTCTGGGACACCTTCCGCAGTCTGTTCCCACTGCTCAATCTGGTCTATCCGTCGGTCAATGCCGAAATTCAGGCCGGGCTGGCAAACGCTTACCGCGAGAGCGGATTTCTGCCCGAATGGGCTTCGCCCGGACACCGTGGGTGCATGGTCGGAAACAACTCGGCGTCGGTCGTTTCGGATGCCATCCTGAAAGGTGTCACCCCCGAGGAAGACATTGCGACGCTCTACGAGGCGATGCTCGCAGGACGCCGGAAGGTACACCCCACGGTGAGCTCCACAGGGCGCTGGGGGTATGAGTATTACAATACGCTGGGATATGTCCCTTATGACGTGAATATTCCCGAAAATGCCGCCCGAACGCTCGAATACGCCTACGACGACTGGTGCATCGCACAGGTGGCGAAGATGCTCGGCAAGGACGAAGATGCGAAACGGCTGGAAAAGGCGTCACAAAATTACAGGAATGTCTTCGACCCCGAAATGAAGTTAATGCGTGGGCGCAATGCCGACGGGACGTTCCAGTCGCCGTTCAGCCCCTACAAATGGGGCGATGCATACACAGAGGGCAACGCATGGCACTACACATGGTCGGTATTTCACGATGTCGGCGGTTTGATCGACCTGATGGGAGCCCGCAAGAGCTTTGCGCAGATGTTCGACTCAATGTTCGTGGTGCCGCCGATCTACGACGACAGCTACTACGGATTCCGCATCCACGAGATCACCGAGATGCAGGTGGCCAACATGGGCAACTACGCCCACGGCAACCAGCCGGCGCAGCACATGATCTACCTCTACAACTACGTCGGCCAGCCGTGGAAGGCGCAGTGGTGGACGCGCGAGGTGATGGACCGCCTCTATTCGTCGAAGCCCGACGGCTACTGCGGCGACGAGGACAACGGACAGACCTCGGCGTGGTATGTCTTCTCGGCTCTGGGATTCTATCCCGTGTGCCCGGGATCGGACGAGTATGCGGTCGGCTCCCCGCTGTTCCGGAAAGCGGCGATCCATCTGGAGAACGGCCAGACCGTGGAGATCGACGCCCCGCAGAACTGCGCTGAAAACCGTTATGTGGGACGGATGACCGTCGACGGCAAGGTCACCGGGAAGACGTTCCTCGAATACGGCGAGTTGCTCGGCGGCGCAAAGATCGCCTTCGGGATGCAGCCGGAGCCAGACAAAGACCGGGGCGCGAAGCCCGGGGATGCGCCCTATTCGATGAGCCGGGAGGATTGTCGATAAATTGTCGATAGAATCTGTCCGGGAATTTTGAAAGTATGTCGAAAAGCGCTATTTTTGTAACGTTGTTTTTACAACTGTTAGGTTAATTCCCATGAATTCAGGCTGCAATATCGACCAACGCGAACGAAAGAAACAGCAGGGCCAGGCCGCTGCCTTCTATTCGCGGGCGTGTCAGCAGCAGATGCGACGTGCAGCGTCCCTGGGGCAGCAGATGCCTGCTCGTGGGGTGCTCGGATAGATACCAGACCGCCATGACATGCGATGTCGTGGCGGTCTGCTTTTTTCACCCGTCCGAAAGACGGGATTCAGGGGCGGAGGCAGGTCGGGGCGTTCCGGCGCCGGTTCTCCGTCCGCTCAAGAGACGGGTTTTAAGTGATATAAAAAACGAATTCATATGAAAGTAGGCGTGATTATGGGCTCTGTGAGCGATTACGAGGTGATGGCCGAAGCCGTCGCTATGCTCGAAGCGTTCGGTGTCGATTTCGAAAAACGGGTGGTCAGCGCTCACCGCACGCCCGATCTGCTGTGCGAATACGCCAAGACGGCCAGGGAGCGCGGTATCGGCGTGATCATCGCCGGGGCCGGCGGCGCGGCGCACCTGCCGGGCATGGTGGCCTCGATGACTCCGCTGCCCGTGGTGGGCGTTCCCGTGAAGTCGCGCGCCCTGAACGGGCTGGACTCGCTGCTGTCGATCGTGCAGATGCCCGCGGGCGTTCCCGTGGCCACGACGGCCATCAACGGGGCGAAGAACGCCGCGCTGATCGCCGTGTCGATCCTCGCTTTGCAGGATGCCGCTCTGGCGGCGAAACTCGACGCCTTCCGCGCCAAACAGACCGCGGATGTGCTGAAGGCTGAAATATAGTTGGGAAATTTCCAACCGCGTGCGACAAGCTCCTCCCGAGAGAGGGGGTTGGGATGGGGCAGACTGGTAAACGCGGCGGCACGCCGCGAATGACAACGGTCGAAAGTAAAACAACGAATGACGAATAAACAACATAAAGGCGGATTAATGAAGACCATCGGTATCATAGGTGGCGGTCAGCTGGGGCTGATGATCGCCGAGCAGGCGCGGGAACTGGGCGTGCGCACCGTGTGCCTCGACCCGGCGGCCGACGCTCCGGCGTTCAACGTTTGCGACGATCATATCGTTGCGGCCTACGACGATGCCGCGGCGCTCGAGGAACTGTGCCGCCGCAGCGACGCGGTGACCTATGAATTCGAAAACGTACCGGGGGATATTCTGATTCCGCTGTGCGGGAAATACAACATCCCGCAGGGCTACAAACCCCTTTATGATTCGCAGGACCGCCTGCGCGAGAAGTCGAACGCCCGCGACCACGGGCTGCGCACGCCCGGTTTCGAGGCCGTGGACGACGAAGCGTCGCTGCGCGAAGCCGTGCGGCGGCTGGGGCTTCCCGCCGTGCTGAAAACCCGCACGCTGGGCTACGACGGCCACGGGCAGCGGGTGCTGAAGACGGAGGCCGACATCGCCGGGGCGCTGCCCCTGCTTGCGGTTCCCTGCATCCTGGAGGAGTTCGTGCCGTTCGATTCCGAGGCCAGCATCGTGATGGTGGCGGACGGCGAGCGGGTCGTGAGTTTTCCCGTGGGGCGCAATGTTCACCGCGACGGGATTCTGGATTTGTGCATCGTACCTGCCGAAGTCGATTCCGGGGTGCTGGCGCGCATGAAGGCCCAGAGCGAGCGTTTCATGCGCGATTGCGGCTATCGGGGCATCCTGGCCATCGAGTATTTCATCAAGGGCGGTGAAATCTACTTCAACGAGATGGCCCCGCGCCCGCATAACTCGGGTCACTACACCATCGAAGGCGCGACCACGAACCAGTTCCGCGAACTGGTCCGCTATCTGGTCGGGGAGCCTTTGCAGGAGCCGCAGCCGGTGGCTCCCACGGTGATGAAAAACATTCTGGGACAGGATCTCGAAGCCGCGGAGCGAATCGCCGCGGAGAACCTCCCGGGCGTATATGTCCACCTCTACGGCAAGACGGAGAGCCGTCCCAAGCGCAAGATGGGCCACATCACGTTCGTGGGGATGGATGCCGCACGGTTCGAGGCCGAATGGGCCGGACGTTTTGTGAAATAACCGATCGAGCCGTCCCGCAGGCAAGTCCCCTCCGGGGAGGCCGCTTACGTACACGGCCAAAGGACGTGATAACGGCGTATTGAGCCGCTGAACGATGAATGAAATACAAACAGAGATAAATGAATAATACGACCAATTACCGCATTTTTGTCGAGAAATTACCCCGCTTCCGGGTCGAGGCCGAGAGCCTGCGCCGCGAGCTGAACACCAATCTGAACCTGTCGCTGGGCGAGGTGCGCCTGCTCTGCGTCTACGACCTTTTCGGCTTCAGCGAAGAGCTGCTGGAAAAGAGCCGCTATACGGTTTTCGGCGAGGTGGTGACCGACTCGGTGACCGACACGTTCGACCTCGCGGGGCGCAAGTATATCGCCGTGGAGTATCTGCCCGGCCAGTTCGACCAGCGCGCCGCTTCGGCCG
>ENA-ORUN01002979-ORUN01002979.1-human-gut-metagenome-genome-assembly--contig:-NODE-2979-length-12719-cov-2.292404_pt1 | contig 12719 bp, 7 predicted proteins | sample MGYA00242080_ERZ509209 | MGnify/ENA primary metagenome ERZ509209 (study PRJEB26280, sample SAMEA2338786) | human gut metagenome | biome: human gut; feature: human-associated habitat; material: faeces... | reverse complement strand
TGAAAATACTCAAAAATTACATCGCAAGATGTGATTTTTGGAGCTGGCGACATTTTGTCGACAGGCTCAAATTATTTTTCGATATTTATTTTATGCACTTTGTCTTGCTCTGTCAATACTTTCTATTATATAATTTTCCACAATGTCACGAAGTCCCTGCGGTTCGATACGTTTCTTTATAATAGTATCAGAAAATTCCGTTGCGTCTTTGTATCGGTAAAAAATATTATTTATCTGCTTGCTTTCTACTATTTTACCTCCGCCTGCATACACGGTTGTCTTTTCTATCTTAATTCCGTAGCACTTTAAATCACAATAATCTGCCGATATGCTCTCGGGTATAATATAATAATCCAAACAAATGTAAACCTCACTTTCCTTTTTTATACTTTTGTACAAAATTTCATTATCCATATTAATTCCTCCGTCTTTTTGATATTTATGCCTCCTAACCAAGCCACCTAACCATTATATGCATAAAAATTTTTGAATATTCTAAAAAAAATTTAAAATAGGTATTGCAGTTTTTGAAAAAATGTATTATAATATTATAGCTAACTGAAGATTTGATTGGCGATGACGGCCGAGCCCGTGCGATTGAAACCCGTGAACCTTGTCAGATGGGGAACCAAGCAGCAATAAGCGGTGCTTTCAATGTGTTACGGTAAACTCGGTCGGAGCCTATTTTGATTATTACAACGCCTATATGGCGTTTTTTCGTATAAAGAAAGGTATTGGAGATTATATGGCACATCAAGCTATTTACAGAAAATGGCGTCCTATGGTGTTTGAGGACATTGTCGGTCAAGGCCATATTACACAAACTTTAAAAAATCAGATTTTAAACGACAAAATCGGTCATGCTTACCTATTCTGCGGAACGCGCGGAACAGGTAAAACAACTTGTGCAAAGGTTTTGTCGCGTGCTGTAAACTGTCTTAATCCGCATGACGGAAGTCCTTGCAATGAATGTGAAGTATGCAAAGGCATTTTGGACGGCAGTATTTTGGACGTTAAAGAAATTGACGCGGCGTCAAACAACGGTGTCGACAATATCCGCGAAATCCGTGACGATGTGCGTTATGTTTCCACAAACGCAAAATACACGGTTTACATCATAGACGAGGTGCATATGCTTTCAACCGGTGCGTTTAATGCCCTTTTGAAAACACTTGAAGAACCTCCTGAGCACGTTATATTTATTCTTGCAACGACTGAGGCTCACAAAGTACCTCAAACGATTTTATCAAGATGCCAAAGATTTGATTTTAAACGCATAAAGCCGTCGGATATTATACTTCGTATGAAAGAAATCGCACACGGCGACAAGCTTAACATATCGGAGGACGCATACGAACTTTTGGGACGTCTTGCGGACGGTTCAATGCGTGACGGACTGAGCATACTTGAAAGAGTCGTTTCCGCCTGCGGTAATTCGATTACCGCCGAAAATATAACGGCTACTCTCGGCATTTCAACTGCCGAATCAATATTTCAGATTACAGACGCCATCGAAAAAGGCGATGTAAATAAAATAATTTCCGTAATTGACAATATTATGTCAGACGGTAAAGATTTAAGAGTGTTTATCGACTCACTTATAAAGAATTTTCGCGATATGCTTATTTGTAAAATTACAGAAGATTCTTCCGCAATGCTTGACTACAATGCAGAAGATATGGTAAAATTAAAAGCGTTATCAGACAAAATGTCTTTTGAGAAGATTTCTCACGCAACATCGGTACTGTCCGACGCACAAGCCGATACTAAATGGATGAAGTCGCCTCGTATAGTATATGAGTTGGCACTTATCAAACTTGCCAGACCCGAATATGACGATTCACCGTCAGCGGTTATGGACAGGCTTGCGTCATTGGAAAGCAAAGTTAAAAACGGTGCCGTTACCGATACTTCTTCCCTATCCGAAAGAATTTCAAATCTTGAGGAAAAGGTAAAAAACGGTGTAACGGTGCAGCCGACCGAAACGGTTAAAAAAAAAGAAGTAACCGAGAAGAAGAAAACTTCGGTCAGATTATATAACCCAATTCCGAAAGAAGAACTCACCTCCGACAATCCTATTGTCAAGGTTGCAAAGAATTGGGACAACATATCGCGAACGATGTGCAACTCGGCAGGTTACTTAAAAGCCGCTTTGATGAACAGAAATATAACCATTGATTCAGACGGTATTATACTTTTGTTCAATCCCAAAGAGAAAGGTGCTTACAATATAGCGGCAGCGTACAAGGATAAAATGCAGGTTATTTTTAAACGTGCGTCCGGTACAGACTTTGCGGTAAAGGTTGCATACGAAAACGACATACAAGAAGAACTCGTTGATTTTTGGAACTTGCCCGGCGGCAACGGTGAAGTAAATGAACCGACAAAAGTATCCGACGATCCCCTTGACAATCTTGTAGCGAATTTCGGTGAAATCGTCGAAAATGTAGACGAAAGCGAATTTACGGAATATGATTCCTCTAAGGATAACTTCTCACAGTCATCTCTTGACGATAACAATAGCGAAGATGATGACAATGCTCCCGAAGAATTTTTGGAAGGCAAAGAATTATCCCCTGAGGATGATAATAATTAATTTTAAAAACTAAGAAAGAGGTAAATTACAATGGGAAAATACAAAGGTTTTGCAGGTTCAGGAATGAACGCTAATAAGAATATGAGCAACGTTATCAAGCAAGCTCAAAAAATGCAGGCTGAAATGGAAAAGGTTCAGGAAGAACTTGAAGATAAGGTTGTTGAAGGTACAGCTGGCGGCGGTGCAGTTATAGCTACCGCTAACGGCAAGAAAGAAATTCTTTCACTTAAAATCAGTCCTGACGCTGTTGACCCTGAAGATATTGAAACACTTGAGGACCTTGTTATGGTCGCAGTCAACGATGCAGTCAAAAAGGCTGACGATATGATGGCTGAAGGTATGAGTGCCGTTACAGGCGGAATTAATATTCCGGGCTTATTCTAATATGCACGCAACAGTCATTGAAAATTTAATCGAAAAATTTGAACAACTTCCCGGTATCGGCAGAAAAAGTGCAGAAAGAATTGCTTTTCACATTCTTGAACATATGTCAAAAGAGGACGCAGTTTCAATGTCTAACATAATCACAGAGGCGAAAGAAAAAATTACACTTTGCCCTGTATGTCAAAATCTGACCGATACATCACCGTGTAAAATATGTTCATCACCGAAACGCGATAATTCCGTTATATGTGTTGTCGAAAGTCCCGAAGATGTTTCGGCAATCGAGGCGACAAACGAATTTAACGGTCTTTACCATGTACTTCACGGGTCATTGTCCCCTATGGACGGTATAACTCCCGATGACATAAAGATTAACGAGCTTTTACTCCGTCTCAGCGACAGTACGGTTAAGGAAGTCATTATGGCTACCAACCCAACCGTAAACGGCAACAGCAGTCTATATCTCTAAACTTCTTGCTCCGTTTGACGTAAAAGTTACCCGTATCGCACACGGTATTCCGATAGGAAGCGACCTCGAATATGCCGATAAGATTACTCTTATAAAGGCGCTTGAGGGCAGACAAACTATGTAAATAAAAATCCGATGAATTAAATTCATCGGATTTTTTGTATATTACGAAAGTTTCAAGCTATTCAATGCCTTATCCAAAGCATTTTCGTAAACTGTATTCTTTTCACTTTCATTGCACGCTTTTATTACCGTAATCAGATTTTCACTGTCATATGGGATAAAATACATTGTATAATACACATTATTAACACCATTAATCGTTAAAACAAGATCAGCTTTATATCCCTTTTTGCCCATCAATGTTACTTCTTCAATTTCATTCGGCATTGAAATATTCAAATATGAACTTGAACTGTTAAGCATTCCTGCAATATTTTTATACATATATTCTTCCAAAGTATATGTGCTTTTATTTAATTTATCGTCGTAATATGACAACGACGTCTTTTCTGCACGCAATGAACTGCCGTCAGCCGCACTTAACATAAGAGAAAAGTTAGGGAAAATCGCCGACAGTAATCCCGTTGTATCCATTCCATTCTTAGAACGATCCTTTGCCAACAGTAATCCCGTATCTGTTTCGCTTACATTCCACAAGCAAGGATAATTGATACTGAAAATATCGCCTTTAAATTCATTTAGTACGTTCAACGCGTCAATATCACTATCGCTTTCAAGTGCGTCGCCCAATTCATTTATATTTATTTCTCCAGGCACAAACGACTTTATAACCGCGTCAGCACTTTCCTTAAATCCCTCCGCCTCTTCTTCTCTCTTATCATATCCGAGATTAATTTTATATCTAAAATCACCGTAATTCATATAATACGTTTTTTCGACATACTCATTTTCGTTCTCCGAATAATTCTCCTCAAAATAATATGCTTTAATCTGTCCGATTTGAGTTTCTTTTATTTCGGATATTTTATATTTTTCAGAATTAACGGTCTTTTCGTAATCATCACGGTTCTTTTTTGCCCAATCTGCGGCAGACTGCCTATTCGGATTAGAATATGTAGAAATCATAATCAGAGGATCTCTTACACTTGAATACGAACTGTAATAATACATATCGTCATAATTGTAACCATAGCTGTAATTAAAATTATCGTCCGTTTCAATGCTTGTCGGTTTTATGACTGTCACTTTATTGTAAAAACCGTAGTATTCGTTTACAGACCAATCCTCATTTAATTTGATACTCCATCTGTAATTTCCGTCTACATATTCCGATTTTTCCTCTCCCGCAAGCTGTTTTTCAAGACCTATTTCGGCTACATCTACTGTATTTTCTTCGTCGCCGCCTTTATAATCAAATTCAAGCGAATCCAAAAACGCGGTAACATCAGTATTTTCTTTGGCAGTTTCAAAGTTTTCAAAACTTCGCTGTATTGTTATAAAATAAAAATACTCGTCTGTTTTATAAGCATATGCCTCTGTCACAGTATCAAGTCTTCTGTACTTTGTATACACATACTCAACGCCGTTATGCTCGCCCTTTCCTTTATCATACATTACATTTCGGTTGTAACTTGATAAATATGATTTTTGCATTGAAAGATAATATTGTTCTAAAGAACTGGTTCCGTCGTTTTTCTGACTTCTTAATGTGAATGATATATCATTCATTGAAAATCTGTAACTACTGCCGTAACTGCTCTCGGACATATCAAAATTATCTGTCTTTGTAAAGCGCCAATGTTCCTTTGAATTACCGATTTTTTCTTTCTCGGTATACTTAAACAACAGCTTGTAATTCACTCCCGAATCCAGACCGCCTGCCGAAACAATTACAATTTCTCCGCTTTCGCTGTTGTATGTTACGTCTGCGCCAAGCGACTCCGAAACAAATCTCAACGGTGCCATTACAGTTCCGTTATCACTGATTGTAACAGCTGAACTTATAGTCAACGTCTGTCCTGCAACGTCAACTTCCGTTGAATTTAATGTGTACTTAATTTCAACATCATCATAAGTCACCGAATAAACTCCGTCTTTTTCGGTTATTTCGCCGCCGAGTGCATTTACCAGCGCATACATATCAACCATTGTATCACCGTTTTGATTGACATACGGTGCGGCTGAAACAGACATTCCCTCATCGTTTAGCGTAACACTGCCACTACTTACGTTCACCTTAACAGTATTCACTATAAGGCTGTCACTATCCGCCATAGCGCCGACTGACGACAATATCATCGCCACACATATCATCAAAGAAATAAACTTTTTCATATCATTCTCACCCCTATTCCGTTTTAGCTTTTTCGTCAAGAACTATATCCGCATACTTGATTTCACCGTTGGTTTTCACACCTACTTTGACAGTATCGCCCGGAAGATAATTCTTCATCAATTCGTTAAGTTCAACTATACTGTTTATCGCAACATCATCGACCGAAACCAACACGTCACCGGTCTTAAACGACGCCTTTGCAAGAGGTGATGATTTTTCAAGCCCTTTTATTGTAAGTCCTGCCTCTGACGGAACTCCCAGCTCTGCAAGCCAGTCCTCTTGGAACTCTGCACCAAATGATATATGTCTGACTTTTCCGTACAATTCAAACTGATTAAGTACATACTTAACTGTATCAACAGGAACTGCAAAATTAGTATTTGTACCCGAATATCCGCTTGATGTAATACCAACAAGCTCACCGTTCATATTAATAAGTGCACCGCCCGAATTTCCGTGAGTGATAGCCGTATCTGTCTGAACAAGTCTGTACGGCTCGCCGACACTTCTGTTTAGTCCGCTTATATGCCCTACCGTTGCGGAATTACGCAATGAAAACGTTATCGGTGTTCCTATTGCTATAACCTGTTTACCAACAACAATATCTTCACTGTTTGCGAATTTCACAACTGGCAAACCAATCTTTTTTATTTTAACAATCGCAAGGTCTGTATCTTCATCTATATATTTCAGTTGCGCCTCATAGCCTTTTCCGTCATTCATCACAACTAAAATCGTGTTCATATTTTTTACAACGTGTGCATTGGTAAGAATTTCACCGCCGGTCTTTATAACACCCGAACCGCTCATAATACCCTCTTGCGAGCCGTAATAGCTTTCCGTCTTACCGCGCCCGATAATTCCGACCACTGACGGACTTACCGATTCAATCACCGAAGGAATTAATTCATCATCACTAAGCGAATTTGATATATTAATGCCTGCTGTCTGCGTTTCCTCGTTCCATGAAACCTCTGCTCCGGCGGCCTCAAAAACACCTCTAAGCGGTACATACGTTTTGTCGTCGATTATTACCGCGTCAGTATCTATCTGCGTTCCGTTCACTTCAACATTCGGTGCCGCCATTGCAGTTTGCGACAAAAGCAATGCAGAAATCATGCACGCAAAAACTATTTTTCTTTTCATTTGTCATCCCCTCCGATTTTATTTATTTTGTACAAATATAATATCATTTTCCAATTTATTTGTCAATATTTTCAACAAATTTTAATTATACGATTTTATGTAAAATCGTTATGAACATAATCAAACTTTACTTGACTAATTTCTTATTAGAATGTATAATAGAATAGAATAATTTTATACTCTACAATATGTGAGGGGGTTACATTGATGAGTAGACTACATATGGGTATTGATGTAGGCTCAACAACAGTTAAAGTTGTTGTGCTTGATGAAAACAATAATACTTTATTTGCAGAATACAGACGTCATTTTTCAGATATAAAAAGCACCGTTAAAGGCCTTTTTGCAGAAGTCAAGGAGGTTGTCAAAAACGAACAGTTCACTGTTGTTATAACAGGTTCGGGCGGTCTTTTGCTTTCAAAAATGCTTGATTTGCCTTTCGTACAGGAGGTTATAGCAAACAAAACAGCTATAAAAACATTTATGCCTGAAACAGATGTTGTTATCGAACTTGGCGGTGAGGATGCGAAAATCCTTTATCTTTCGGGCGGACTTGAGCAAAGAATGAACGGCACTTGTGCCGGCGGTACAGGTTCTTTTATTGACCAAATGTCTATACTTTTAAAAACAGATGCAGACGGTCTTAATGCACTTGCCGAAAAGCACACTATTATTTACCCTATCGCCGCCCGTTGCGGTGTTTTCGCAAAATCGGACGTTCAGCCGCTTTTAAACGAGGGTGCGGCACGTGAAGATATTGCCGCATCAATTCTTCAAGCCGTTGTAACTCAGACAATCAGCGGTCTTGCACAAGGCAGGCCTATAAAGGGCAATATCGTATTTCTTGGAGGTCCTTTGCACTTCTTACCTCAGCTAAGACGTCAGTTTGAGGAAACTTTAAAGGACAATGCGAAGTCTTTCAAAACTCCTGAAAACGCACAGCTGTTCGTGGCAATCGGTGCGGCACTTATGTACGAAGACAAGACTTCCGACATAGACACACTTATTTCACAGCTTGCAAACGCAAAATCGGTTGACGCAGAAATCACGCGTATGCGCAAGCTGTTTGAAACAGAGGAAGAACGCAAGGAATTTTTCGACAGACACGGCAAAGACGTTGCAAGACGTAAGGATATTTCAACCGCAAACGGTCCTGTATTCCTTGGTCTTGACGTCGGTTCAACGACTATCAAAGCCGCACTTATTAACGAGGACGGCGATATTCTTTATGATTATTACGGCAAAAACGAAGGCAGTCCTATTACCTGCGGTATAAAAATACTTCGTGAATTGTATTCAAAATTGCCGAAATCGGCTTATATCGCAAACGCCTGTACAACAGGTTACGGCGAACTTTTGTTAAAGACTGCTTTCAGAATTGAAGAAGGCGAAATCGAAACTATCGCCCACTACAAAGCCGCAAATTATTTTTCACCGGGTGTTGATTTTATCATCGACATCGGCGGTCAGGATATGAAATGTATGAAAATCAGAAACGGCGTCATCGACAGCATTATGCTTAACGAGGCCTGTTCATCGGGCTGTGGTTCATTCATTCAGACATTTGCGGAAAGTTTGGGACTTGATACAATATCATTCTCACAAGAAGCGCTTGTGGCAGACAATCCCGTTGACCTTGGTACGCGTTGTACGGTTTTTATGAATTCGCGTGTTAAACAAGCCCAAAAAGAGGGTGCGACTGTCGGTGACATCAGTGCAGGTCTTTCCTATTCCGTTGTCAGAAACGCTCTTTACAAGGTTATAAAACTTCGTGACCCCGAACAAATGGGTACTAATATCGTTGTTCAAGGCGGTACTTTCAACAACAACGCTATACTTCGTTGTTTTGAACTTTTGACAGGTAAAAATGTTGTCCGTCCGGATATTGCAGGTATTATGGGTGCGTTCGGTTCGGCACTTATCGCAAAAGAACGTTGGAACGGCGGTGAATGTGATATTCTTCGTGTTGACGAACTTGATTCGTTCACATTCGATACTTCACTTACACGTTGTCAAAAGTGTAACAACCACTGTCAGCTTACAATAACAAAATTTTCTGACGGAAGTCAGTTTGTATCGGGTAACCGTTGTGAACGCGGTGCCGGACTTGAAAAAGCCAAAAAGCAAATGCCTAATCTTTATGATTATAAATACAAACGTGCATTTGCATACAAGCCGTTAAAGGCAGAGAATGCACCGAACGGTGTTATCGGTATACCGCGTGTACTTAATATATATGAAAATTATCCGCTATGGTTTACATTCTTTACTGAGCTTGGTTTCTCCGTAAGAATTTCCGGCAGAAGTACGCACGACCTTTACGAAAAAGGTATCGACTCGATACCGAGTGAAAGTGCTTGCTACCCTGCAAAACTTGTACACGGTCACATTCAAGACCTTATCGACAAGGGCATAAAAACGATTTTTTACCCTTGTATTCCGTATGAGCAGATAGAATATTCGGACGCAGGCAATCACTTCAACTGTCCTATGGTAACATCTTATCCGGAAGTTATCTACAACAATATGGACGTTGTACGTCAAAGCGATATTAACTTCTTGTATCCTTTTATCAATCTTGCCGACAAGCCGTCGTTTAAACGTCAAATGATGAAAGCGTTGCACGATTACGGCTTTACAAAAACAGAAATTGACAACGCTTCTGAAAAGGCTTTTGCCGAACTTCAGCATTACAAGCAAGACATCAGAGATAAGGGTGAAGAAGTTTTGAAGTGGCTTGACGAACACGATGAACGTGCTATCGTACTTGCCGGCAGACCGTATCATATCGACCCTGAAATCAACCACGGTATTCCGGATATGATTACATCACTCGGCTTTGCCGTTCTTACAGAGGACAGCGTTGCACATCTCGGTCATCTTGAACGTGATATCAGAGTTGTTGACCAATGGGCATACCATACAAGACTTTACGAATCAGCGGCACAGGTTATCAAAAATCCGCGTCTTGAGCTAATTCAGCTTAATTCGTTCGGCTGCGGTCTTGACGCAGTTACGACCGACCAAGTACAGGAAATTTTGCAGTCACACGAAAAGATTTATACAACATTGAAAATAGATGAGGTTTCAAATCTCGGTACTGCAAGAATAAGAGTTCGTTCGCTTAAAGCGGCAGTCAAGGAACGTGACGATAACGACTTTATTCCGCATAAAATTGATGATTACACAATTAACAGAGTTAAGTTTACAGAGGAAGAACGCAAAAAGCATACTATAATCTTCCCTCAAATGAGTCCTACCCACTTCGGGCTTTTCGAGGCGGTTATGCGTGCAAACGGTTACAATGCACTTGTGCTTGAACACGCAACGGCAGATGACGTTGAGGCCGGTTTAAAGAGCGTTAATAACGACGCTTGTTATCCGTCAATTATGGTAACAGGTCAGCTTGTCAATGCGTTTACAAGTGGCAAATGCGACCCGAACAACACTTCCGTTATGATTACACAAACAGGCGGTGGCTGTCGTGCGACTAACTATATCGCCTTTCTTCGTAAGGCGCTTAAAGAGGCAGGCTATCCGAATGTTCCCGTAATTTCGCTTAACGTGTCGGGACTTGAGGGCAATCCCGGATTTAAGATTACTCCGAAGCTTGTTGACGGTCTTTTAAAGGCTTGTACTTGGGGCGACTTATTGCTTGCCGTTACACTTCGTATCCGTCCTTACGAGGTAAACGAGGGCGAAACAAATGCGGTACACGAAAAGTGGCAAAAGCGTTTGTACAGCAATATTATTAATAATAACCGTAAACAGCTTAAACTTAAAAAGGTTATTGATGAAATAATCGCAGACTTTGACGCAATCGAAATTGATGAAACAGTCAAAAAGCCAAAAGTCGGCGTGGTCGGTGAAATTCTTGTTAAGTTCCACCCTGACGCAAATAACAATATTATTGATGTTATTGAGTCGGAGGGCGGTGAGGCAGTTATGCCGGGACTTGCGGACTTTATGCTTTATTGTTTGTATAACAATAACTTCAAACGTGATAATCTTGGTTCTAAGCGTTCAACCGCCGCACTTTGCAATCTTGCAATTTGGGGTATTGAAAGTTTCAGAAAGCATATGGCAAAGGTTATGAATAACAATCCTAAGTTTCGTATGCGTTCACCGAAACATATCGCGGATATTGCTGAGGGTGCAAAGCACGTTTTACAGCTTGGTCACTGCACAGGTGAGGGTTGGTTCCTGACAGGCGAAATGATTGAGCTTATAAATTCGGGTGTTCCGAATATCGCTTGTGTTCAGCCGTTCGCTTGCTTGCCTAACCACGTTACAGGTAAGGGTATGATTAAGGAACTTCGCAGACAGTACCCGCAAGCCAATATCGTTGCGGTTGACTATGACCCAGGTGCAAGTGAAGTTAATCAGCTTAACCGTATTAAACTTATGCTTGCAGTCGCTTTTGAAAATATGAAAAAAGACGAAATGTACGACTCCGTTATGCCAAAGAAAACAGAAGTCAGAGAAACTGTTAAAATAGAAAAGTAACATAAAAAAGCACCTTTCGGTGCTTTTTTTGTTATTCTGCTTTTACATACCGTCCCGCAAAATATACATTTCCGTTATCGTCCAATATGTAATATGTAAACGGTTTATCGGCTCTAAATTCTATAACTTCTTCATCTACGGACAGTGCTGACTTAGTTAATACTGCAACAGTTGCGGCAGCAGCCTCTGTTCCCTTCTCATCAACATCTATCATTGCTTTTTGCAGAACAGAATCAATTATCATGCGTTCGGGATAATTTTTAAGCATTAAGCTGAAATCAGCATTTTGGTAATCAAAAGCCTTTTCTATTCCCATATTTTTAAGTATGTTTACGTAGTCTATCGAATATTCAGCTTTAATTTTCGGCAATGTCACCTCAACCAACTTGCTTGTCATTTTTCCATTATGAATATCGTTAAGAATATTTTTAGTGTCCCCTAAAACAACAACCATACTTAGTCCGTTTTCATATGGCAATTTCACGGCTTTAGTGTCACCGTTCTCATAATATTGAAAATCTGCCGCTTGATGCATAAAATCAATTTCCGATTTATCACCGTTTATATCGGTGAAAGTTTCTTTATATGTACCCTCTTTTTCAAATTTATTTACCCAATCCGCTTTCATATAAATCGCATTTACAAGTGCACATACATAACCTCTGTTTTCTTCAGAAAGCATATTTGTTATTTTGCCGTTCGTCTGTTTTTCTACCCATTCATTTACCTTTTCAATACTGTCATCGTTCGTAACCGATTGAGCAGTTCCTTGATAGTCGCTTTGTATTTTCTTTTGATAGTCATCGGCAAAATAAGCATTTTTTCCGCTGTCCTTGTTAAACCATATTGAATTTGCTATATCAATGTCCTTATTTTTGTTATCGGTTATTATTTGGCTGTATAGGCTTGTATTCGGTGAATCAAATGCTTGCGTTATTTCTTGTTTTGTGTCCCCTACTGCCCCCTCTGACGCCATCATCATTGCCATTTCAAGCGAAAACGGAGATATAACATAGTTTTCGTCCTTAGGCAGATTTTCCATAAGTTTTTGCGTGTAGTATTCATTGTACTTGTGAGGTGCTATTGTAACGGTTTTAGTGTCCCCATTCCAATCCACATTACAATCAAGCGCCTCCGACACCGCACGAAGCGGCACAAGTGTGCGGTCGTCTATAATTACTGGTGCTGTATCAAGGCTCACTTTTTCGTCATTAACCGTCATTTCATTACTGCCGATTTCCAAACTGATTGTGTTACCGTCATTTTTTGCAGTTATAATCTGCCTGCCATCAATATCGGTATAATCAACACTGCAATGA
>ENA-ORUN01002972-ORUN01002972.1-human-gut-metagenome-genome-assembly--contig:-NODE-2972-length-12738-cov-4.352440_pt1 | contig 12738 bp, 8 predicted proteins | sample MGYA00242080_ERZ509209 | MGnify/ENA primary metagenome ERZ509209 (study PRJEB26280, sample SAMEA2338786) | human gut metagenome | biome: human gut; feature: human-associated habitat; material: faeces... | reverse complement strand
GTCTTGCGTGGATTCCCTGTGCATCTGTTACTACATACTTAAATTCTTTCATGATAAATTCTCCTCGTCTTTTTCTTTCATTTTTAGTTTACTTTTTTTACAGCGTTTTGCTTGCCAAAGCGCCGCCATTATTAAAACAGCTTTCGCTATTCTACTGTATCTACAGCAAATAGTGGATCGCCGGCTTTAACTTCTCCCGTTGCAAGGAGACGTACTTTCTGATTCTCTCCCAGTTCTGTACAAAGTACCGGTGAACAAAGAGACGGTGCATGCGAAGTCAGGAATGGAATATCGATCTTCATAAGCGGATCCCCCTTCTTCACTTTCTGACCATTTTCTACAAATACTTCAAATCCTTCACCGTTCAGAGATACGGTATCAATACCGATGTGAAGCAGCATGCCAAGTCCGCTTTCTGTCTGGAACCCAAGTGCATGCTTTGTTTCAAATACGAAAAGCACTTCTCCATCTTCCGGTGCGCAGATCACAGCATCTTCCGGTGTAACAACAGCTCCGTCACCCATCATTTTTCCTGCAAATCCTTCATCCGGACAGGTTGTAATATCGCCTGCCATACCGGTGATCGGACTGGATACAACAATTGTATTTACCACTTTTTCCTGGGTTTCATTATTTTCATTTACAGTATCTGTATTTTCTTCAACTGAATTCTCTTCTGACACAGCAGCGCTCTCATAATATTCATCCGGAGCTGTTTCCAGATAATCTTCCAGTTTAGACTTAATCACAGTTACCTGCGGACCATAAATGATCTGGACACCCTGTCCCTTTTTCACGATTCCTCTGGAACCTGTTGTCTTGATGATCTCATCATTTACGCGGGCTGCGTCATGAACTGTGATACGAAGTCTTGTTGCACAACAATCCACATCACTGATATTTTTCTTTCCGCCAAGCCCCTGTGTGATTGCCTCACTTACCGAATCTGCGGTCCCTGTATTCCCTGCTGTTTCTTTTCCTGCTTCTTTTCTGGCATTTACATCTGCCTTTGTATATAATTTTGTCTCTGTATCATCATCTTCACGTCCCGGTGTCTTGAAGTTAAACTTTTTGATCAGGAAACTGAAGATAAAGTAATACAGGAAGAAATAAATAATTCCAACCGGAATGATCCGAAGCCAGCTTGTCTTTGCATTTCCCTGCAGGATACCGAAAAGGAACAGATCCAGAAAACCACCAGAGAAGGTAAGTCCTACTGCTATATTCAGGATATGCGCGATCATGTAAGCAGAACCTGCAAGCACTACCTGTACAGCAAAAAGTGCCGGTGCAACAAAAAGAAATGAGAATTCCAGCGGCTCTGTAATACCCGTCATCATGCAGGCAAGTGTTGCAGAAAGTAGAAGTCCTCCTGCCTGTTTTTTCTTTTCCGGTTTTGCACAGCGGTACATCGCAAGTGCCGCTCCCGGAAGTCCGAAGATCATAAAGATAAATTCACCTGAGAAATATCTGGTCGCATCTGCGCTGAAATGTGCGATATTTGCAGAATCAGCAAGCTGTGCAAAGAAGATGTTCTGTCCTCCCTGTACCATCTGTCCCGCAACTTCCATTGTTCCACCGACTGCTGTCTGCCAGAATGGCATGTAAAATACGTGATGAAGTCCGAACGGAATCAAAGCCCTCTTAATAATACCAAAAATCAGGGTTCCCAGATATCCGCTTCCGGTTACCAGTCCGCCAAGTGCATAAATTCCATTCTGTACAACCGGCCAGGCAAAATACATTCCAATCCCAACAAACATGTACACCAGTGTAGAAATGATCGGAACAAATCTGGATCCTCCGAAGAATGATAACGCATTTGGAAGAACGATTTTGTGAAAACGGTTATGCAGAGCAGCAACACCAAGTCCTACAATAATACCACCAAACACACCCATCTGTAAGGACTGGATTCCGCAAACAGAAGTGATGGTTCCTTCCAGTACATTCGAAGCGATCGTTCCATCTGCGGTAATCTCTCCTGTGATCACAAGCATTGCATTGATTGCAACATTCATAACAAAGAATGCGATCAATGCAGAAAGTGCCGCTACTTCTTTTTCTTTCTTTGCTATACCGATTGCAACTCCAACCGCGAAAATCAGTGGCAAGTTGTCAAATACAGCACTTCCTACTTTGTTCATGATAATGAGTAACGAATTCAGGATGGTTCCGTCTCCTAAAATTTTCTCCAGACCATAAGTCTGGATTGTGGTAGCATTGGTAAACGAGCTACCGAATCCCAGCAGCAGACCCGCTACCGGAAGAATTGCGATTGGAAGCATGAAGGATCTTCCTACTCGCTGCAATACGCCAAAAATTTTGTCTTTCATTGCATGTACTCCTTTTCCTCAAGAAATTTTAATTACCTGGCTTATGCCAATGATATTATTTTCTTTCGTGGAAGCCTTTTATCCGAATTTTTGACGCAAAAAAGGCACTAACCCACACAAATATCAAAATAATATCTATGTATGGTTAATGCCTGCCGTACAGTTACACACCAAAATCTGTAACTTACAATAATTTATTTTCCACTAAATGTCAAGCCTTTTCTGAAATTTTCTTTTTATAATCCTACGGACTGCACTAAAAGAATCAGAAGCATCAACGGTGCAATTACCTTGATCATTGCAACATAAAGCTTTTCTCTGCCAAACCTGTATCCGCCAAGTGTCACTTCATCGATGATCACTTTTGGTTTTACAACCCATCCGATCAGAATACAGGTAAGCAGTGCCACCATCGGCATCAGACAGTTATTGCTGATATAATCCATCACGTCCAGTATCTGCGCTACCGTGCCGTTCGGAAGTTTCAGTTCGAAATAAAGCTTGTTGTATCCAAGACATACGATCACACCAACGATCATTCCATATAAAGTAGTCAGGATCGTTCCTTTTTTTCTGGATACATGGAATTTATCCATCATGCTTGATACGATTGCCTCCATAACAGATACAGAAGAAGTAACCGCTGCAAAAGATACCATCAGAAAGAATACAATTCCTACCAACACTCCTGCTGCCCCCATTGCTTTAAATACTTTTGGCAGAGATACAAACATCAGTCCCGGTCCTGCAGACATTCCTTCGGTTCCCATAAAAGTATAAACAGCCGGAATGATCATAAGTCCTGCCAGAAGCGCTACAAGCGTATCAAAAAACTCAATCTGGTTGATCGACTTCATCAGATTGGTCTCTTTCTTCGCATAGGATCCGTAAGTAACCATAATTCCCATCGCCACGCTGATCGAGAAGAAAAGCTGTCCCAATGCATCCATCACAACCGAAAGGAAACTTTTAACCGTCATCCCTCTAAAATTCGGGATCAGGTAAATCGCCAGTCCCTGCATACCGGTTCTTGTCACTCCATCTGCATTTGTATGTTTCAGGGTAATGGAAAATACAGAAATTCCCGCAATCAGTACAAACAGGATCGGCATCAGAATCTTACTGTATTTTTCAATTCCTTTATTTACTCCTTTATAAACAACCGTTGCCGTAATAAGCACATAGATCAGCATCCATATGATCGGCTGTCCGACCTGTGTAATATAGCCTGTAAAATATCCGTCTTCTGCTGCCTGCGCCCCATGACCTGTGAGAAATGCCGACAAATATTTGAGTACCCATCCACCAATCGAGCAATAATATGGAAGAATGATAACCGGTACTGCACATGCAAGCACACCGATTCCTCCCCATCCTTTATGCATCTGTTCATATGCAGTAAGCGGACTCTGTCCTGTCTTACGTCCGATCGCGATCTCTGTTGTCAGCAACGTAAACCCAAAGGTAAGTGCCAGTACCACATAGCACAGAATAAACACTCCGCCTCCACCTTTTGCTGCCAGATACGGGAATCTCCAGATGTTCCCCAGCCCGACTGCACTTCCCGCAGCCGCCAGCACGAATCCGATCGAGCCGGTAAAATTACTCCTCTTCTTTTCCATCTTTTCTACACTCCTTTTACAGTGGTGCCTCCGTACACACCATCTCCAGCTTTTTAATAATATGATGTGAGTGTCAATAAGTATCAATTGCTTATTTGTGCGAGCACAAACGCAATTGATACTTTTGACACTTACATCATAATATAGAAATTATATTTTTCTATAAGCCAAAAACACCTCCGCCGTATGGCGAAGGTCCCTTCTTTAGCTTTCTTCTTATTTTAACAATCGGATATAGGAAAGTCAATGGAAGTATTTTACTCATTTTCTTGATCTTTTTTACACTGGGGCAAGCTCTCACCTGCCCCTTTATGAGTAGTATATCAATAATTTTTACAAAACGTCTTATTTATGCAGTTGCCGGAAGAACACGGGATAAGAATGACTGCGTCCTTCTCTCTCTTGGTGCTGTAAAAATTGCATCCGGTCTGCCTTCTTCAACAACATATCCGTCTGCCATAAAGATGACCCGGTCTGCCACATCACGTGCAAAGCCCATTTCATGTGTTACAACGATCATCGTCATTCCTTCTTTCGCAAGAGATTTCATAACATCAAGTACATCTCCTACCAGTTCCGGGTCCAGCGCCGATGTCGGCTCATCAAACAACAGCGCTTTCGGTTCCATTGCCAGTGCTCTTGCAATGGCAACTCTCTGCTGCTGTCCACCTGAAAGTGTACTCGGATATACATCCGCTTTATCCTTTAATCCTACCTTATCCAGAAGTTCCAGTGCTTTTGCATGCGCTTCTTCCTTATTCATGTGTTTGGTAAGGATTGGTGCCATCATAACATTCTGAACAACGGTCTTAAGCGGAAACAGATTGAATTTCTGGAAAACCATTCCGACTTCCTCACGGAATTTGCGGATGTCACAATTCTTATCGAGAAGATTCTTTCCCTCATACTGTACGGTTCCGCCTGTCGGTCTTTCAAGTTGATTGATGCATCTTAAGAAAGTACTCTTTCCCGATCCGGAAGGTCCGATGATACAGACCACTTCACCTTCATTGATATCAAGATTGATATCCTTTAATACCTCCAGGTTCCCAAATTTCTTCGACAAATGATTTACTTTAATCATACCAATCACCTCATTTTCCTTTCTATCTGTTTCTGGACAATTATCAGTACCGAAAGTATCACCAGATAAAACGCTGCCAGTGCTGTGTATGTAGGAATTGCTTTAAAGCTCAACGCTGCATACGCCTGTGCCTGATGCGTGATCTCATTAACCGCAATCGCAGATAAAAGTGCGGTATCCTTAACAGAAATGATAAACTGGTTAAATAATGCCGGAAGTGCCGCTTTAAATGCCGGTGGGATAACCAGATGGATCATCGTCTGTGCACTTGTAAGTCCAAGTGATGCACCTGCTTCTTTCTGTCCCGGATCAATGCTCATCAACGCACCTTTTACAATTTCTGAAATAAATGCACCGGAATTCAGTGCGATAACGCCAATTCCCACTGCAGTGCTTCCAATATCGACACCCAAAAGCTTCGGAATTACAAAATATCCGTATAAAGCCTGCACCATAAGTGGTGTCGCACGAATGATCCAAATGTAAACTTCTGCAATTGCTTTCCCTATTTTATATTTCGACTGAAGCAGGTATCCACAGAGGCTTCCGATCAGGAAGCCAATTGTGATACCGACAACAGCAATTAAAATCGTAAGTTTTAATCCCTCAAACATCATTGGAAGTAAAACATTCAAAAAAGTCATATCCATATACTATCTCATCCTATCTTCTTTTTAGTTGCTGTCTGTTCTTTGATTATTCACACCATTTCGCATAGAGTTCATCTGTTGTGCCATTATCAATCAGTACCTTTACAGCTGCATTGATTTCATCATAATATTTGCATTCTTTAGAAATTGCTACGCAATATGGTGCCTGGCCCTGATTAAACTCATCCCCGACTACCTCCAGGTTGCTGTCCGGTGTTGTCTTAATATAGAAATATGCTCCAGGTCCATCCTGAATAACAGCATCTACTTTTCCCTGCTCCAAAGATTCATATGCAGTTGTGATCGTGTCATGTACTTCAAGCGTTGCACTTGTAAGGTTCTTGCTTGCATAAGTATGAGATGCGGTTCCCTTTTCAACGGCTATTTTTTTATCCTTCAGATCATCAACACTCTTAATTCCTTTATCGTCATTTTTATTTACCATAACGACCTGACCGGAATCACAATAGATATCACTGAAGTCCATAACTTCTTTTCTTTCATCTGTTGCACAAAGTGCTGCTGCTCCGATGTCCAGTTTATTTTCAGCAAGTGAAGTAGTAAGTGCCGAATAATCCATTGCCTGGAGGCCACCATCGATTTCGAATCCCTGAAGCTCCTGCAGATCATTTAACAGATCAACATCATATCCGATCAGCGTCTTTCCGTCCTCATCATAGTATGTAAATGGTCCGAAAAGTCCGGTTGTTCCGACTTTCAGTTTGACACCTTTCATGCTGTCCTTCAGCTCGTCTTCTGTATATTCTTTCTTTGTATCAGAGGTTTCCTTTGTATCTTCTTTTTTACTTCCACATCCTGCTCCAAGTACTGTTACCATTGCTGCACACATTAAAACTGCTATTAATCTTTTTTTCATAATAATAATCCTCCTTAACTGTGTAGTGAAAACGTAAGGGCGCATCACAAATTCTTTTGTAATGCGCCCTTGCATTTCCGTCCGCAGACACTCTCTCGTTCCCGGGATTGTTTGAGAAATTACTTTGCACTTCTGATTACTTTCTTTTCTGAAATACAAAAAGGATGCCGCATCTGATGCGACATCCTTGTCTGTTCTGTTCTTTATGAACTTGTGATTATTTTACCGTACTTTCACACTTTAGTCAATGAAACTTTTATCCAAAATTGCCAGTTTTATATGTTTCTTTTAAGTAAATTTTCACAAAATTGATTTTCTATAGTATATGTGATACACTATTTTCAGATCCAAACTGACTGCAAAGGAATTCCTGCGCAAAAAGAATACAAAAAAGGAGATTACAAAAACTATGAGTCTTAACAGCACCCCTTCTGCAGATCGTGTACATATCGGTATCTTCGGTCGCAGAAATGCCGGAAAATCCAGCATCATCAACGCTATAACTGGACAGAATCTTGCCATTGTATCTGATGTTCTCGGAACAACTACCGATCCGGTTCCAAAGGCAATGGAACTTCTTCCCCTCGGACCTGTCGTGATCATTGACACCCCGGGGCTTGACGACATCGGAGAACTCGGTGAACTGCGTGTCAAAAAAGCCTACCAGATTTTAAACAAAACAGATATCGCTGTTCTGGTAATCGATGCCTCTCTTGGCATGACACCAGAAGATTTATCCATCTTAAAGAAAATACAGGATAAGAAGATCCCTTACGTTGTGGTAAAAAATAAATCTGACCTCTGCTCTTCTGCTGAAAATGGCGCAGTCTGTCCGAATCTGGATTCTATGTCGGATGCTTCTTTTCATATAGATGCTTCCAACAGTATCGAAGTCAGCACAGTAACCGGATACCATGTTCATGAATTAAAAGAACTGATTGCAAGCCAGGCTCCGGAAGAAGATCAGGATAAATATCTCGTCCGCGATCTTTTAAATCCAAATGATTTTGTCGTTCTGGTCGTCCCGATCGACTCTGCCGCCCCAAAAGGACGTCTGATCCTCCCGCAGCAGCAGACCATCCGCGATGTACTGGAGGCTGGTGCAATCTCTATTGTAACCCGTGACACAGAATTGAAGGAAACACTTTCGTCTCTTGGCAAAAAGCCACGCCTTGTCATCACCGACAGCCAGGCATTTGCCAAAGTGTCTGCCGATACACCGGAAGATATTCCACTGACCTCTTTTTCCATCCTGCTTTCCAGATACAAAGGAAATCTGAAGCTTCAGGTCGAAGGCGCACAGATGCTGGACAAGTTGGAAGATGGTGACAAAATTCTCGTCTGTGAAGGCTGCACCCATCACAGGCAATGTGATGACATTGGAACAGTGAAGCTTCCTCGCTGGATCCGCCAGCATACCGGAAATAAAGACCTGCACTTTGAATTCACAAGCGGAACCGAATTCCCGGTAGATCTCTCACCTTATAAACTCATTATTCACTGTGGTGGCTGCACCCTGAACGAACGCGAAATGCAGTATCGCCTCAAATGCGCCGAAGATCAGGGCGTACCGATCACGAACTACGGAACCGCTATTGCTCACCTGAAAGGGGTATTGGAGCGGAGTCTCATACCGGTTAGGGGAAGTTTGGAATAAGGTTACGGGCGAAGTGGGGACGAGGTGACGGTTTCACGCCGGTCTTCATCGCCTGCATTCTGTAAAATTTAATCGGGACGGAAGTTGCGACACCGGACTGATTCGCTGGAAAATCTGATGATTTTCCGGCTCAGGCAGTCCTCAGATTCCGTACTTGTAGTACGAAATCTGGTCACAATTTCCGTCCCGATTAAATGAACAGACTGCACGGCTCTTACGAATGGCGTGAAACCGTCACCTCGTCCCCACTTCACCCTTACGTTATTCAAAGCTTCCGCATTGGCGCATCATAGATGCGCCTCGCTGTGGATGGAAGGATTGTTTGTTCAGAATTGAAATCCATTCTTATTATATTTACTTTTGTTCTGACTTATATGTTATGAGTGATTTTGTTTTGGTATAGACACACATAACGGTTGAATAAAGCTTAAAGCCAGGTATCATTTTAAATTGGCTGCAGCGCCCAGGGCGTCGGATCACGGTGTGGATTTGGCGGTATATGGCGGCGTGTTACAGCCTGTTAATGAAAAAAAGAGAAAAGTGTGATCGGATTTCGTACCCCAAGTACGAAATTCCGAAGACTCCTGAGATGGAAAATCATCAGATTTTCCGTCGAATGAGTCTGGTATCACACTTTTCTCTTTCTTTTCATGTTACAGGCTGTTCACGCCAGAGTCCACCGTCAAATCTACACCGTGATCCGACGCCCGTCCCTGCAGCCAGATTTTCAATTAAATATTCTCAATTCTCTTGATCGCTTCCAACGTATTCTCGTAACTTCCAAATGCTGTCAGGCGGAAGTATCCTTCCCCGCTCGGTCCAAATCCTGATCCCGGAGTTCCAACTACATTTGCTTTTTCAAGAAGGAAATCAAAGAATTCCCATGAAGTCATGTTATCCGGCGTCTTTAACCATACATATGGTGAGTTCACTGCTCCGGATACTGTGTATCCGGCATTCTTCAGACCTTCATAAATCGTTCTTGCATTCTTCTGATAGTATGCGATCTGCTCTTTTATCTGTGCTTTTCCGGCCTCTGTATAAACAGCAGCTCCGGCTTTCTGTACAATATAAGGTGCTCCATTGTATTTTGTTCCGTGACGTCTTGCCCACAGCGAATGAAGCATCACATCTCCACACTTAAGGTCTTTCGGAATGATTGTTGCGCCAAGACGTACTCCTGTAAATCCGGCATTCTTAGAAAAACTTCTAAGTTCGATTGCACAGGTTCTTGCTCCTTCACATTCAAAAATACTGTGTGGTACATCTTCCTCTGTGATATATGCTTCATATGCAGCATCATAAATGATCACTGCCCCGTTTTTATTTGCATAATCTACCCATTTCTGGAGTTCATCTTTTGTGATAGCCGCTCCGGTCGGATTGTTCGGGAAACATAAATAGATCATATCCGGTACTTCTTTTGGCAGTTCCGGTACAAATCCATTTTCTGCTGTACAAGGCATGTAGATTACATTGCTCCATGTTTCTGTCTTTGGATCGTAAGTTCCTGTACGTCCTGCCATTACGTTTGTATCCACATATACAGGATATACCGGATCTCCTACTGCGATTCTGCAGTCAGGTCCAAAGATCTCCTGGATATTTCCAGAATCACTCTTTGCTCCGTCTGAGATAAAGATCTCATCTGCAGCAATATCACATCCTCTTGCCTGGAAATCATTCTTTGCGATCGCGCTTCTTAAAAATTCATATCCAAGATCCGGTGCATATCCGTGGAATGTCTCTGCGTGTGCCATCTCATCAACTGCACTGTGAAGCGCTTCGATGATCGCAGGTGCAAGCGGCTGTGTTACATCACCGATTCCCAAACGGATGATCGGTGCATCCGGATTCGCTGCTGAGAACGCTGCAACTTTTTTGGCAATATTGGAAAACAAATAGCTTCCCGGTAACTTTAAGTAGTTTTCATTTACACTGTACATATGTCGTCTCCTTTGTGATTTGATCTTTATAGTACACCATCAAATACTTTAACCGCAGGTCCCTCCAAAAATACATGATTCACCTTACGGTCCCATCTGACAGATAACTCTCCACCTAATAATTTAACGATTACTTCCTCATCTGTCAAGTCATTCAGCACAGAAGCCACAACTGCTGCACATGCTCCGGTTCCGCAGGCAAGCGTTTCACCAACACCCCTCTCCCACACACGGATCTCCATCCGGTCCCTCGCAGTCACATGACAGAACTCGATATTTGCCCTCTCCGGAAATCTCGGATGAAATTCTAACTCCCTTCCTGTCTCTTCCAGAGAAATCCCATTTATCTCTTCTGAAAAGATTACCGCATGCGGATTTCCCATCGAAATCCCGGTCATGCGGTAGTTCTTCTCCTGTACCTCAATCGGATCATTGATCACCAGATCCTTTTTGCTCAGGATTGGAATGCTGTGTGCGTTCAGTCTTGGAACACCCATATCTACCATAGCACCGCAGGCTTTCCCATCCTGAATATGAAGGTGCATGTTACGAATTCCGGATTTCGTCTCGATACTGAGAGTTTCCTTTCCGGTAAGTCTGTAATCATATACATATTTTCCAAGGCATCGGATGCCATTGCCGCACATCCCGGCAACAGATCCATCCGAATTGTATATCTCCATTTTAAAATCAGACACCTTTGACGGACATATCAGAATCAGACCATCCGCTCCGATCCCGTAATGCCTGTCACAAAGTGTTCTTGCAAATCCAGGTGGATCTTCCACCCTTTCTCTGAAGCAGTTTATACACACATAATCATTTCCAAGACCATGCATTTTTGTAAAGATCATATATCCTGCCTCTTTAATCTCCTTTATTCCGCCATAATACTAAGTACCATCTGAGCTGTCTCCACCATATTGACACCGCTCTCCATACTACATTTCTGCAGATAGCGATGCGCTTCTTCCTCCGTCATATTATTACGTTCCATCAGAAGACTCTTTGCCTCTTTTACAAGTGCCTGCTGCTCCGGATTCCGGTTCTTAAGCTCTGCTCTTCTTTTCTTTCTCCGCCTGCCAATCGATTGTGCCATCATCTCGATCGTGTTCATCAGATCAAATACCTTAAATGGCATCGACAGGCTGATCACTCCCGGCGTCCTGTCACTGCATTTCTCCGGCGATGCGATCAAAAGCATCTCAATCGTACTCGGCAGATAATCTCTCAATTCATTATATAACATATCTGTCATTTTATAACCACAAACTACAATTCCATCATCCAGATTATCTGCCAATTGAACCGCCTGTGCTCCGGTTACCCCCACACCAATCACGTCAAATCCATTTCGTACCAGTATATTGCGAATATTGGTTGCAATCTCCTTTTTTGGAAATACAACAATAATACTGCTCATAATACCAGCCTCCTGCCTTTAGAATTGGAAAGTTTCTTTAGAATTTCTGTAAGTACTCATTAATTTCCCATTCTGTAACCTGAGTGCGGTATGCTCTGTATTCTGCACGCTTTGACTCGATCAGCTTCTGTGACAGTTCTTCTCCCAGTACTTCCTGCATAAACTGATCTTTCTGGAATTCTGTGATTGCTTCTCTTAAGCTTGCCGGAAGCTCCTCAATTCCAAGTGCATTTTTCACCACATCTGTCATTTCGTAAATATTCTCATCTACACTCTCCGGAGGCAGGATCTTGTTTTTAATTCCTTCCATTCCGGCAGCCAGACATACGGCAAGTGCCAGATATGGATTTGCTGCCCCATCCGGACTTCTGAGTTCGACTCTTGTGCTTTCCCCTGATACCCGTGGAATACGGATCAGAGGAGTCCGGTTATTCGCTGACCAGGCAATATATACCGGTGCCTCATATCCGGGAACCAGTCTCTTATAGGAATTCACGATCGGATTTGTGATAAAGCTAATCGCTTTGATATGTTTCATAAGTCCACCGATAAAATAGTAAGCCTCCTTGCTCAGACCATTCGGATCTTTTTCATCTGCAAAAACATTCTTTCCATCTCTTGACAGAGACATATTCAGATGCATTCCCGAGCCATGGATACCATCCTTTGGCTTTGGCATAAATGTAGCATGAAGCCCGTGTCTTTTTGCGATTGTTTTGGTAACAAGCTTAAATGTCATAATATTGTCTGCTGCATCCAGCGCCTCTGTATATTCCAGATCGATCTCATGCTGTGCCGGTGCCATCTCGTGATGAGATGCCTCCACACCGTACCCCATATCTTCCATTGTAAGAACAATATCACGTCTTGCATTCTCTCCCTGGTCCAAAGGTCCCAGATCAAAATATCCTGCACGTTCATTGGAAATCGTCGTCGGATTTCCCGCATCATCCGTCTCAAACAGGAAAAATTCGCATTCCGGTCCTACGTTAAAGTCATATCCCATCTCTTTTGTCTTGGAAAGTACCTTCTTAAGAACATATCTCGGATCGCTTTCGTAAGCTGTTCCATCCGGTCTGTAAATATCGCAGATAAATCTTGCAACCTTTCCCTGCTGCGGCCGCCACGGGAAAATTTCAAATG
>ENA-ORUN01002968-ORUN01002968.1-human-gut-metagenome-genome-assembly--contig:-NODE-2968-length-12747-cov-3.077056_pt1 | contig 12747 bp, 12 predicted proteins | sample MGYA00242080_ERZ509209 | MGnify/ENA primary metagenome ERZ509209 (study PRJEB26280, sample SAMEA2338786) | human gut metagenome | biome: human gut; feature: human-associated habitat; material: faeces... | reverse complement strand
ACGGCGGCCATGGCCCTGTCCGACGACTCCCTTCCGCTTGGCGTGCCTGAGTTGGCGCAAATCGACAAGCTCGCGCTCGTGTTCGGCACCGAGGGCGATGGGCTGTCGAACCGCACTATCGAGGGCTGCGATTACACGGTACGCATTCCCATGCGCCCCGGGGTCGATAGCCTGAATGTAGCGGCGGCAAGTGCGGTTACTTTTTGGGAGCTTTGTAAATAGTGGGATGCTGGTATTAAAAAGATACCGCTAATGCTTCCTTTTAGATATCGAATAAGGCGCTAATAGAAACTTTAATACTTTCCTTTTGATATTGTTGGGCTCTTTAAAAGAGATTAACTAACGAAAAGATACTAAGATTAGTATCGTAATGAAACCATAGACCGCGCTGTCATTTTGGACGCGTGGTCTTTTTCTTGGTGCCGATTTGGGCCGCTCTGTTCTGGTTGGCGTCGCCTTCCTCTCGTACGCTTTCCTCAAATTCATCGAAGGGGAAGGAGCGTCGAATGAAGGCTTCGAAAAAGCAATGGTGGCGCGTATGCCTTACGTCGGTAGTCGTTGCGTTTGCTTTGGCGTGTTCATGCATGATTGCGGGTTGCGGCGGAGGGTCTGGAGCCGTCGAATCGAAGGAACGCGTGCCCGAGGCGAACGTCGACCCTTCCCGCATCGACTCGGGAAGCTACCTCGCTGACAATGGCTTCGGATACTCTGCTGACGTGTGGTATATCGATGGCGACACGTCGCGCCCCGGCTTCTATCTAGAAGCGTGGACGGTCGTTTTGCCCGTGTTTTTCGACGAGAGCGGCAAGCCCATCGATCCCGACTGCGATGCCACGATAAAAGATAAACATCTGGTGCCCTCCGAAGAATGCGAGTCTGGCTACGATATCGTTTTCGTTGACCCCATGACCTGCTACGACTCTGTGAGCAATACCTGGTATTCGCGTGGCGACTATAATGCCGTGATGGCAAAGGTCGTCAATACGAAATGGAAGTCGCTCACAAACGAGTCCATCGAAATCGAGCTGAGGGAAGATGGAACGCTTGTCGAGAGCCGCGATGGCAAGCAGGCTGAGGCGGGTACCTGGGCCATTACCGCCGTCGACCAGGTTGGTCTGTATTGGGACGATGAAGACCCGGCGTGGAACTATGCCATCCATTGCGATTCGAACGGCAAGGCCGATAAGCTCGATTGGGGCTTTGACGGCAGCGGTGACTACGCACGCGTCGACTAGCGGTTTTCTTCATAAAGGCAATCGGGGGCTCCTCGCTTATAAGGCGGGGAGCCTTCTTTGTTGCGGCGTGTTCGCTTGCACGGCAGTCCTCGGGCCCCACGGCGTCCGCGGCAATCACGGCTGTCCTTAACAATAATGGGGTTGTGTGCGGTTTTGTGGATGCTCGCTCGCGTCAGGTTTATTTTGCGAGTGCGGACGGGTTTGCAGGTGTGCGCTCGTGCGAGACTCCGTTCTGTGGGGGCGTGGCCGTTCGGTAGGCGCCTAGTCGCGCTAGGATTCGCCTTGGGTTTCTCGGCGGCATTGCCATTTCTGCATGCGTGCAATAGCATATTCGTTTGCATTGAACTTATCGAAGAAAAGGAACCGCATGTCGCAACGTCAGTTTATCCATCGCATTATGTTTGTGTGCCACGGCAATATTTGCCGATCGACCATGGCTGAGTTCGTGATGCGCGACATGGTTGCGCGCGCGGGTTTGGGCGACCGCATCGCCATTGCGTCTTGCGCGACAACCAACGATGAAATCGGCAATGACACGCATCCGGGTACGCAGCGGGTGCTCGACGCGCACGGCATTGCCCACCCACGCCGAGCCGCCGTGAAGTTGCGCACGGCCGATTATGCTGAATACGACCTGTTCATCGGCATGGATGACGAGAACATTCGCGATATGCGCCGCATCCTGAAAGGCGATCCGCAGGGCAAAGTGCACAAGCTGCTCGAGTATTCCGACGGTGGAGACGCCGATTCCGCGCGCAGCGTGGCCGACCCGTGGTTCACGGGCGATTTCGAAACGACGTACGAAGACGTGGTTCGCGGCTGCGAGGCGTTGTTGGCGTATATGCGCTAAGCGTTGCGCTCGGTTTTTCCAAATTGCATCGAATATCTCTATGACATTTAGTAAACAGCACTGAGATTTTCTCAAAAGGTGCTTGCATCATTTTATGAGGGTGTTAGAGTACCAACTTGTTAGCACTCGGGCATATGGAGTGCTAGCACTCTTTCCAATCTTTGGTTATAACAGGCAGTGGAGAAAGGACATTCCATGAATCTCAAGCCTTTGGGTGATCGCGTTATCGTTAAGCGCGACGAAGCTGAAACCAAGACCGCATCGGGCCTCTACATCGCTTCGAGTGCCCAGGAAAAGCCTCAGACCGGCATCGTTCTGGCCGTTGGCGAGGGCAAGCGCGATAAGGACGGCAACCTCATTCCGGTTCCCGTCAAGGAAGGCGACCGTGTGCTGTACGGCAAGTTCGGCGGCACCGAAGTAAACATCGAGGGCGAGGACGTGCTTATCATGCGCGCCGACGACCTTTATGGTGTTTACACCGCGTAAAGCAAACGATAGAAACCAAAGCGAATTCGGTAATTAAGTTTCGAAAAGAAACTACCCATTGAAGGAGCAATCACAATGGCTAAAGACATTAAATTCCAGGCTGACGCCCGCAGCGGCCTTGCTGCTGGCGTCACCAAGCTGGCCGATGCCGTTAAAGTTACCCTTGGCCCCAAGGGTCGCTACGTCGCCCTTGAGCGCACCTATGGCGCTCCCACCATCACCAATGACGGCGTGACGGTCGCCAAGGAAGTCGAGCTTGAGGATCCCGTGGAGAACATGGGCGCCCAGCTCGTGAAGGAAGCCGCTACCAAGACCAACGACGGTGCGGGCGACGGTACCACCACCGCTACCTTGCTCACTGACGTTATCGTGACCGAGGGCCTGCGCAACGTCACTGCTGGCGCGAACCCGCTGGCCGTTCGCCGCGGCATCGAGAAGGCCACCGAGGCTATTGTCGACGCTATCAAGACCGACGCCATTCCGGTTGAGGGCAAAGAGCAAATTGCCAACGTCGGCACCATTTCCGCTGGCGACGAGGTCATCGGCACCAAGATTGCCGAGGCCATGGAAGTTGTCGGCAAGGAGGGCGTCATCTCCGTTGAGGAGTCCCAGACCTTCGGCATCGACATCGAAACGGTCGAGGGCATGCAGTTCGACAAGGGCTACATCTCCCCGTACATGGCTACCGACATGGAGCGCATGGAAGCCGTTCTGAAAGACCCGTTCATCCTGCTTACCGACCAGAAGATTTCCTCCATCCAGGATCTGCTGCCGGTGCTCGAGGAGGTTTCCAAGTCTGGTCGCCCGCTGCTCATCATCGCTGAGGACCTTGAGGGCGAGGCTCTGGCTACCATCCTGCTGAACAAGCTGCGCGGCACCTTCACCTGCGTTGCCGTGAAGGCTCCCGGCTTCGGCGATCGCCGCAAGCGCATGCTGGAAGACATCGCTATTGTCACCGGCGGTCAGGTTATCACTCCCGATTTCGGCATGACGCTCGCCGACGCGAACGTGAGCATGCTCGGCCATGCGAAGACTGTCAAGGTCTCCAAGGACGCCACCACCATCGTCGATGGCGACGGCGACAAGGCTGCTATCCAGGACCGCATCGACCAGATCAAGGCCGAAATGGAGCACACCGACTCCGACTTCGACCGCGAGAAGCTGCATGAGCGCCTGGCCAAGCTTTCCGGTGGCGTTGCCGTGCTGCGTGTTGGCGCTGCTACCGAGGCCGAGCTCAAAGAGAAGAAGAGCCGCATCGAGGACGCCCTGCAGGCAACCCGCGCGGCTGTCGAAGAGGGTATCGTTGCTGGCGGCGGCGTAGCGCTGCTCCATGCTCTGCCCGCTCTTGACGCTGTTGATTGCGCGAACCACGACGAGGAAGTTGGCGTTGCCATCATCCGCAAGGCTCTTGAGGCTCCTATGCGCACCATCGCCCAGAACGCTGGCTTTGAAGGCTCCGTTGTGGTCGAGAAGGTTAAGGGCATGAAGAAGGGCGAAGGCCTGAACTGCGCTAATGGAGAATATGGCGACATGATTGCCATGGGCGTTTCCGACCCCGTGAAAGTTACCCGCACCGCTCTGCAGTCCGCGGTTTCTGTTGCTGGCCTCATCCTTATCACCGAGTGCTCCATCAATGAGATCCCCAAGGAAGGCCCCGATTTGAGCGCTCTTGCTGGCGCTGGCGCAGGTATGGGCGGCATGATGTAAGAAGGAGTTACGCCGTTCTGTCGAACGGCTCTCCTGGATTAAACTGCTTGCATCGGCTCTTCGCCGGTGCACCGCATGGCGGCGGCCTTCGGGTCGCCGCTTTTTGTTTCGCTGCCAATGCATGCGGTCGACGATACTGCCATATCCTCGACCCGCGCACGGGCATGCCCATCCAAACCGACGTCGAAAGCGCGACGGTCGTCGCGGCGAAGAGCTTCGACTGCGACGGATTCTCCACCACGTTGTGCGCGCTGGGGATGGAGAGGGGCATGGAATTCGCCGCAAGCCGTCCTGGGATAGCGCTCGCGGTGTTCGTCGATTCGAGCAACGAGATGCATTATTCGAGATAGCAGGTGTTCAGAATATCCGGTGTCTTCGCGGCGATTCTTTCTGAGGCTACGTGTTTGGGTTTGCTCGATGCGCGGGCCCATTTAGCTGTATTCCCATCTCGTGAGCTTCAGTTCTGGCGCCTCGAGTGTAAGTGCTCAGGCTGCCGCCATCGTGGCTATCTCCTTCCTTTTTTTGATACGCGTGTTTCGCGATAGGTTTCTCAAAATCCTTGTTTTTCGAAAAGTGGCTAAATATCAGGGTTTAGGTCGCAACCTTCGGGTATGCGAGCGAGTGACAAGGCTATGATCTGGAGAAATAAGAAAGGAAGAGTTCGGATACTTTGCAATTTCCAGATAGATCCTGATGTTTAGCCGACTTCCAGTGAAAGAAGATACAAGGGCTTCTATCGAGACGCCTTTATGTGGCCTTGGAGCCCTAACGACGCTTCATTATGCGAGCGAGGGTGATCCACTTTCGGTTGGGGGCATTGCGCTGCTGATTGCAATAGTGCTTGCTGGCTCTGGGGGATATCTCAAGTCTGAAAGAGTCCTCTTAGTGGTAATATACTAACTTACAGTAAGTAAAAAAGATTGCTGTACGCGAGAAGGGATGCGTCATATGGATACGAAGGGCTTGATTGGCGGTAAGGTCCATTACGCATGGGTGGTGATGGCCGCATTTGGCCTTACCATGTCTGGCACGCTGGGTACGCTCACCGTTCTGGCAGGATCGTTTTTCTATCCGGTCTGCGAGGACATAGGATGCGACCTCTCGACGTTGACTTTGTATATGACCATCATGACAATAGTCCTCGCTTTGGCTCTTCCTGTTGTCGGCGAGCTGCTTACCAAAGTGAAACTCCAGTTCATCCTTACTGCTGCAGCTATCATAGAAATCTTTTCTCTTGCCTGTATGAGTTTTTTTACGGAGCCATGGATGTGGTACGTCGTCGGGGCGATATCCGGTCTTGGTTTGGCTGTCACATCGACGGTGACTATTACTCCGACGATGGGCAATTGGTTCTATAAGAGAACCGGCTTGGCAATCGGAATGGTATGGGCTATCCAAAGTGCTTACGACGCTATCGTAAGTCCAATGATCAATCTCGTTATTTTGGAATTCGGATGGCGAACTGGCTATCTTTGCCTGGCGGGTTTGTCGGCCGTGCTCGTCTTGCCTTGTACGATTTTTCTTATCAGGTATCGTCCTGAGGATAAGGGGATGTTGCCATATGGGTATGACGAGAAGATTGCTTCGGCGCGAGAGAGCAATCAAAGAAGTCTTTCCGGGATACCTTCAAATGTTGCTTTCCGGTCGCTTCCGTTCTATTTGTGCGTGGGCGTCGTCATGCTGTGCCAGCTTACGTCGTGTATGAATCAGGTATTTCCGACGTATGCTGAAGTTGTCGGTCTCGGGCTTGTTGCGGGTGGCCTTATGGTGTCGGCGGCAAGCATCTGCGATATCTTCTTCAATCCCATTGCAGGAATGACGAGCGATAGGTTCAGTCCCACACGTTCGATGGTGCTGTGGACTCTCATCACGATGGTTTCTTTTGTAATTCTGTATCTAGGGTCGTCCTCGGTGACTCTGTCATGCATAGGTGCGGGCATCAACGACGCGATGTATGCGATTTGCGGAGTGGGGTATTCAACCTTCGCTTTGTCTCTATTCGGGATGCGCGACTTTGAAAAGATATTCTCGCGCATGGTCAGCATTGGCAGCCTGATTGCGAGTCTTGGAGTTCCTCTGATGATGTGGATTTATGAAGCTACCGGAGTGTTTCAGAACGTATTCGTATTCTGTTTCTTCGTGGATATCGTAATCATTGGACTCGTTTTGCTGGTGAATAAAATGAGTAAGACCCTGAAGTGGATGCAGCATTCTAGTGATATCCGTCAGGCATGAAACATCGAAGCAGTTGGACTCCAGTGCGGCTAAGGCGAGGCAGAGACTGCATTCGAGATTTGAATTTATGCCGCGCGGAAGGCTCCCGATTCAATCAGGAGCCGAATACGCCGCGCATGATAAATGGCATTGCCTTCGTCAGATCCAGGTGATTGCGACGGAGCATGACTTCGCCGATTCCGTAAATTGCAAGAGAAAGATATTCGACGCCTGCATCTACGGGAAATTCTTTGGAGAATGCTCCGATTTCGCCCCCATGGGAGAGTGCCGCCTCGAGCGCTGACCTTAGTCTGCTGTCCTGCTCGTGGGCCGCCACGTCAATAGACGGTAGGTATGAGGCTGCATTCTCAACGTGGGCTATGAATTTGATTCGGGGCTCGTCCGAGCGAAAATGGCCGATTACTTCATAAATTGTATTCGATAGCTCCCTGTGGTAGGAAAGCGTATCGGTACAGCGTAGGACTTTCGTGATATCGACATCGGTAAGTGGGTCAATACTGTTGTATACGGCCAGGAAGAGGTCTTCCTTCGACTTATAGTGGTAGTACAGTGCGGGGCGGGTGATTCCGATGACATCTGCGATGGCGCCCAAGGATGATTTGCTGTAGCCGTTTGCAGCGAACTCCTCGTAGGCTGCCTTTAGGATTCTCTCTTTTGTATCCATTGTGGCTCCTCGATGCTTCTATTTCGTAGGATTGCTTTTCGATTTTCGCATCGGACGGTCTCCCGCGGAAGCGAATTAATGTTTCGGGGGGGGCGAACGTGCGTCGATGAGAGAACCGGGATCCTAGGTTGCTTACGGGTCGTAAGTCAATATCTCACATCGGCGACGATACAGGAACGGGAGGCCGGATGTCAAATGGTCTCTTGCCTACTTACACCGTGTAAAATTTTCTATTGACTCTGGGGAAAAGGCGACTATATAATGAACTTACTTACAGTAAGTAAATAACAAACGAAGAACCGGGACTGCGTGGCCAAGCAGGCGCGGGGTGAGCGAGAGAAAGGGTTTCGAAGTGGATCTTAGCAAGTTCAGATACCCCGGGGAATTTGAGCCCCAAACCGATGTCTTCATCAACTGGCTGCCCGATTATTGCGAAGGCCCGCATGGCGATGGCGGACGACAGGTTCTGGTGGATGTCATCAGGGCGCTTATGGGTCATGCAAACGTTCATGTGAACTGCGGGTGCGGCACATCGCTCGAAGCGTGTATGGCGCGGTTGGCGAGTGAGGGATTTGACGTCATGGATCCGCTAGTCACCGGCGTCCGCAATGTGAGCGCAGAAGAGTCGGATGGCAAATTCGATCCATACATCCACTTTCACAAATTCGATGACTGGGGTGTCTCCATACGAGATAACGGGCCCAACGTCATGATTGACGACGAGGGTAACACGGTCGGCGTGAACCCGATGTGGAGCAACTATTCGAATAACGACAAGAATGAGCCTGCTCAGCAACTTGCCCGTCGCTCCGGTGTGCATATGGCGGTCGACTTGGGCGTATACGATTGGGTCAACACCGATATGGTGTCCGAGGGTGGAAACCGTGAATTCAACGGCAAGGGCGTTATGATCGCCGTCGAGGATACCGAATGTCGCAAGCGCAATCCCGAATACACCAAGGAGCAGGTTGAAGAGGAATATAAGCGCATCTGGAACCTCAAGCAGATAATCTGGATTCCTCAGCCTCTCGTTGAGGATGATGATGTTCGCCTGGGGCCCATCGACAAGCTTGAGGACGGCACGTTGGTATGGCCTGCATCGTTCGCCGCACACGCTGATGAATACTGCAGGTTTGTTGGCGAAGATACCATTCTTCTTACCGAAGTGACCGAGGAGGAGGCCGCCTCAAACCCGGTTGATGCTGAAAATAAGCGTCGCATCGATGCCGCGTATGAAATCCTAAAAAACACTGTTCTTCCTGATGGTAGGCCACTTAACATTATCCGCATTCCCTCTCCTAAGCATATGCATTGCCGTGAGAAGCAGGAAGATCCCATGGTGCAGGGATGGAAGCAATTTTTTGACGAGATCGGTGGCTCCGCGTTTGATGGGACGCCTTGGCCGGAGGGCGATTACTGCCTGCTCACTTCTTGCAGCTACGGCAACTTCCTGATTTGCAACGATGTGGTTCTTACTCAGAAGTATTGGCGCGAAGGGCTTGATCCTGCTATTCGCGAAAAAGATGAGCAAGCGTTGGCTGTCTTTAAGCAGGTATTCCCCGATCGCACCATCATTCCGATTGATTCTTATGAGCTCAATCTTTACGGCGGCGGCGTTCATTGTTGGACCAAGAATGTCTTTATTCCCCAAAAGCCCAATGACTAAAACGAAGCGGTCAGTTAGATAATCTTAGAAAGGAAGCAACAATGCTTAACAACTTTGTTGGCAAGGACATCATCAATATCAGCGACATGACTCCCGATCAATTTCAGTATCTGGTTGACTTGGCCGCGCAGCTAAAGGCTGAGAAGAAGACGGGTAGCGATCAGCGTCGCTGGCTCAACAAGAGCATTATCGCTCAGTTCGAGTGGGAGTCCACCCGAACCCGCTGTGCCTTCGAGACCGCCGCTCATGATCTCGGCCTGGGCTTTACCTATCTATCCAATTCTCACTTCGGCCTCAAGGAGACCGTCAAGGATTCTATCCGCGTGTTCTCCGCGATGTACGACGCCATCGTGATTCGCTCCCAGCGCGAAGAGGGTTACGTTCGCGAGATTGCCGAGCTAGCGGATGTTCCTGTGATCAACGCTTGCTGTGAAGGCGACCATCCCACGCAGATGCTTGCCGACGCGCTGACTATGCAGGAGCTTTGGGGCGGTCCTTCCAGCTGCAAGGGCAAGAAGCTTGCATTCGTAGGTAACTGCGCCACTACTGCCATGTGGTATGGCCGTCTCTGTGCGCTTCTGGGCATGGACTACTATATGGTCGGTCCCGATGATGAGCGCTATCGTCTTTGCGAAGGGTATGAGGACCAGGTCAAGAAGCTTTATGAGAAATGGTCGCCGAACAACAAGTACGTCATCACCTCTGATTTCGATGCTCTCGAGGGAATGGACTGCGTGACCACCGAGGGTTGGATTTACCAGAACCCTGATTGCAATGACATGTCTACTACGGGTAATTGGAGCAATCTGGAGCGCAGCTACGATGCCCAGTTCGGTCATTCCGACATTCTTACTCCGTATCGTGTGACAAGCGACCTCTTGAAGAATCACGTGAAGAATCCCAATTGTCTCGTCATGCACATGCTGCCCGCCAATCACAACGGCGACATGAAGCTCATGCAGGACTTCCTGAAGGAAGCTCGCAACGATCGTGACCGCATGCTGATGACGGAGGGCATCTGCATTTCCGACGAGTGCTTCGAGAAGCATGCATCTGAGATTTTCCGTCAAGCCGGGAATCGCCAGCCCACTATCGAGGCTTGCCTTGCCGCAGTACTCGGTATCTAATTAACTGTCGAGTGGGCGGCATTTAGCCGCCCACATCCATAGATTGGATAAAGCAAAATGGCAAACGAAGCTACTATTCAAAAGAAGGGTACCCATTACGCATGGTGGGTCATGATTGGGTATGGCATGCTCATGTGTGCCACTATCGGCGCCGTTACGGTCATGGGAGGCCTTTTCTATTATCCTGTATGCGATGAGCTGGGCTTCAATTTCTCGACGTTCACCTTCTATGTTACGCTTTCGATGATTTTCATGGCTCTTGGCATGCCCGTATGCGGCAAGATTCTGTCGAGCGGCAAGCTGAAGCTTTCCGCTTTGCTCACCATAGCCGTGCTGCTGATCCTTGTCCCCTTCGCATGTATGTCGTTGTTCACCGAGCTGTGGATGTGGTACGTCGCGGCGGTTCCTATTGGGCTGGGTCTCTCCGCGTGCTCCACTGTCACTGCGGCTCCTACGCTTAGCAACTGGTTCCATAAGAAAACAGGGTTCGCCATCGGCATGATTTTCACCATCCAAAGCATTTTTGTCGCGATTGCGAGCCCTATATTTACCGGCATCATTGAGTCGGTTGGTTGGCGCATGAGCTATGTCATTCTGGCTGTTGTTGCTGCGATTATCTCCCTGCCTTTTACAATTTTCGTAATTCGTTATCGTCCCGAGGACAAAGGACTGCTGCCTTATGGCTTCGATTCGAATGCGACTGCCGAAGAGGTTGAGGCGGGGGCGAATGCCGGTGTTAGCTTCAAGGACGCTATCAAATCGGTGCCGTTCATCATGTGCATGGTTATCGTGATGCTCTCCATGGCTACTTCAAACATGAACGTCATGTTCCCGACCTATGCTGAGGTCGTTGGGCTGGGCGCGATCGTCGGCGGCCTCATGGTCACCGTCGCAAGTCTCGCCGATATCGCCCTCAACCCCGTAATTGGTGCGACGGCCGATAAGCTCGGTGCCACCAAGTCGATGGTCATATGGGCTGGAATTACCATGGTTTCCTTTGGCATTCTCTACTTCAGCGCCGGATCTCCGGTCCTCGCCTTTATCGGCGCAGGCGTGAACGATGCGATGTATGCTCTGTGCGGTGTTGGCCTTGCGACCTACGCGATGGCCCTGTTTGGGAAGAAGGACTACGAGCGAATTTTCTCCTTCGTCATGATGGGCGGTTATCTGGTAGCCGCTTTCGGGGTGCCGTTCCTGATGGGCATCTATGAGTTCACTGGCAGTTTCCAGAACGTATTCTTGGTTTGCATTGGCATCGATCTTCTGATTATCGTCTGCGCGATTATCGGTGATAAAACCTCCAAGAAGCTTCCGCGTACGACCGGCACGGTTGATGAGGCCTAGCGGAAGGGATTCCCTCAAGAGGGCCTTTCGTTAATGAAATCCGTCGTCGGGCGCATTTTCGCAAGGCGACGGATTTTTCTTTGGGAAATCGTTTCGGGACGGATGATGTGCTGCCATGCGAAGCGCCTGCTCGCAATAGGGATTTCAGCGACATGCCTCCTGCGTTTATCGAGATAGGAAAACTTGATGCGTTTCGCAATGAGGCAGTTGCTTATGCATTGGGCATCATGAAGGCGCATGTGCCCTGCGAGCTTCATGTGATTGGCGGAGTCACTCATATATTCGATACGTTTCCGATGCCCATTGCAGACAGGGCTTTTGAATATCGTTCGTATGTTATTTCGCAACCATAGACGGCCATAGTTGAATCGAAGGGAGATTTCTATGTCTGATAGAACGAAAGTGCTTATCGCTTTGGGGGGCAATGCTCTTCAAGATAAAGATTCGGATGGCACAGCCGAAAGTCAGCTGAAAGTCGTGCGTCAGACTGCTGAGCATTTGGCAGAGCTAACGGCGTCGTACTACGAGATTGCTATCGTTCATGGCAACGGCCCGCAGGTGGGGCGTATTCTGCTTTCGGGTGAGGCGGCGGCCGATGTCGTGCCCCCGATGCCGCTCGATGTATGCGGCGCCATGAGCCAAGGCTATATCGGATATCAAATTCAGCAGGCGCTTAAGCATGCTCTCAACAAGCGCGGTATAGATGTGGACGTGGTGGCGCTCGCGTCTCAGACTATCGTCGATGCAAATGATCCTAGCTTTGAGAACCCAACGAAACCCATAGGTCCCTTCTACACCGAGGAAGAGGCGCATGAGCTCGAGCGCACCCGTGGGTTTGTGATGAAGGAAGATGCTGTTCGTGGTGGCTGGCGCCGCGTTGTGGCCAGCCTTAAACCTATGGGGATTGTTGAGATAAATGCCATCCGGCATCTCTGGGACACGACTATCGTCATTTGCTCTGGAGGTGGTGGCGTGCCCGTAATTCAGCATGAAGATGGTACGATGGAGGGTGTAGCGGCCGTCATCGATAAAGACTTCGCAGCCGAGCTGGTTGCTGAGAATGTCGATGCCGATGTTCTCATGATCCTCACCGAGGTAGAAAAGGTCGCGATTAATTTCGGGACGCCAGAAGAGAAATGGCTGGACCATCTTAGCCTTGCCGAGGCTGCTTCGTATGCTGCAGAAGGGCAATTTGGCGTAGGGTCCATGCTTCCGAAAGTGCAAGCTTGCATGAAATTCGTGCGGCGTTATCCGGGAAAGAAAGCGATTATCACCAGCCTGAATAGTGCAATTGATGCTCTTGAGGGGCGCACCGGCACAGTGATTACCTACGCGTAAAGCAGGCAGTTGGCCTCTCGCTGTCTTTCGGCATGGAAGCCGGCTCCTCTTTTGGTTGACGCTGCTTCAAATTAACTTGGGAGCGTATTCTCGCT
>ENA-ORUN01002954-ORUN01002954.1-human-gut-metagenome-genome-assembly--contig:-NODE-2954-length-12802-cov-2.695144_pt1 | contig 12802 bp, 9 predicted proteins | sample MGYA00242080_ERZ509209 | MGnify/ENA primary metagenome ERZ509209 (study PRJEB26280, sample SAMEA2338786) | human gut metagenome | biome: human gut; feature: human-associated habitat; material: faeces... | reverse complement strand
TGTTGCTCAGGAACTTATAAATAAAGTTAAATCAAAGTGTTGCGGAATTAAGGATAAATAAAAATGAAGAAAAAAAGTATATGGGCTTTTGCTCTTATTGCTATGCTAACCTGCCTGGGAAGGCCTGCCGTTGCGTCAGACGGTGCTTTTGATCCGGTAGAGTATGTTAATCCTTTAATGGGGACGCAATCGTCGTTTGAGCTATCAACCGGTAACACCTATCCGGCTATAGCACGTCCATGGGGTATGAATTTTTGGACCCCGCAAACCGGTAAGATGGGGGATGGATGGGGGTATACCTATACCGCCAATAAAATACGTGGCTTTAAACAAACCCATCAGCCAAGTCCTTGGATCAATGATTACGGGCAGTTTGCCATCATGCCGGTTGTCGGTACTCCTGAATTTGATCAGGATAGACGGGCCAGTTGGTTCTCTCATAAGAGTGAGATAGCAAAACCGTACTACTATGAAGTCTATCTGGCAGAGCATGATGTGAAAACCGAACTGACACCGACTGATCGTGCTACCATGTTTCGTTTCACTTTCCCGGAAAACGAACATTCCTATGTCGTAGTGGATGCGTTTGACAAAGGTTCCTATATCAAGGTGATCCCTGAAGAAAACAAGGTTATCGGTTATACGACCAAGAATAGCGGTGGTGTACCGGATAATTTCAAAAACTATTTCGTTATCGAATTTGATAAACCTTTCACTTATGAAGCAACTTTTGCCGATGCAACTTTGAAGGAAGGTGTTCGTGAGCAACAATCCGACCATGTCGGTGCCGTTATCGGTTTTAAGACGATGAAAGGCGAGATTGTACATGCAAAGGTCGCTTCTTCGTTTATCAGTTTCGAACAAGCTTCGCTCAATCTGAAAGAGTTGGGTTCTGACAATTTTGACACATTGGTACAAAAAGGCAAAGATGTTTGGAATAAGGAGTTGAGTAAGATCGAAGTGGAAGGTGGAACTCTGGACCAGTATCGGACGTTCTATTCCTGTATGTACCGTTCGCTTCTGTTTCCCCGTAAGTTTTATGAAATAGACGCCTTAGGGAAAGTTGTACATTATAGTCCTTATAATGGAAAAGTATTGCCGGGCTATATGTTTACGGATACTGGTTTCTGGGATACTTTCCGTAGTCTGTTCCCGTTCCTGAACCTGATGTACCCGACCATGTCGAAAGAAATGCAGGAAGGTTTGATCAATGCTTATAAGGAAAGCGGTTTCTTCCCCGAATGGGCAAGTCCCGGACATCGTGGTTGTATGGTGGGTAACAATTCCGCTTCGGTTTTGGTGGATGCTTACGTCAAAGGTATAAAGGTGGATGATCTCGAAACATTGTACAAAGGTTTGATCCACGGAACGGAAAATGTACATCCGACGGTTTCTTCTACCGGTCGCTTAGGACATGAATATTACAACAAATTGGGCTATGTGCCTTATGATGTAAAGATTAACGAGAATGCTGCTCGTACGTTGGAATATGCCTATAATGACTGGTGTATCTACCAGATTGCAAAAGATCTGGGACGTCCCAAAAAAGAACTGGATTTGTATGCCAGACGTGCAATGAACTATAAAAACTTGTTTGATAAGGAAACCAAATTGATGCGCGGAAAGAATAAGGACGGCAACTTCATGGCTCCTTTCTCGCCGTTGAAATGGGGAGATGCTTTTACAGAAGGGAATAGCTGGCATTATACATGGTCGGTTTTTCACGATCCGCAGGGATTGATCGATTTGATGGGGGGACGAAAAGAATTCATCACTATGCTGGATTCCGTATTTGCTGTTCCTCCCGTATTTGATGATAGTTATTATGGACAGGTTATCCATGAGATTCGTGAAATGCAGATTATGAATATGGGAAACTATGCACATGGCAACCAGCCGATCCAGCATATGATTTATCTGTACAATTATGCCGGTGAGCCTTGGAAAGCCCAATACTGGCTACGTCAGGTGATGGACCGTATGTACACTCCGACACCGGATGGCTATTGTGGTGACGAAGATAACGGACAGACTTCCGCCTGGTATGTATTCTCTGCTCTTGGCTTTTATCCGGTTGCTCCCGGAACGACACAATATGTATTGGGCGCACCTTTGTTTAAGAAAGCCACTTTGCATTTTGAAAATGGAAAGAGCTTGGTTGTCAATGCGCCGGAGAACAGCGACAAGAATATCTATATCGAGTCTATGTCTTTTAACGGAAAGAATTATACGAAAAACTATCTGGAACATTTCGAACTGCTGAAAGGCGGTGTCTTGGATATCAAAATGGGAGATGAGCCGAATATGAACAGAGGAGTGAGTCCGGAAGATTTTCCATATTCATTTTCAGTAAATGAAAAACAAAAGAAATAAACAATGGAGATACTAAAGAAAACAGGAAAATTTTTATTGGGCGTCGTGATCGGAGTTGCCATCATGATGTTTGCCGATAGGTATTATGTCAAAGGAAAACGGTTGATCGCCGATAACCTGCCGAAAGAACCGGTAGAATATGTTAACCCTTATATGGGGAACATCAGCCATCTGCTAGTGCCGACTTATCCGACCGTCCATCTGCCTAACAGTATGTTGCGCGTCTATCCCGAACGTGGTGATTTTACGGGAGACCGGTTGGGTGGGTTGCCTCTCATCGTGACAAGCCATCGAGGTAGTTCGGCTTTCAACCTGAGTCCTTATCAGGGTGATGAGGCGGGGCTGAAACCTGTTATCCAGTATAGTTACGATCGGGAAAAGATTGTCCCGTATCGATATCAGGTATATTTGGATGAGGCGAATATCGAGGTCGATTATGCTCCATCTCACCAGAGCGCGGTTTATAGCCTTAAGTTCGAGAAAGACGGACCGGCTTATCTGGTGTTCAATAGCCGGAATGGAGAGTTGAAATGTGATGGAAACACTGTCAGTGGTTTTCAATATGTAGATAAGAAAACAAAGGTCTATTTATATGCCGAAACAGACAAGAAACCGGAGAAATCCGGTATCCTGGCCAGTGGAACCGTGAAGTACGGTAAATCGTCCGTAGAGGGAAAAGATGCCGCCTTGGCATTGGCTTTCTCCGGTCAGAAAGAGATCGGTGTGCGCTATGGAATCTCTTTTATTAGCACAGAGCAAGCCCGGAAGAACCTGGAGCGTGAGATCAACTCATATGATGTAAGTGCAATCGCCCGGATCGGACGAAACGAATGGAACGATGCTTTAGGCAAGATACAGGTAAGTGGAGGAAGTGAAAACGACAAGACCGTTTTCTATACTTCCTTATACCGTTGTTATGAACGTCCGGTGAATCTGAGCGAAGACGGTAAATACTATAGTGCTTTTGATGGCAAGATACATGAAGATGGTGGCCGTTCGTTCTATACCGATGACTGGATTTGGGATACCTATCGTGCCACCCATCCGCTTCGTATATTGATTGATAAAGAATGTGAGACCGATATTATCAATTCATATCTCTTGATGGCCCAGCAAATGGGAACGAACTGGATGCCGACATTTCCTGAAGTGACCGGCGATTCCCGCCGTATGAACTCCAACCATGCCGTTGCCACTGTTATCGATGCATGGCGGAAAGGTGTTCGCGGTTTCGATCTTGAAAAAGCGTATGAAGCTGCCCGTAAGGGGATCGAGGAGAAAACTTTGATTCCCTGGTCGGCGGCTCCTTCCGGATGGTTGGATGAATTTTATAAGGAACATGGCTATATTCCAGCTTTGAAACCGGGTGAAAAAGAAACGGTGGCTGATGTCTCTCCGTGGGAAAAGCGCCAACCGGTTGCCGTTACCTTAGGAACGGCTTATGACGAATGGTGTCTTTCTCAGATCGCGGCCGAACTGGGGAAGAAAGAGGATGCGGAATATTTCCTTGCCCGGTCTTATAACTACCGGAATCTCTTTAATCCGGAAACCCGTTTTTTCCATCCGAAGGATAAGGACGGTAAGTTTATCGAAGGTGTGGATTATCGGTATTCTGGAGGTTTGGGTGCTCGCGATTATTATGATGAAAATAATGGTTATATTTATCGTTGGGATGTACAACACAATATCGGCGACTTGGTTTCGCTTATCGGAGGAAACGAGGTCTTTACGGCTGCTCTCGATTCGATGTTTGATACTCCTTTAGGAATGTCCAAGTGGCAATTCTACTCGTTTTTGCCTGATCATACCGGCAATGTCGGAATGTTCTCGATGGCAAATGAACCGAGCCTGCATATCCCGTATCTGTATAATTATGCCGGACAACCCTGGAAGACGCAGAAACGCATCCGTGTCCTGCTTGACCAATGGTTCCGTAACGACCTGATGGGAGTTCCGGGTGATGAGGACGGGGGAGGCATGTCTGCCTTTGTGGTGTTTAGCATGATGGGATTTTATCCGGTGACACCAGGATCTCCGACTTACAATATCGGCAGTCCGGTCTTTTCGGATGTGAAGATCGACCTCGGAGGTGGCAATGTGTTCGAGATCGTGGCTGATGGCGCTTCCCATGATAATAAATATGTGCAATCGGCTACGTTGAACGGCGAAGAGTTGAGTGGGCCTTGGTTTGACCATAGTCGGATTACCGCCGGCGGTGTCCTGTCTCTGAAGATGGGACCGAAAGCAAATAAGAAATGGGGGATTGGAAATCCTCCGCCATCGGTGGGTCCGATGCAAAAGTAATGAAAAGCGGTGTGTCAAAATGTACTTGTCTCCGCTCCTACAGGGGGGGCAAAAGAACAGGTCTTATCAATCAGATATTTATATGGTCTGTTTTTATGTGATCCTATGTGGAGTACGGGAACAAGGCTGTTTTGCACACCGCGTTTTTATTCGAGTGGTAGTGTGAACCAGAAAGTAGAACCGGAACCTTTTACAGAGTCGACCCCGATTGCCCCGTTCAAACTCTCGATGATGGTCCTACTGATCGTCAGTCCTAAACCGGTTCCCTGTTTAAACTCGTTTATCTTGATGAAACGTTCGAATATACGTTTACGATCGTCTTCGGAAATGCCGATTCCGGTATCCTGCACGTTCACACGCAAGTAATTTCCTTCTCGTTTGTAGGAGATCGTAATACTCCCTTTTTCCGTGAATTTGATTGCATTATTTACGAAATTCGATATGACCTGCATGACGCGCTGAGGATCTGTTTTCAGCCGGATAGAAGGTAACTCTTTGTCGAATACTAACTTTACCTTCGGTTTCATCTTGAGAGAACTTGCCAGAAATACTTCTTCGCAAATCTCTTTGATATTCATTTCGGAAATGTGGTAGTCAAGAGTGCCGGATTCTATCTTTGAGAAGTCCAGGATATCATCTATCAGATGGAGTAATAAATCATTGTTTTTGTGGATGATTTCCAAGTATTCCTTTTTTTCGTCTTCGTCCTGAGTTTCGGCTACTATGTCGGAAAAGCCGACGATTGCATTTAAAGGTGTACGGATTTCATGGCTCATGTTTGCCAGGAAAGCGGACTTCAGTTTGTCTGCTTCCTTTACGCGAATCAATTCATTGTCTCTTTCCCGTTTCTCTTCGGCCTTCCGATAATTCTCCGTATCGTCTAAAACAATATACAGATACCCGAATATCTTGTTTTGCCAATCTTTTAGTGTAATGCCTGTTACTTGCAGATGTTTTTCTCTGTCAGTGATGGCGGTTGCATAATATTGGGTATCTTTGATGGAATGGAAACTATAGTCTAATGTAAAAGTGACGTCTTCTCCGTTTTTCAATTTATGATTGACCCATTCCGGAATATTCGGATTTTGAAACATATTGATGCCGATTGCACTTTCACGTGTCGTACCAAATATTTCCAAATCGGCATCATTCAGGTCAAGTAGGGTTCCGTCAATATCATATAGTTCGACTCCCAAAGAAAGCTTTTCGAAGATAATGCGGAATTTCGCTTCGCTTTTAAGCATCAGGTTTGCCGAATGCTCCATGATGTGCTGTGCATGTTCCCGCTCGATCGCTATGGATACGATATTGGCCAATACCCGCAGGTTTTCAATATCGAGGGCATTCCAGTTCGAATATTTCCTGACGGAGTCCAAACCGATAAACCCGTACACTCTTCCTTCGCTTGAAACCGGAAGGGCCAGAAGCGAGAGGACGTCTTGGAGTTTCAGCAGATGTTGTTCGGCTGCCGCAACCGAAGGCATTTTAGCCGTGTCATAGATGATAATGTCTTTCCCGGCTTTGATCTGATCTATCCACCAGGGGATATCGTCTTTCGATAACTGCCTTAACAGATCTTCCCGCATCGAGATAATGCCTTCGGAGGTCACTTCATGGGTGAAATCGACGATAGAACTTTGCTCGTCGAAGATGCCGATATACACACGTTCAACATCGAAGAAATGCAGAATATGCAACAACGCCTTGTCTATGACAGCTTCGTCGTTGGTGCTAAGTAAAAGGGAAAGGACATCCGATATTGTTTTGCGTAAGACAATCATATTGACCATCATTTTGTTCGAACTGGAGATGGAACCACCCTCAGCCTGTTTCATCTTCAACCGTTCAATTTCAGATATCAGGTCTTCTCTTGAATAGTGCGTATATTTGTCCATATGTGAAATTATATGAGGTACAAAAACTGTTTTGCAAATGTAGAGATAATTATTGATATTCAGGGAAAAATAAAAAGATTAATCCGGCTTGTTCGGGAATGGATAAAGGTTTATTGAATATGGGCCATTCCATGTATGAAAAATAGTCGTATATTTGTGTACGTTATGGAGAAAAAAGGACTTAAGATAAACGCCGATAAGACAAGTTGGTATGTGTTGTATACCGCTCCCAGGGCGGAAAAGCAGGTGAGGGACCGGATCGATGCGCTTGGAATCGAGTGTTGGCTTCCGCTTCATCGTGCGCCCAGGGTCTGGTCTGACCGTGTCAAAATCGTGGAGTTGCCATTATTCAACTCTTATCTGTTTGTGCGGTGTACCGACCCGGAGTTAAGAAACCTGACTCGGGTGTATGGAGTGGCCCGTATTGTCTATTACAATGGAAAACCGGCCGTTGTCCGCCAGAAGGAGATCGACGCCATTCAGGAATTTCTCGACCAGGCATCCGAACATGTTTTATGTCCCGGCGAAGAGGTCGAGATCCTTTGCGGGGCTATGAAACATGTTTCCGGAAAAGTGAAGAAGATTAAAAAGAATCATTTAGTTCTTTACCTTGAACAATTGGGGGCTACAGTCTGTGTCAAACTAGATGACGTTGCCAGGGTGGACCGGTTGAAATAATTGACAATTGTCAAACCAGTTGCCGATAGATATAATCCATATCGACATGTTTCCTGACTAAATTCGCCAACTTGTCGTATTGTTCTTCTTTGAATGCTGCATAGTCGAAAGGGTGGTCTGTTGTTTCTTTATCAAATCCTTCGGCCAGGTTGTCCAGGACTTCCGGGTTATCCAGTATTCCGTGCATATAGCTGCCCCAGCATGTGTTATCCAGATAATAACCGTCCGTCCGTCCGTCGTTGAGGACGGCCACCGGATTTTCTGGAGCGTCGCCAAGCAGAGTTGTTCGTCCCATGTGTATCTCGTAGCCGCGACAGCCGTAGGAGATGGTTCGCGAACCGTCTTTACAGGAACCGTCCTTGCATAGCCCAGGCAGAAAGGCAAAGGTGCTTTGGCGAGTTATTTTTTCCGGTTCGATGATCGTACATTGCGGTAGCAGGCCCAGTCCGGGAACGGCGGGCAGGTTTCCTTCGATGGCTTTCGGGTCCTCAAGGCGTGCTCCCATCATTTGATACCCTCCACAGATGCCGATAACTTTTTTCCCGTTTTTATGGGCACGGATAATTGCATCAGCTATACCGCACGCTCGCAGGCTTTGAAGATCCGAAAGTGTATTTTTAGAGCCGGGGAGCAGGATGATATCTGCTTTTTCTATCTCGTCGATATTGTTCGTATAATAGGCATTGAAGCGAGGGTCCATATCCAATATGTCGAAGTCGGTGAAATTAGACATTCGTTTCAGCAAGATGATCGCCACGTTGATTTTTCCGTCCCGGTAAGTATTGTGTTTCATATCGAGGGCGACCGAATCTTCTTCTTCGATTTTGATATCGCGAAACCAAGGAATCACACCTACTACCGGCACACCGGTCAAGTCCTCGATAATCTTCCTGCCATCGTCAAAAAGAGATGCATCTCCCCTGAATTTATTGATAATGATCCCTTTCATCAAAACTCTTTCTTCCGGCTTCAGAAGGGCGATTGTTCCGTAAACAGATCCGAAAACGCCGCCTCTGTCTATGTCGGCAACCAAAAAGGTGGCCGCTCCTGCCTGCTCGGCCATCCGCATATTGGTGATGTCTCGGTCGCGCAGGTTTAGTTCGGAAATGCTACCGGCTCCTTCCAGGACGATCGGGCTATAGCGACTTTCCAGGCGATGGAAGGCTTCAATCGCTTCTTTGAATAATTCCTCTTTTTGGTTTTGCATGCCGAAATAATCCTGTGCCGACATGTTTCCGACCGGCCGGCCGTTCAAGACGACTTGGGAGCTTTTATCATTCGTCGGTTTCAGCAACACCGGGTTCATATCCGTATGCGGGGCGATCCCGCAGGCTTCGGCCTGTACCACCTGTGCACGTCCCATTTCTCCTCCTTCGGGAGTGGAGTAGGAGTTGAGTGACATATTTTGCGCCTTGAATGGTGCCGGATGATATCCGTCTTGCTTGAATATACGGCAGAAAGCTGCATTGATAACGCTTTTGCCTGCATCGGAACAAGTCCCGACAAACATGATCGGTTTTAGGCGTACGTTCATTCCTTTACCTCCATTCTCATTATGTAATCGTTCATGTAATAGCCGTTCCCGATATGGAAATCACGGGTTGCATGTTCGTGAAATCCCATATGCTTATAGAAACCTACGGCTGGGTTGTGGCGGTTTACGTTCAGTTCTATCGTAAAGGGGCTCGGATGGAAGATGTCGGATGGATCGTTTTCAGGTAGGCTATTCCCTGTTCGATAATGAAACGCCCGATTCCCGAACCATGTAGGGAAGGCAAAGAGTATATTTTTTGGAATTCATATAAATCCTTTTCTACGGTCTCGATAGACAAGTAGCCGGAAGGGACACCGTCGGCATAGATGACGAAGAACTGGTGATGAAGTTCGCTCATTTGCTTTTGAAGGCTTTCATTGCTGTACATCATCTCGAACATATAGTCGAGTTGTTCGCGGGAGAGGATGGAACCATAGGTCGGTTCCCAGATATTGGATGCCAGAGTCTGGATAAGGGGACAATCGGCAAGGGTTGCTTTTTCGATGGAAAACATATATTTTGGATTTACAATGAATGATAAAAAATTGTGACGCAAAGATAGAATGCGAATTGTCATTTCGATAGAAAAAAGACTGTTTTGAATAGATTTGGAACGTTAAAAAATATTACTTGCTATGCTTGCCGCTAAGAGCCTGTTTGAATTTAGCATTTGTTGGTTTTGAGAGTTGTATTGATGTTTTTCTGTAGGAGATATCGTCTTTTTTGTTGAAATACGTGACTTATTTTGCTTCAAACAGGCAGAAAAAGTGCCGAAGATTCCCGTTTACAGGCTTTTTACACCCGGATGTGAACGGTCTTGACACCCGAGTGTGAATGATATCGAGACCCGGGTGTCAATGGGTTTATCTTATTATGTTATTGAAAATAAGTAATGTGAAGAAAAATGTCGGACAGGCAGTTAATGACAGTATGATAGATGGAATAGGCATCCATCATACCTACTATCATTGCTTGTGTCCATTGATATTCAATTGATAAAAGGCAATTAGTGATAGTATGACAGTAGTTTTTCAAAATATATAAATACGATAGATTTGGTCTGGTTCTGATACTTTTTAATTCAAACTTGGAAAAGTTTTGCGAAAAGGGTATTTTATCTGTCATCTATCACAAGCTGGTGGCGACCATCCCGACTAACCAGTGGTATAAAAAATTGTATAATCGCAAATTTTTAGGATAGACTGAATGCTAATTCAAAGAAAAGAATAACTTTGTAGGCGTTTAATACTTACGTGGGAACAACTTAAAAAATATATAGAAATGGATACAAAGATTCAGGAACTGACCGACAAAATCTACAAAGAAGGTGTAGAGAAAGGCAACGAAGAAGCAGGGCGAATCATTGCCGATGCAAATGCTCAGAAACAGGCTATTTTGACTGAAGCAGAAGCAGAAGCAAAGCGTATTGTGGCACAGGCTGAAAAGCAGGCTGCCGAGTTGAAAAAGAATACGGAAGCCGAGTTGAAGCTGTTTGCTACCCAATCTGTAGAAGCACTGAAGAGCGAAGTGGTAAATCTCATTACGGGAAAAATTACTTCCTCCAATGTGAAAGCGATCGTTTCTGATACTGCATTTATGCAGAAAGTGATTTTAGAAATGGCAAAGGAATGGGTTGTGAAGGAAGCGATTACGATCCGGACGGCCGATGCCGATGCTCTCACCAAATATTTTGAAGCCAATGCCAAAAGCCTCTTGGACGGAGGTGTGAAGATTGAAAAAGTGAGCGGCCATGATGCTTCTTTCACAATCGTCCCGGCTGACGGTTCGTATAAAGTAAGTTTCGGAGAAGACGAGTTTGTTGCTTTCTTCAAGGAATTCCTTCGTCCAGGATTGGTAGAAATGCTGTTCTGATATGGGTAAATATTATTGCTTAATCGCAGGACTCCCCAATATTGCGCTCGATGATAGTAAATTGACCTATTCCATCAGTCAATTCAGACAGGAATTGGACGGTATACTGACGAAGGCCGATAAGAAGTTGATCGATCTGTTCTTTCTCAAATTCGACAATAAGAACCTGATTGCTCATGCCAAACAACCGGATCGTGATCCGGACCCACGGGGACGTATAACGTATGATGAGTTTGATGCTCTTTACAAAGCGTTGAAGGAAGAAGAAAAGCCACCCAAGAATGACCGGATGCCTCCTTATTTCAAAGAGTTTTTCAAGCTTTATCTTGAAGCACAAGGCAAAGAAAACAAACAGGAAATTCCCTGGGAAGACCGTCTGGCAGCCCTCTATTATGCGTATGCCATGAAAAATGCGAATAAGTTCGTTAGCGATTGGTTCTGCTTAAACTTGAATATCAACAATATGTTGACCGCTATTACCTGCCGTAAACATGGTTTCGATAAAGCCGGGTATATCGTCGGAGATAATGAAGTAGCCCAGGCGCTTCGTACATCCAATGCCCGTGATTTCGGGTTGGGAGACACGGTGGATTATTTGCCTGATCTCTGGCGTATTGCTGAGGAAACGGATTTGATGGTTCGCGAGAAGAAAGTGGACCTTTTGAAGTGGGAATGGCTCGAAGAACATACATTCTTTAAGCCTTTCGATATAGAGAGTGTATTTGCTTATCTGCTGAAGTTGGAAATGATCGAACGCTGGGTGATGCTGGATAAGGTGACCGGTGAAAAGACTTTCCGTGAGATCGTCGGAGCAATGAAGAAAGGCAGCGAGAATGCCTTGGAAGAATTTAAAAGAAACAATAAAAAATGATATCCGGATTTATGATTTCAGATTTATGATTTATGCGTCGATGCCAAATCATAAGTCATATATCATAAATCATAAATAAACAGATTATGGCTACGAAAGGAATTGTAAAAGGGATCGTCTCCAACCTTGTTACCGTAGAGGTGGATGGACCGGTTTCCCAAAATGAGATCTGTTACATTTCCGTAGGAGGCGTGAAGCTAATGGCGGAGGTTATTAAGGTAATAGGCAAGAATGCTTTTGTACAGGTTTTTGAGAGCACTCGCGGTATGCGGGTGGGTGACGAAGCCGAGTTTGAAGGACATATGTTGGAGGTAACGTTGGGACCGGGTATGTTGTCACGCAACTACGATGGTTTGCAGAATGACCTCGATAAGATGGAAGGCGTTTTCCTCAGGCGTGGAGAATATACGTTCCCGTTGGACAATGATAAGTTGTGGGATTTCAAACCTCTTGCCAAAGTGGGTGACAAGGTGGCTGCTGGTGGCTGGTTGGGTGAAGTGGACGAAAATTTCCAACCTCACAAGATCATGGTTCCTTTTACCTTCAAAGGAGAATATACGGTCAAGAGCCTGAAAGAAGCAGGACAATATACAATAGGAGAGGTGATAGCCGTCTTGACGGACGAAGCCGGCAAAGATGTGGAGGTGACGATGATACAACGCTGGCCGGTAAAACGTGCCATCACCTGTTACAAAGAAAAACCACGTCCTTATAAGTTGCTCGAAACGGGTGTCCGTACGATCGATACGGTAAATCCGATCGTAGAAGGTGGTACAGGATTTATCCCTGGACCGTTCGGAACCGGAAAGACCGTGCTTCAGCACGCTATCTCCAAACAGGCTGAGGCAGATATCGTAATCATTGCCGCCTGCGGCGAACGTGCGAACGAGGTAGTGGAAATCTTTACCGAGTTCCCGGAACTAATCGACCCGCATACGGGCCGTAAGTTGATGGAACGTACCATCATTATCGCGAATACGTCGAACATGCCTGTGGCTGCCCGTGAAGCATCCGTATATACGGCTATGACGATCGCCGAGTATTACAGGAGCATGGGATTGAAGGTGCTTTTAATGGCCGACTCGACTTCCCGTTGGGCACAGGCTTTGCGCGAGATGTCCAACCGCTTGGAAGAACTTCCCGGACCGGACGCGTTTCCGATGGACTTGTCTGCAATCGTGGCTAACTTCTATGCACGTGCCGGCTATGTACATTTGAATAATGGTGAAACGGGTTCCGTAACTTTCATCGGTACGGTATCGCCTGCCGGTGGTA
>ENA-ORUN01002946-ORUN01002946.1-human-gut-metagenome-genome-assembly--contig:-NODE-2946-length-12824-cov-16.746574_pt1 | contig 12824 bp, 10 predicted proteins | sample MGYA00242080_ERZ509209 | MGnify/ENA primary metagenome ERZ509209 (study PRJEB26280, sample SAMEA2338786) | human gut metagenome | biome: human gut; feature: human-associated habitat; material: faeces... | reverse complement strand
AAAGCTACGTCAAGCGTCTGGAAAATCTGGAGGAGATCTCTTCCAGCTTCGAGGGTGTGGAGCAGGCCTTTGCCGTGCAGGCAGGCCGCGAGGTGCGCATTCTGGTCAAGCCCGACGTCATCAGCGATGATCAGGTCATCCTGCTGGCACGCTCCATTGCCAAAAAGATCGAGGATACGCTGGATTACCCCGGCCAGATCAAGGTCAACGTCATCCGCGAGAGCCGCGCCGTGGAGTACGCAAAATAAAGTTTTTTCCGCAGGCTGCCGTGTTTTTGCACGGCAGCCTGTTTTTTTGCGCCAAAACGATTGCATTTCCCGTCAAAAAAAGGTATCATGGATGCAGAAGAAAGCAAAAAGCTGCGTCCGCCGCACCGGACGCAAACCCGCAACGACCTCAGAACAGAAAGGAGCATCGTTTTATGAAAAAATGGAAGAAATTACTGGCCTGTCTGCTGGCCGGTCTGATGGCACTGGCCGTATTTACCGCCTGTGACGGCAGCGCAGGTGTGCCGATCGGGCCCAAGCATTCGGATGCCAGCAGCGCAAAGGCGCTGTGCGAGCAGCTCGGCATGACCTACAGCGAGGAGCTGAGCGACAAGGCCTACAGCATTGCCAACTGGGTCTCTGCCACCTCGGTGTCCTGCTCTGCCAATACAAATAAGACCGAGCTTTACCGCGTTGGCAGCGCCAATGACATTGCCAAGACCAACCTGCTGCAGCGCAACTATGCCACCGCATTTGAAAGCATGGGTATGGGCATTTATGGTTCGGATGAAGATTTTGTCCCGGGCTTTTACATTGATACCGATCTGGATTCCAGAAAAGACTACATCCGCTTTGTTCTGCCGAAGGACGGCATCGTGACCGACACCATGAAGTCTGCCGCCGCCGGCAAGACCAAGCTGGGCGTTGCCTATGTGGTAAACGAAGGCGTGCGCTACGCCGTTGTACTGCTTGGGTAAATGGTAAAATAAACCCTCTCAGGCTCACTACGTTCGCCAGATTCCCCCTTTTGTCACCAAAGGTGACATTTTCCCCCGGCCGGGGGAAATCCGTCCTCTCAAGAGGGAGCTTTTTTGTGTGGCGTCCTCGCCCTCTCAGTCAAGCCCTGTCGGGCTTGCCAGCTCTCCCAAAGGGAGAGCTCTTGGCAGTGCGGCAAAGTTTCCGGCTCAAGTGCAAAGTTTGCGGGCGTGTCTGCTCCCCCGGGGGGAGCTGTCGCGCAGCGACTGAGGGGCTTTAAATCGGCGGAGCCGGAAAAAACGGTTAAAAGATCTTCACGCCGAACAGGCGTGAATCTTCAGTTTTTTCCGGTGCAGCCCACTTCTTTGGGGTTAAAAGGGGCGAGCAGCCCCTTTTTCGTGGCTCCAGCGCGTCGAAATCGCTGGCACTTTTCTGGTTCTCTTTTGGTGTCAAAAGAGAATATTCCTCGGCAAACAGAAACTTCCCTCGCGGAGACCATTTTAAATCGTCCCACGCAAAAAGCAGCCGCTGCACTTTCTCGTGCAGCGGCTGCTTTGTTTACGTTCTGTTATCAGCCCTTCAGGAAAGCCGGCAGGGGCTTGCCCTCCTTGAGCCACTGGTGATACTCGGCGGTGGCGGCAAATTCCACGTCGCCGGCAGAGTTCAGGGCAGTCTCCACCGAATCCTGCACCACGCCGATGATAAAGCCCACGCCCACCATCTGCATGGCAATGTCGTTGGAGATGCCGAACAGCGAGCAGGCCATGGGGATCAGCAGCAGGGAGCCGCCGGCCACGCCGGAAGCGCCGCAGGCCCCCAGAGCGCTCATGGCGCTCAGCACGATGGCGGCAGGCAGAGACACCTGAATGCCCAGCGTATTGGCCGCTGCCAGCGTCATGATGGTGATGGTGATGGCTGCGCCGTCCATGTTGATGGTAGCGCCCAGCGGGATGGACACGGAGTACATATCCTTGTCCAGCCCCAGCTTTTCACACAGGGACATATTCACAGGGATATTGGCGGCAGAGCTGCGGGTGAAGAAAGCGGTCAGACCGGACTCCTTCAGGCAGCGGAATACCAGCGGGTACGGGTTGCAGCGCAGGTAAATGAACATGATAAAAGGGGAGACGATCAGCGCCATGAACAGCATGGTGCCCACCAGCAGTGCCAGCAGCTTGCCGTACTGGGTAAAGATGGCAAGACCATTGCCGGAAACGTTGGTGTACACCAGACCCATGATGCCGAAGGGTGCCAGATTGATGATCCAGCGCACGATCTGGGAGACGGCATCGGCAGTGTTTGCCAGAAAGACCTTGGTGCTCTCTGCGCCGATGTTCTTCATGGCAATGCCGAACATACAAGCCCAGAACAGGATGCCGATGTAGTTGCCGTTCATCAGGGCACTGACGGGGTTTGCCACAAAGTTGGTCAGCAGGGTGCTCAGCACCTCGCCCAAGCCCTGCGGGATCACGTCGGACTGTGCTGCGTCCGCCAGCACCACCGTGACCGGGAACATAAAGCTGGTGATCGCCGCAATGGCTGCCGCCAGAAAGGTGGTGAGCATATACAGCCAGATCACAGTGCCGAAGCGGCGGTCCAGCTTGGACGAGCCCTGTGCCAGCGCGCTTGCCACAATGACGAACACCAGCACCGGGGCAATGCCCTTCAGTGCACCGACGAACAGGCTGCCCAGCTCGCCCACCCAGCCTGCGCCCGGCGCAACAAGCGCCAGCACCGAACCGGCTGCCAGACCGATCAGGATGCGCAGGATCAGGCTGGTCTGGTTGTATTTTGCTACAACCGCTTTCAAGGTTTTCATATCGTAACACTCCTCTTACACTGTACGCCTAGTGCGTACATTTTCCTGTTCCTTACACAAGAACAGTTGTCATTATATCACACACGCTCAAAAAGAGAAAGTGTTTTCAGGCATTTTGCGGGCAGAACCGGCGCTTTTTGTAAACTTTTGCAAAAGCACCTCAAAAATAGTCCTTGCTAGAAATACAGTTTTGCGGTTTTGACGACAAAAAACACCCGGGGAAAACCAGAAAAAGCCGCCGCACCGTACGGGGTGCAGCGGCTCTCTCTGGAAGAAAATGAAGAATTGGTTGGGATGAAGATAACTTAGTTGGCGCGGCCGGTCATCTTGACCGCATACTTGATGGCGTTGACAAGGCTCAGCTCGTTGCCGTTGCCCTTGCCGGCGTGGTAGAAGTCGGTGCCGTGATCCACGCTGGCACGGATGATGGGCAGACCCAGCGTGACGTTGACGCCCTCCACGGCCTTCCACTCCTGCTTTTCGCGGTCGTAGACAAAGCCCACGGTCTTGAGCGGGATGTGACCCTGATCGTGGTACATACACACCACGATGTCGTACCAGCCGCCGATGGCCTGCGAGAACACGCTGTCCGGCGGGCAGGGACCCACAACGCCGGTGATGCCCTCGGCCTTGGCGGCTTCGATGGCGGGGGTGATCTCCTCGATCTCCTCCCGGCCGAACAGGCCGTTCTCACCGCAGTGGGGGTTCAGACCTGCCACGGCGATGCGGGGATTCTCGATGCCCATATCCTTGCAGGCCTTGTTGGCGATCTCGATGACCTCCAGCACGCGGTCCTTCTTGACCCGGTCGCAGGCTTCCCGCAGGGAAACGTGGGTGGAAACGTGCACCACGCGCAGGTCGTGATGTGCCAGCATCATGGTGTACTTTTTGGTGTGGGTGTAGGTGGCGTAGATCTCGGTGTGGCCGTCAAAGTGGGTGTAGCCGTCCGACTTTTCGCCGTGGTAGTACTCCAGCGCCTTGTTCATGGCTTCCTTGTTCAGGGCGTTGGTGCAGGTGGCATCCACCTCACCCGCCATAGCCAGCTCAATGACCTTTTTCACGCACTGGAAGGCTGCGTTGCCGCCCTCCACGCTGACCTTTGCCATCTCGAACTTGCTGATGTCCTCGATCAAATCCAGATGCAGCACATCGATGGTGCCGGGGGTGAACAGGGCATCCGACACCTTCTCGCAGCGGTGGATGACGATGTCCTCGCGGCCAACGAACTTTTTGGCCTGCTCCATCACCTTCACATCGCCCACAACGATGGGGCGGCAGTAGCTGTACTGCTCCGGGTCAGCCAGAGCCTTGATGGTGATCTCCGGGCCGGAACCGGCGGGATCGCCCATAGTAATACCGACAATGGGTTTATTCATAGCAGCCTTCTCCTTGCTTCAGCGCGTTTCAGTGCAGACCCTTGGCCTCGTTCTCAGCCAGAACCTTCTTGATGGCTTCCATGCCTTCCTCGGGCACATAGTTGAAGGGTGCGCGGCACTTGCCCACGGGGTGACCCTGCAGGGCAACGGCAGTCTTGATGATGGTGTTGGGGTTGCCGTACTTGAAGGTCTGCTGCAGGATGGCAATGGCGTCCTGTGCAGCCTGTGCGCCCTCCAGATCCCCGGCCTTGAAGCAATCGTAGATCTTGGCAACGGTCTCCGGCCAGATGTTGGCACGGCCTGCAATGCCGCCTGCGCCGCCCTCTTTCAGGCAGGTCAGGATAGCGCCGTCATTACCGGCCAGAATGGCAACTTCCTTGTCCAGCTCACGGGTCAGGCGGATGTAGGCCTTCAGGTTCTCGATATCGCCGCTGGAATCCTTTGCGCCCACGATGTTCTCCACATCACGGCACAGAGCCTGCACGGTCTCGGGCAGCAGCTTGTTGCCGGTGCGGGCGGGGATGTTGTACAGAATGATGGGCAGGTTGACGGCCTTTGCCACGGCGGTGTAGTGGTCGTACAGCTCCTTCTGGGAAGCCAGTGCAAAGCTGGGGGTGATGATGGACAGTGCATCTGCGCCCAGCTCCTCGGCACGCTTGCTCAGGCGGATGGTCTCGGCGGTGGTGATGCAGCCGGTGCCTGCGTAGACCGGTACGCGGCCCTTTACCTGATCAATGACAGTGGCAAGGATCTCTTCCTTCTCCTGGAAGGACAGGGCGTAGGCTTCGCCGTTGGTGCCCATGGGGAAGATGCCGTGCACGCCGCCTGCCAGCAGGCGCTCCACCTGCTCGCGCAGAGCCTGATGGTTGACCGTCTGCTCGGGGTCATTGTTCATGGGGGTGATTACGGGAGGGATGATGCCCTTGATATCGCTGGTCTTCATAAGTCTTTACTCCTTTTCTGTTACATGATCTCCTGATACAGCTTGCGTGCGTCGTCGGCGGTAACGGGGCGCATATTGTTCACCAGCAGGCGCTGTACCTGCATACCGGCGTTGACCAGACCTTCCAGATCCTCGGCAGGCACGCCGAACTCCTTGAGACTGGTGGGGATGTCCAGATGCTTGACGATGTGCTCCAGACGGGCGATCATCCATGCAGTCTTTTCCTCCACGGTAGTGCAGGTCTTTTCCTCGTGGCAGCAGCGGTCATAGGCGGCAGCCAGACGCTCGCGCACGGCGGGGTGCTCGCTGTTGAAGCGCATGACCGGTGCCAGCAGGATGGCGTTGGACACGCCGTGTGCAATGTGGTACTTGCCGCCCAGCGGGTAGCTCAGTGCGTGCACAGCGGTGGTGCCGGAAGCGGTGATGGCCAGACCGCCGTAGTAGGCTGCGATCTGCATCCGGTTCTTCTCTGCCATGGCTTCGGGGTCATCGCAGGCTTTTTCGATGTTGTTCAGGATCAGGTCAAGGCCTTCCAGTGCGTACAGATCGCTGAAGGGGTTGGCCTTGTTGCTGGTAAAGCACTCGATGCAGTGTGCCAGCGCATCCACGCCGGTAGCGGCTGCGATCTTGCGGGGCAGGTTCTTGATCATGCGGGCGTCCAGAATGACGTAGTCCGCGATCATGTTCTCGTTGACGATGCCCACCTTCAGCTCTTTTTCGGGCACAGCCACGATGGCGTTGGGGGTGACCTCGGCGCCGGTACCGGCGGTGGTGGGGATCAGCACGATGGGCACGCACTTCTGTGCCATGCCGGGGTTGTCCAGCAGCTCCTTCACGCCGTAGGCGTCGGTCACCAGCACGCTTGCCAGCTTGGCAGCGTCCATCACGGAGCCGCCGCCGCAGGCCACGATCAGGTCTGCACCGGAGACCTTGAACTCGTCCACCAGCTTCTGCACAGCCATGTAGCTGGGCTCCGGGGGCAGCTCGTCCAGCACATAATACTCTGCGCCGGAGGCTTTGACAGCTTCTTCCGGCAGGGCAAACAGGCCAGCGCCCTCAATGCCCTTATCGGTGAACATGGCTACCTTTTTTGCGCCGCGCGCCTTGATGATGGCGGTGATATTGTCCATGGCGTTCTCGCCGCCGTAAACTGCGTGCGGCATTTTAAGATTATACTGGGTCAGCATACTGATCAACCTCCTGAATGATGCTTTGCTCTATAAATAAAGGATGAAAATTCCGAAAAGCTTTTTCAGCGGCTCTGGGCTGCGGTGGGGTTATACAGACCCACGGTTTCCCGCTTTGCGCCCAGCACGTCCTGCTCCGAGAAGCGGACGTACTTGATGCCCTGCCGGGTGCGGGCAGCGTAGGCCAGATGCAGCATACCGTCCCGTCCCTGCATCAGGTAGGGGTACTCGTACTGCTTGTTGTTGGTCTTGTTCTCATCGCCCATGTAGCCCTCGCCGCGCTCCATCCAGCGGATGATGGGGAAGGTCAGGCCGCCGTCCTCGGAGAGCGCCACCGCCACCGGGCAGCGCAGGCCGGGCCATGCAGCCTTGCCGGGCACGGGGTTGGGGGTGCAGGTGGGGTTGTAGGCAATGGCGATGCGGCCGCTCTGCAGCTTGACCGCGCTGATGCTGGAGTTGTTGTTGGGCAGCGGGGTGGGTGCGGGCACCGTCCACGTTTCGCCCCAGTCAAAGGACTCGCTGCGGTGGATGCGGTAGGCTTCGCGGTTGCGCATGAACGCCACCAGATGCCCCGGCTCCAGCTCGATGACATTGGCGTGGACGTGGCCGTTGCTGCCGGGCATCATGACCATGCGCCAAGTTTTACCCTCGTCGTCCGAGATGCGGAAGGCGGTGGGGTCGCCGGACAGACCCTCGGCAGAGTCGGTGCACAGCCAGTTGGCAAAGATCCAGCGGCCGTTGGACAGCACCTGAATGGGCTGGCGGCAGAAGGTGCCCTCCTCCGGGAACACGGTGGTGTAGTCGCCCCATGTTCTGCCGCCGTCGGTGCTCTTCTGGCAGCGCACCACGGCGGTGAACTGCATATTGTCCTTGCCCTCTACGCGGTCCAGCTGGGCGGTGTACATCGCCCACACGGCGTTGTCCGGGCCGTAGAACAGCGAGGGGTTCTGCTCGCTTCGGGTGGGGTCGCCGGAGATATCCACCGGCTCCAGCCACTTGGTGCCGTCATGCGGCAGCACCGAGCAGATGATGTGCACGTCTGCGCTGCCCTCATAAGTACCGGCGAACCAGCAGCAGAGCAGGTCGCCATTGGGCAGCTCCACCATAGCGGGTGCGTGGGCGGTGGGCCAGCCGCCGGTGGGCAGCAGGGCTTCCAGCGTGCCCATCTCCTCGTTCTCGTACACAGTGCCGTCCCAAGTCAGGCCGGGCAGTTTTGCATAGGTCATGGTCGTTCTCCTTCTGTTACATTTATCTTCCGTTCCAGCCGCAAAGGGCTGTCTGCTTCCATTCTCAATGCTTTGCAATGCGGTCTGCCAGCTCCACCAGCAGATCCTCCTGCCCAAAGCCGCCGGACTTGGTGATCACGTAGCGGGTGCGCCCCTGATAGGTGAACCGCGCCAGCACGATGCCGCTTTCCAGCTCGCACACCGGTTCCAGCTCCCGTGCGCCCACGCTGTTCATGCACTGCAGCAGGGTGTCGCCGCCGGTGAGCAGCAAAGTACCCAGATGCTCGCTGCCGAACAGCGCCCCGAACATCTGCCCGACGCTGCCGGAAATGCCCACCCGCATACCGTCCAAGTCAATGCCGCGGGCGGCGGCATAGTCGGCGGTGAGCTGGTTGCCCCCGGCGTCGTTGGTCTCGATGATGCAATGGGGGTTTGCTGCCAGCATCTGTTCGATTTCTGCCAGCGCAGCCTTGCCGTCGGCGCTTGCCCAGTAACCGGGTTCCAACTTCTGCCGGGGGGTCAGCCGCAGGCGGGTAAAGCCTGCCTTTTCGGCGGTGTCCATCTGCCGCAGGGTGATGGGGTTCACGCTGCCGCAGAGCACCAGCAGCCGGGGATCCAGCTGCGGGGTCTCGACCATGCTGCCGTCCGAAAGCCCCAGCAGCTCCGGCAGAAAGGCGGCAAAGCCTGCGCAGCCTGCCAGCACCGGGGGTGTTCCATTCTGGAACAGCTGCTGTCCGGCGGCTTCAAGGTCTGCGGCGGTGGCGGCGTCATACACCAGAATGCCGGTCTTGTCCGCTGCCGTCTCGCCGGGCTGCAGGCTCTGTGCGGGGACATCGGTCTGCAAATGGATCAGCTTTGTCACCTCGGCGCAGCGCACCGGCTCGAAGGGGTCGATGCCGAAGGGGCTTTCGTTCACCGGCACGCCTTTGATGTAATGGACGCCCTTTTCGGTAGTACGTCCGATCTGCGGGAAGGCCGGCAGAAAGGGTAAATTGCGTGCGCCGCTTGCCTTGAGCAGGGCGGCAAGCTCTGCGCCGATGTTGCCGCGCAGGGCAGAATCCGTCTTTTTATAGATGCAGCCCACGCCGTTTTCCACCGCGCTGCGGGTCAGCTCTTCAACAGCCTTGGCAGCCTTTGCGGCGGGCAGATGCCGCGTTTCGGTATCCACCACCAGCACGGTGCTGCTGCACGCGGAAAGGTCTGCCTGCCCCACCACGACCTGCGTGGGGATGCCGTGTGCCGCAAGCTGTACGCCGGTATCCAGCGCACCAGTAAAATCATCTGCAATCATCAGCAGGCGAAGCATTCGTTCGTGCCCCCTCACTTGTTTTTGTGCTTTCATTATGCCGTATCCGGCAGGGGATTGCACCCCGCGCAAGGGGCAAAAGCGTTTCATTTTAGCACGTTTTCAATTTTCTTTCCGTTTCAAGTGTAAAAACGTTCTATTTTGAAACCACTTTCTGTTTTCTTTTTGAACTACACCGAGTATAATAGTTTCAAAGAGAAACATGGAGGGACGTTTTATGGTCGAAACTCACACCCGCATTCTGGGCATTGCCCCCTACGACGGAATGCGCACCGCCATGGAGCAGGCGGCGCAGGCCTACCCCAACGTTGAGCTGGAGGTGTACACCGGCGATCTGGAAGAGGGACAGGCCATCGTGCAGAGCATGACGCCCAACAGCTACGACTGCATCATCTCCCGCGGCGGCACCGCCACCCTGATCCGGCAGGTGACCGATCTGCCGGTGGTGGATATCCATATCTCGGTGTACGATGTGCTGCGCACCATGAAACTGGCAGAGAACTACACCAGCCTGTACGCCATCGTGGGCTTTCCCAGCATCACCGAGCCCGCCCACACCCTTTGCAGCCTGCTGAACTTTGATCTGGACATCCTCACCGTCCGCAGCGCCGAGGAGGTGCGCCACACCTTGGAGCGGCTCAAGCAGGGCGGCTACCGGATGGTGGTCTGTGATATGGTCACCCACACCATTGCCCGGGAGATGGGCTTTGACGCCTTTCTCATCACCTCCGGCATCGAAAGCCTGCACAGCGCCATCGATCAGGCGGTGAACATCAGCACATGGTTCGGCCAGCTGCGGCAGGAGAACCTGTTTTTGCGCAGCATCACGCAGGAGCAGGGCGGCAGGGTCGTGGTGATGGAGCCGGACGGCAGCCTGTTCTATAATAATATGAAGGACATCTCCCCGGAGCTGCACCGCTGTTTGCAGACCCATCTGCGGGAGATCCCCACCACGGGCAGCTTAAAGTTCTATTACACCGAGCGCAGCCAGCTGTACAGCATCACAGCACAGGTGCTGCTGATGAACAACGTGCAGCGGTACCTGTTCTACTGCGTGCCCTCCCGCATCCCGCTGCATTCCAGCCGCCCGGGGCTGCGGTCGCTGAACCAAGGCGAGTGCGAGTATCTTTTCTCCAACAGCTTTTACAGCCTGAGCGGTGCCATGGGCACGCAGGACGCCGAGATCAACGCCCTTGCTGCCGTGCGTCAGCCCCTGTTCATCTGCGGCGAGCCGGGCACCGGCAAAGAGCAGATCGCCCGCTACCTCTACCTGCACAGCGCACTGGTGAACCGTCCCCTCGTGGTGGCAAACTGCGCCATGATGAACGATAAATCATGGGATTTTCTGCTCAACCACTATAACTCGCCCCTGAACGCCAACGGCAACACGGTCTACTTCCAGAACTTTGAAGCCATCCCGGAGCAGTGGAGCACCGAGCTGCTGGCTGCTATCGAGGAGACCGGCCTTGCCCGCCGGGTGCGGCTGCTGTTCTCCCGCTCAGTGCGGCCGGAGGAACCGGTCTCGCCGGTCACCCGCCGGTTCATCGAGCGGCTGGGCGCGCTGACGCTGGAGCTGCCCCCGCTGCGCAGCCGGTCGGACGAGATCCCGTCCCTTTCCAGTTTGTACCTGAACAGCCTGAATCTGGAGCTGGGCAAGCAGCTCTCCGGCTTTGAGCCCCGCGCCATCGAGATGCTGCGGCAGTACCCGTGGCCGAACAACTACACCCAGTTCAAAAACCTTCTGCGCTCCCTTGCCACCCTGACGAACGGCCCCTACATCCGCAGCAGCAGCGTGGCAGACCTGCTCTCCAAGGAGCGCAGCCTGCGCAGCGCCCCGGCGGCGCACCCGGCGGCGGTGATCAGCACCGACACCTCCCGCACGCTGGAAAGCATCATCGGCGAGGTGGTGCAGCAGACGGTAGCCGCCCACGGCGGCAACCGCGCCGCCGCTGCCCGGCAACTGGGCATCAGCCGCACCACCCTGTGGCGGTATCTGGGCAAGCTGGAAAACGGCGAGCCAGACCAGACATGATTTGTGTGTGCGCCGTTTGTTGACAAAACGCGCGCCGCACCGTATACTTCAGAAAAAAGCCGCAGGCGCAAAGGGGTACTGCTATGAGCGAATTTTCACACCTGAAAAACAAGCTGCTGGCCGAGCAGGTGGAGGATCAGATCTACCATTATATTCTGGACGAGGCGCTGGAGCCGGGCGCAAAGCTGCCCAACGAGTTTGCGCTGGGCGAAAAGTTCCGGGTGGGGCGCAGCACCATCCGCGAAGCGGTCAAGCTGCTGTCCAGCAAGGGCATCGTGGAGGTGCGGCAAGGCTCCGGCACCTATGTGGTGACCACGGTGAAGGGGCTTTCCGATCCGCTGAACCTGCGCAGCGTGCAGGATAAAAACGTACTGGCCTTTGATCTGGTGAACGTCCGTCTGCTGCTGGAGCCGGGCATTGCGGAGATGGCGGCGCAGAACGCCACCCCGGAGGACATCGAGCGGCTGCGGCGGCTCTGCGAGCGGGTAGAAGCCAAGATCCACGAGGGCGACCGCTACATCGAGGACGACATCGCCTTTCACACCTGCATCGCCGAGAGCAGCAAGAATCTGGTGGTGGGGCAGCTGATCCCGGTCATCGACACGGCGGTGATGATGTTCGTGAACGTCACCCACAAAAAGCTGATCGATGAGACCATCATGACCCACCGCATGATCACCGAAGCCATTGCCAACCACGACCCCATCGGCGCAAAAGCTGCCATGGTGATGCACCTGAACTTCAACCGCAGCTACATCAAAAAGGTCTACGATGGCGAGGACCCGGATGATGGCACCATCGGCATGGCGGCGTATTTCAATGGATAAAAAAGAGGACTAGACCCTCTCCGTCATCGCTGCGCGATGCCAGCTCCCCCGAAAGGGGGAGCTTTTTTGTGTGGCGGGAAAGTTTGTTGTTTAATTGGAAAGTTTTTGCCTGCCGTCAGCGTGCAGGGACGCTCCGCTGGGCCAGAGGCAGGGAGGGGTGTTCCGACTCCCCCCTCCCTACCTCTGGACTCCACCCACCCCGCAACGGGCCAAGGGCTGCACGCCCTTGACAATCCTAAAGAAGAAGTCGAAGCACAAAAAAGCTAGCGCTGCGCCAGTCGGCGCTATCGCTTTAACGCTTTTTTCGCTTCTCCATCCATAACCCCTCAGTCGCTGCGCGACAGCTCCCCCGAGGGGGAGCAGGCACGCCCGCAAGCTTTGCGATTTAGCCGGAAACTTTGCCGCCACCGCTGAAGCCGTCCCCTTGGGGAAGGTGGATTGCCGCGCAGCGGCAAGACGGAAGGGGTACTCCCGGAGGGGGTTCTCCTCAAAGTCATCAGATGACTTTTTCCCGTCTTTTTTCTCAAAAGCCGCTTTGACGGCTGATTTTGGGCAAAATTCGCCCGGTTTTGGGCAGAGTGCATGATGTATCCCAGAGTTTTTGCACAAAAAGTAGGACATACCCGTGACAACTTGCAAAGAGACGTCTGCGGTTTTACAATAAAATCACAAAAGGTCCTACAGAAAAAAGGACGAAAGCAAGCAGTATTTGGAGGTAATGAATATGGAGTTGCGTTCACAGGAAGTCCGCACACTGGCACCCGAAAATGACCCGCTGAAAATGGGTATGGGCTGGAAGGTGGAGGATCTTTCCAAGCCCCAGATCATGGTGGAAAGCACCTTCGGCGACAGCCACCCCGGCAGCGCCCATCTGGATCAGTTCGTCAAGGAAGCCGTGCAGGCGGTCAACGACAACGGCGGCAAGGCTGCCCGCTATTTTGCCACTGATATGTGCGACGGCATCGCACAGGGTCATGACGGCATCAACTACTCTCTGCCCCATCGCGACGCCATCGTGAATCTGGTGGAAGCACAGGCAAACGCCAGCGTCTATGACGGCGGCGTGTTCATCGCCAGCTGCGACAAGTCCGTGCCCGCCATGCTGATGAGCATTGGCCGCCTGAAGGATATGAGCGCCATCGTGGT
>ENA-ORUN01002913-ORUN01002913.1-human-gut-metagenome-genome-assembly--contig:-NODE-2913-length-12952-cov-4.339226_pt1 | contig 12952 bp, 10 predicted proteins | sample MGYA00242080_ERZ509209 | MGnify/ENA primary metagenome ERZ509209 (study PRJEB26280, sample SAMEA2338786) | human gut metagenome | biome: human gut; feature: human-associated habitat; material: faeces... | reverse complement strand
ACACGAGTGTCGGTAAAGCTCCGCAAGTCTGAATATCGTGATGAATGGTATCTTTATGTGGAATCTTATCCTGTATTCCAATCCGGTAAAGATACTCCGCAAAGAGTGCGTGAATATCTCAATCGTACCATTACAACACCTATTTGGGATAAGTCACGCAATGCACGGACTAATGCTGAAGGCAAAACTACTTATAAGCCAAAACGAGATTTGAACGGTGTCATTCAGTGTAAGTCCCAATTAGACCAAGAATCATGCATCTATGCCGACAAGGTCAGAAGCCTACGACAAAAGGAATATGATAATGCGGCTCTTTACGCTGATACCGATGCAGAACAGGCAGAGCAGTTGGAACGCTCTCGAAGTAATTTTATTGAGTACTTCGATCATGTGCAGCGAACAAGACATGCCCATAGTTCTGATTCTATCATTGTCAATTGGAAGCGAGTACATGAGTTGTTAAAGATATTTGCAAAAGGTGATACCATCCTCTTTTCGCAAATAGACTTAAAGATGGTTGAAGCGTTTCGACAATTCATAATGAATGCTCCGCAAGGTGGTACTAAACGTGGTACGATTTCTCAAAACACCGCTTCTACATACTTTTCAATCTTCAAAGCCGGATTGAAGCAGGCATTTATAGATGGCTATCTGACTATTGACATTGCTGCAAAAGTCAAAGGTATTCAGGAAAGAGAGAGCCGAAGAGAATACCTGACCGTAGAAGAATTGAACCGACTGGCACAGACTCCTTGCGACCCATTATTGAAACGTGCAGCTCTGTTTTCTGCATTAACAGGAATCCGGCATTGTGATATTCAAAAATTAAAATGGTCGGAAGTGGAAATGTTCAATGGAAGTTATCGACTGAACTTTACCCAGCAAAAGACAAAAGGTGTTGAATATATGCCTATTTCAGAGCAAGCATATAATCTTTGCGGAGAACAGCAGGAAGGAGAACTTCTTGTATTTGCTGGACTGCCAGATCCATCGTGGATAAATCGCCCTGTCAAGAAATGGGTTGAAGCAGCAGGAATATCCAAACACATTACATTTCATTGCTTCAGGCACTCGTATGCGACCCTACAACTGGCTGGAGGAACTGATATTTATACAGTTAGCAAAATGTTGGGACATACAAACGTGAGAACTACTCAGGTGTATGCAAAGGTTGTTGATGAGAAGAAAGAAGAGGCAACCAAGACAATTAAACTGAAGATGCCTAATAATATATAGAGAAGAAACTCTATATTGAATACTTTAATGTGAATAAAAATGATTATATTTGCACTATAAAATTTATGGTATATGGAACAACCTGTAAATAAGGCTTTAAAAGATTTGTTAAATAACACACTGTTGGATCTCGAAGATGCATTAAAAAGTGATGTTTTAACATATTACGGTTCAATAATGGATGGTAATGAAAATGTGTTACGCGACATTGTTGAAGATATTGCTAAGGATACAAATAAAGAACAACTTGCTGTTATTTTAACAACCACAGGCGGTAGTTCTACAGCAGTAGAGCGCTATGTAAATATTATAAGAAAACATTATAATAAAATTATTTTCATTATTCCCGATTATGCATATAGTGCTGGCACAATCTTTTGTATGAGCGGAGATGAAATATGGATGGACTATTTTTCTGTTTTAGGACCAATAGATCCGCAGATAAGAAACAAAGATGGTAAATTTGTTCCTGCATTGGGATATCTAGATAAAATAAATGAATTTATAGAAAAAGCCAATAAGAACACATTAACTCAAGCCGAGTTCTTAATTTTGAAAGATTTTGACTTGGCCGAATTACGTGCTTATGAACAAGCAAAAGAACTAACAGTTGAATTATTGAAAAAATGGCTTGTGAAATATAAATTCAAAAATTGGAGTAAGCATAAGTCAAATGGTAAAGATGTAACTATAGAAGAAAAAATACAAAAGGCTGAAGAAATTGCAGCAAATTTGGGTGATAATAAAAAATGGAAATCACATGGAAGACCTATAAATATAGAAGAATTAGAAGAATTAGGTTTGAAAATAGAAGATTATACAAATAAAGCTGATTATAATAATAAAATTAGAAATTATTATAAATTACTACTCAACTATCTTGATACGTATAACATGAGAAATTCTATTTTTGTTCATACTCGCAAATTTATTTAAAATGGGAAATATTGAGAAGCAATTATTGGAAACAATAAAACAACAAGAAATTAAGATAAGTAAAGATTCTCTTGAGAAGTTTGAGAGTTCTATTGAAGACTTTAACACTCTTGTAAAAAAAGGGGTGATTACTCCTCGTGGGTATCGTTTACAAACAATAGATAATACCTGTAATGATAAGTGGTACTTTAATGTTTAATAATCAATAAAAATGGTTGCTCTAAAATTGTTTCAAACCCTTGTGATTGTTTTTTTGACAAATATGCATAAGTTATTGCGATATTGATACAAAATATATATTTAGTCACTTTTAAATTATAAGCCATCTGCATCTCTCGTGTAGGTGGCTTTTTATTTTTATCTACGGTCATTTCTTTTGATTGCCTTATGATTCCTATATGATAGGCGACACTACCATAAAAATCCGCCACTGATATTCTCCATTATTTGCTTTGATAATCAACAAGTAATCCTTATGATAGTCATGTTTCATTGCTGTCTTTTTATGTGATGTATTGCACCATAAAATCAGTATTTGAAATCGCTGTTACTTTGCTGAAAAATCAAACAATAAACAAGTAATAATATGAGTGAAAAGAACATTACTTTTGAAGATTTGCCCAAGGCAATGTCGTGGATGATGGATAAATTGAATGAACTGGATTCTAAGATTGACGGTCTCAACACCCAAAGTCCGGGTATTCCAACCGAGCAATGGATGAACTTAAAGGAGTTGTGCGATTATATTCCCAGTCATCCGGCAGAGCAAACAGTATATGGGTGGACAAGTTGCCACCAAATCCCATTTCATAAAAGAGGTAAACGTATCATGTTCCTTAAATCAGAGATTGATACGTGGCTTCGAGATGGCAAGGTAAAGTCCGAAAAAGACTTGGAAGACGAAGCTGCCCAATTCATAAAGTCTAAAAGAAACAACCGATTCTAATGGATTCACTCGATTTATGCAATGCAATCAGAATGGAATTTAGAGGGATACTTGAAGACAAGATTCCTTTGAATGCTTTTCCTGCTAAAATTCAGGATATGGTATTGGCATTGGCACGACAAGAGAATTATTCCATTGAATATATGATGGCTTCTCTTTTGGCTGCAGTTTCAACAGCCATCGGTAATGCTGTCAATATCCGTATTCGTGGTGGCTGGATAAGTAATCCTGCTCTCTATATGATATTGGTTGGTCGCCCCGGAATGGGAAAGACTCCACCTTTGGATTTTGCATTTCGCCCAATTCGCAAGCATGATGCCAAAGTTATCAAACAATTCAAGTCAGATATGGAGCAGTATAATAATATAGTAGAGAGTAACAAAGGGAAAAAGGAAGATTGCGCTTCATTACCCGAAAAACCGATTTTGCGAAGAACCATAATATCCGACTTTACCCCAGAGGCTTTAATGCGTGCGCTTGATAACAACCAGCGTGGCATTGTGGTATATGTGGATGAAATTATGGGAATGTTCAATGCCGTGAACCAATACAGTAAAGGGCAGCTTATTGAGCAATTTTTGACTGCATTCAGCGGAAAGCCTTTAAACATTTCCAGATGCAGTATGCTCATACCTATTCATATAGAACATCCTTTTATAAATATGGTGGGTACTATGCAGACTACCCGAATGCACGAACTTATAGACAAAGGCTATAAGGACAATGGGTTGATTGATAGAATAATTTTTGTTTATCCATCTTCACAGGAAATATCAGATTGGCAGGATGAAGAAAACACCTTTACCACTTTTGATAAATACTCGTCTATGTGGGAAAATATCATCAATAAAGTGATGAGTTTGCCTTTTATAGTAAATGAGGATGGCGAAATAGTTACTGACATTTTGGACTTTTCTTCGGAAGCAAAAGCCTATTTTACCAACTGGCGCAATGATGCTATTCATGCAGTCAATCAAATCCAAGACGATGGACTGGTGGATAGCAGAATAATGAAAGCTCCGATGATTACAGCACGATTGGCTTTGGTTATGCAAATCCTCCGGTGGGCTTGTGGTGAGGTTCATAAAAATTTTGTGGACATCGATTCAACCAAATCCGCTATTACATTGAGCGAATACTTTGAAAGCTGTTATGCCGACATTCAGAAATATATGTTAGTAGAGGGCATTGAACCTCAAAAGAAAGAATTGCTTGATTGTCTTTCTGCAACATTCACAACTGCCGATGCCATTCAAGCAGGAAAAGAAGTGGGGCTTTCCGAACGCTCTGTAATGTATGCTTTGCTCAGCCTTACCACGAATAAGATAATCAAGAAGATTAAGAGAGGCGAATATGAGAAACTGCAATAACCTATCCCCATTGCACCTTGCAGTTGTTGCAGTTTGCACTTTCGTATCATTCGTTTTCCTGCAAAACTGCAAGAACTGCAAACTGCACGGACTACAATTATAAAAAACATCAAACATGAATGAATACCGATTTACCCTTCAAAAATATAAGCGAGGCTCTAAAATTTCATGTCCTCAGTGTGGAAAGAAACAATGTTTTGTCCGTTACGTTGATACCAAAGGGGAAGTTTCGTTTCCTGACTATGTAGGCAGATGCGACCATGAGCAATCGTGCAAATACCATTATACGCCCTCTGATTATTTCAAGGACAATCCAACGCTGATAGAAAAAGGTTCCAATTATAGTTTTGAACATAGTAAACCACAGTCACGTTCATTGCCACCTACTTCCTTTATTGAAAAGGAACTAATGGAGCGAACACTTACCAATTACACAATGAATCCTTTGTACATTTATCTGGCAGATATATTGGGCAAGGATGAAACAAAACGATTATTCTATTTATATCGTATTGGCACATCAAAGAAATGGGGCGGTTCTACCGTATATTGGCAAATTGATAGGCAAGGCAACGTGCGAACCGGAAAGATAATGTTGTATGATTCAACAACAGGACATCGGACAAAAGAGCCGAGAAGTTATGTGAGTTGGGTACATACCGAGTTGAACCTTGCCGACTACAATTTAAAGCAATGTTTGTTTGGTGAGCATCTGTTGTCTGGCAATCCTGCCAAACCGATTGCTATAGTAGAGAGTGAGAAGTCTGCTTTGATAGCCACTCACTATATGCCTGAATTTATATGGCTGGCTACTGGTGGAATGCACGGTTGCTTCAAAGCAGATGCGATTGGTGTATTAAAAGGTCGGATGGTAATGTTGTGTCCGGACTTAAGAGCAAAAGAGATTTGGCAATCCAAGATGGCTATGCTCTTCTCCGTTTGCTCAAAGGTGATAGTAAGCGACACATTGGAACAATGTGCCACGGATGAGCAACGAAAGAAAGGATTGGACATTGCCGATTTCCTCTTGATGACCGATACGCCACAGATGATTCTGTCAAAGATGATACAGCGCAATCCGGCTTTACAGATGCTCATTGATGAATTAGGGCTGGAGTTAGTGAATGCAGAACAGATATGATAAAATGATGGATTGGACAGCTCGCTGTCCTTGAAAAAGGGTTTGTAAAATCCCGTAGCTTATTAGGGCATTTTCACCGCATTCACTCTCCGAGTGGCAGTCAAAAAGCCCATAAGCGGAGGGATGCCCTCTCGACACCCGATTGCCTGTGGCACAGTGGACAGGATTTTACAAACCTTAAAAACGAGGTATAACAATATAGATGAATAAGATATGAGTAATACACAATACGCAGTCTGCCACTTGCAACGTGGCAGTGGCAATGATTCGGGTATGTCATGCCATATAGAAAGGAAAGATGCCAAGGGAAAGAAATATGTCCCCGTCAATGCCGATGCAAATAGGACACTTCTTAATCAGGAATTGGTTACATTTCCTGTCGGAGTAAAGAACAGGACGGATGCCATACAATTCAGAATAGACCATGCCGGACTGCATCGTAAGGTTGGTAAGAATCAGACGAAAGCTATTCGTATCATCTTGACCGGAACACATGAGCAAATGATGAAGATTGCTGATGATGGCAAGTTGGATAAATGGATTGATGCCAATATGAAATGGCTAAAGGATACATTTGGAAGTGAAAATTTGGTTTCCTGTGTGCTGCACATGGATGAGAAAACTCCTCACCTTCATGCCACTATCGTACCCATTGTAACCACTGAACGACTTCGCAAAAAGCGAGAGGGCGAGAAGAAATATGAGACAAAATCCGGGGCACGCTTATCGGCAGATGATGTGATGCGGCGAGGCAAGTTGCATGAATACCAGAACAGCTATGCTGCTACCATGAAGGAGTTTGGATTAGAACGTGGCATTGTCGGTTCTACGGCAAAACATCTGGTAAACTCAGAATACTACAAACAGCAGATGAACAAGTATGAGGAGGATATTGCCAAATTGCAGGCTGATGTTGAACAAGCAAAGGAAGGCAAGAGTACCGTTTTATCATGGTTCGGTAAAGGTGATTTGGCGAAAGCGAAAAAGGAACTTGTTGGCAAGGACGAACGGATTGCCAAGCTCACGAATCAGATTAAAATACTCATGGCAGAAAAGTCCCAACTGCAAGAAAAACATAAAGCCGAGATTGAGCAACTACGCAATGGCTATCAAAAAGAAATAGACAAGGCTATCCATAGGGCAGAATTAGCAGAACAGCAATCCAAGGAAAAGGATTCTGTTATAGACAAGCAAATTCAGCGTATCGACCAACTTGATCGTCAGGCAAATCCTCACAGATACCAACTTTCATCCGGTGCGGAACTAGTACATTACAACATTCCAAACATGAGTAATCCGTCCATCCATATTTGGACGAGAGTTGGCAATGAAGAATATGATACAAGGACTTATATAGAATATTTCAGTGATATATGGGAGCGGTTTAGCAAGGACGAAGCTACCGTTTACGAGCTCATCAATGAAGTATTTGAGCCACAGGAACAGGTCAATGAAGCACAAGCCAATCTGCTCGGTGCTGTTTTTGAACTTGCAGCAGGTGGTCAGGCACAAACTCATGTCGGTACAGGTTCTGGTGGCGCATCATCCGAATTATCATGGAACGACAAGAAACACAAAGGCTTGAAACGACAATAATATCTATTCATTTATTAGGCAGTTACTTGAATAACTTGTATATTTGTAGTGATTTAACAAAGAGGATACAATGATGAAAATTTCAAAATTACATAGTAAAGTTCTTTGGAAAGATAGTTTTTTGTACGCTGTTAGTTTCATTGCTGCCATTGAAACTATTTGTGCTATTGCAGATTTTAGCATTACGGATGTAGTCAATATTCAGAAGTGGTGGGAGAAAGGATTGATTATTATAGGTGTATTTCTATTACTGTGGATAATAATAGCTGTAATAAAAGCACTTAGAGCAGACCATGCAATAACACTGAAGATAAAAGGAATAACTGTAAGAATAGAGTTAGGCGATATTTTCAAATCGCCTAACTGGAAATTAATCCCTTTTAATGAGTTTTTTGACACAATAGTTGATGACGTTGTTATTGCAAGGAACTCATTGAATGGGAAATTCATAGAAAGATTACAGGATATTGATGATTTGAATAAAAAGATTGATGAGGCAGAAGATATACCTAGTATGAAGAGGAAAACAAAAGCAGGTCGAACCTATTACCCACTAGGCCGAATTATTACATATCAAGATTATTTGTTGTTGGCATTTTCTCATTTTGAGAATAATCAGGCAAAACTATCTCATAACGAGTATGAAATCTGTCTTCGGGCAATGTGGAATGAAATAAGCAGAGTCTATGCACATAGACCTGTTACTATACCTCTACTCGGAGGAGGAATAACGCGCATTACTGACAAAAATGAATTTCATTTGCTCCGTTGTATCCTTTGTACACTCAAAACATCGGATGCTCAAATATATCAACCGATAACCATTGTATTAACAAGAGAATCCATAGATAAAATTAATTTGTACGATATTAAAAAAATATTTTAGCCATGTATTATAGAACAAGAACTTATATCGCCGGAGATTGGGATAATGACAAAGATGCCGTTGACGCATTGCACCGGTGGAATGACAGTTCCCGATATGGACTTTCATTTTCGGATGCTCATGAATTAAAGCAAGCAAGGGATACAAGCCTAAATTGCTCGATTAAAAGGTCATTGGCTGAGCGATTGGATGCCTCTAAAACATTTATCCTTATCGTTGGTGAACATACAAAAGAATTAAGGGCTGGTGGATGCCAATATTGTAATAGCTACAATAGTTATTGGGGGACTTGTGGTCGAGGACATACAGTGGATACTCGAAGTTATATTGATTTCGAATGCGAGAAAGCGATTCGGGATGGTCTAAAAATAATAGTCCTGTATAAATCAACAGTGGTGAATAGATCCAAATGTCCAGAAGTAGTCAGAAATCGTGGCATTCATGCGCCGATGGAAAAATGGGTTGGAAATACATTGTATTGGGATTATGACTCGGTAAGAAATGCCATTGGATAATAACTATACACTGCCCCATGATTTTTTACCAATGGGGCAGTGTTTTATTTACCAAGTTATCACTTTATCGACAATTTCTTGTTGCTCGGCGCTGCTACGACGCAGATAGATACGGGTAGTTTCTATACTTTCATGCCCCATCAAATCAGCAAGCAAGGATATGTCATTGAACTTATCCAGAAAATTCTTTGCAAAGCGGTGACGGAACGAGTGAGGATAAACCACTTTCTCATTCAAGCCATATTTTGCAGCATAATTTTTCAACTGTTGAGCAATACCTCTGGTAGTGATACGTTCACCGAAACGATTAAGGAAAAGATAACCAGTGGCACGATTGACATTGCCAAACCATTCTATGGCTTCCTTGCGTAAAGCCTTAGGAATATAGATACGACGAATTTTGCCACCTTTGGTGTAGATGTCGAAATAGCCCATCTGCACATGCTCCACTTTCATTTGTATTAGTTCGCTAACTCTTGCTCCAGTGGCAGCAAGGAAACGAACTACGAAATACCACTCTCGATTTTCCTCTTTTTTAAGTTTGTTCTTTAGAAAAACATAGTCGGCATTGCTGATTACATTTTCTAGATAACTACGCTGTTGTACCTTGACAGATTTTAATCTCAAACGAGATTTATTCATATAGTCAAGATACTTGTTCATTGCCTGAATACGAAGATTTACAGTTTTAGGCTTGAATTTTTCAATGAGATAAGTCTTATAAACAAGCAGATTTCGCTTGTTCAGTTCCTTGTACCGCGAATAATACTCTTTTACGGCATAACAGTAAGCCGCAATCGTGTTCTCCGCCATATTCCCTTGACGAAGATACGTTTCAAAATTTTCAATGTTCATGTCTGATACATTATTGGTCGTTAAACAATTCACTATCATTAATAATGTATAGCACCCGCAAATTCATTGAGTTCCTATTATGAGAAGTTTCTCGCTATTGGGGAGGTGAAGTGCATTGACGAGGAGATTCCGTTTGAGATTCCTTCTACTTGGGGGTGGTGTAGATTAGGATATATTTTCTCACATTGCACAGGAAAGGCTTTGAACGGCACTAATAGAAAAGGAAATTTATACACATATATTACTACATCGAATCTCTATTGGGATAGATTTAAATTATCTTCCTTAAAAGAAATGTATTATACTGAAGAGGAGTTGGAAAAATGTACAGCGACTAAAGGCGACTTATTGGTATGCGAGGGTGGAGATATTGGAAGAAGTGCAATATGGAATTATGACTATAACATTAGGATTCAAAATCATATTCATAAACTGCGGTCTTACATCCCATTGTGTACACGATTTTTCTACTATGTAATGTATTTATACAAGGGCATAGGCTATATCGGTGGCAAAGGAATTGGAATACAAGGATTATCATCTGGGGCATTGCACAATATTCTTATCCCTACTCCTTCAATTAACGAGCAAGAGCGTATTGTTTCTCAAATAGAAGCAATTATGCCAATCGCTGCCAAATACGAAAAATCTCAAGAAGAATTAAATCAACTAAACGATAGCATTCATAATAAGCTTAGAAAATCCATTCTTCAAGAGGCAATCCAAGGCAAACTTGTACCTCAGATTACAGAAGAAGGTACAGCTAAAGAACTGCTTGCCAAAATTCGCAAGGAAAAAGAACATCTCGCAAAAGAGGGCAAGCTAAAGAAGTCTGCATTAACTGACAGCATCATCTACAAAGGTGACGATAACAAGTACTTCGAGAAGATTGATAAAATTGAAAAAGATATAACTGACGAGATACCATTTGAAATACCAGTTGAATGGAATTGGTGTAGACTTGGTTGCATTGCTTCAATTAAAGGTGGTAAGAGAATACCCGTAGGTGAAAAATTAACCACCGAAAATACCGGGCACGTATATATTCGTGTTGCCGATATGAAACAAAATTCAGTTACAGATAATGATATACATTATGTTTCTGAGGCAATATTCCAGAAGATTAAAGCTTATACAATATCTTCTGATGATTTATATATAACAGTTGCAGGAACTATTGGAAATGTAGGAGAAATACCCAGCGCATTCAACAATGCGAACCTTACTGAGAATGCTAATAAAATTGTATTCAAATTCATTTCTAAGAAATTTCTCATGTATTGTTTGCTTTCTGATTTTGTACAATCTCAAATAAAGAGTTGTACAACAAAAGTAGGTCAGCCCAAATTGGCAATCATAAGGATTGAGAATCTGTTAATACCTCTTCCTCCTTTAAAAGAGCAATATAGAATTGTTGCAAAAATAGAGCAGTTAGCAAGTATTATGAGCAGGTAGGTAAAAAATGCTTGGATATAACAGAACAGATACCTTTTGAAACTCCTGAAAATTGGGTTTGGGTAAGGATGGGGCAAATTGGAGATTGGGGTGCTGGCTCAACTCCCCAACGAGGTAATGCTAATTATTATAATGGCAAAATTCTATGGCTTAAAACTGGAGAATTGAATAATGGAATAGTGTATGATACTGAGGAAAAAGTTACGCAGAAGGCTTTTCAGGATTACTCTTTACGTATGAATAAAATTGGGGATGTCCTTATTGCAATGTATGGTGCTACTATTGGAAAATTAGCAATCGTAGGTAAGGAACTCACTACAAATCAAGCCTGTTGTGGTTGTACTCCTTATTTGATTTATAATTGGTATCTATTTTATTTCCTTATGGCAAGCCGAGATTCTTTCATAAAGAAAGGAGAAGGTGGTGCCCAACCTAATATTTCTCGTGTGAAACTGGTTGAGTACTTAATACCTTTGCCTCCACTAAAAGAGCAATATCGCATTGTTGCCCAAATAGAAAAACTATTTGAGCAACTGCGATAATTCATTTACCCGTTCTGCTATACGTTGCTGTTCTGCTAATGGTGGAATGCCAATAGGCAAATTATAAAATAACTCTTTATTGAGGTGCGGAATTGCCGCACCTCTTTTTGAATTTCTCAACTCCTCTTTGTAGAATAGGATGAAAGCCAATACATAAGGCTTCCATATGACTGAAGAAAGCCATAGTTGTTTGAACGTACTCCCCATATATCCATCCTGTGGAACCAAGAAAACTTCACCGGAATTTTCACCATCTACAAGAATGATGTTATCCCCAGCATAGACAAATTTTCCTTTTTCTACGATGGCTGATGATGATTTTCCACGCAAGTATTTTGCATCCAAACAAATCCCTTTTCCTATTCTCTTTTCACCGTCTGTCAATAGACATACATCTTTTAAACGTAATACTGCCCAGTTATTGGGATATTCAAAAGGAAGCTCGATTTCAATGATTTGCCCATTTATCCTCTCATAATACTTGTTATCGTCACCTTTGTAGATAACAGAAGCGGTTAAGGCGGATTTCTTTAGCTTACCCTCTTCAACAAGGCGTAATTTCTCCTGTCGTATTTGTTCGAGTAATTCTTCTGCAGTGCCTTCTGATTCTAACTGAGGGACAAGCCGTCCCTGTATTGCGTCTTGTAATATAGACTTTCTAAGTTGTTCATGAATTTGTGTGTTTATCAGATTAAGAGCATCTTGACTTTTACTATAACGTTCTACTAAAAAAGAAATACTATACAACTTCTCAATAATCCGTTTTTGTTCATTTACAGGAGGGATGGGCAGTAGCATTTTTGCAAGTGTTTTTCCATTACAATTAGGTTGTGCTGTTGCTATTGTGCCATTTTTTAATTGTTCCCAATATAATTGACTTTCCATAAATGCTTTCATATAATGAGGGCAGAGTAATGAACTATACCGAGTCCTTATCAAGTAGCCAGCATAAATTGATTTCAGTGGAACTTCTTCTACCAAGAACGATTTTCCAACTGTACCACCTGTTCTGGCAAATAGTATATCGTTTACCTCTAATAGATACGTTTCAATATCTTGCTCTTCAATCATACAGAAGGGTACAGTATCCCAAACTACCTTATTATCCTGAATATCGCTAATACGCACCATTCGGATAACACCTTTTTCTAATGCAGGTGCATTATAACCATATTGAATAGATTGAGAGATATTTCCCCAACGCTCCCATTCCCACCCCTGCGGAATCTCAAACGGAATCTCCTTGTCAATGCACTTCACCTCCCCAGTAGCGAGAAACTTCTCATAATAGGAATTGTCCTCACCACGATAGATGATTGATTCGTTTTTGTCTTTCTTGATTTTCTTTTCCTTGACCAGTCGGGCTTTTTCGGCTCTGATACGTTCAAGAAGTACCGAAGCCGGTTCGTCATTAGGGTCTTGCGGTACAAGTTTGCCCTGTATCGCCCACTGGAGTATGCTGTTTTTAAGTTGC
>ENA-ORUN01002892-ORUN01002892.1-human-gut-metagenome-genome-assembly--contig:-NODE-2892-length-13037-cov-2.823833_pt1 | contig 13037 bp, 8 predicted proteins | sample MGYA00242080_ERZ509209 | MGnify/ENA primary metagenome ERZ509209 (study PRJEB26280, sample SAMEA2338786) | human gut metagenome | biome: human gut; feature: human-associated habitat; material: faeces... | reverse complement strand
CAGACACGCAAACTTAAAGTATAAATTTGGAAATCGACATTTCTGGTCAGAAGGCTATTATGTGAGTACAGTAGGATTAAATGAAGCCGTAATCAAAAAGTATATCCAAGACCAGGAGAAGTACGATATTGCAATGGATAAGTTAAGTGTAAAAGAATATGAAGACCCTTTTAAGGGTTAAGGCTAAGTAGTAACAACACCCTTTAAAGGGTAGCGACGAGTCAAGAGCAGTATGGCTTGAACGGAGCTATGGGAATCCTGTGTTAACAGAGTTCCCATAGTGAAAAGAGAAAGCCAGCGCCTTTAGACGTTGGCCTAGTAACAATGGGCTTATAGCCCTAGTACAAACCACCCGTTTAACGGGTGGTCATGACTTTAGGGTTATGTCTTTTTAACTTGTAAATAGCACTTTCATTTAAGCTTATTTTTTGATTGCATTATTCATTTCAACAAGTGTTGCAACATCTTCTGCCTGAGCCAAAGCATCCTGATAGAAGTAATCAAATACCTCATCAACATGATAGCTTGCCTTCAGCTCTTCAATCATGCTGTCACGCATTGCCTCAAATTCCTCATCAGACTCACATGCTACGCACTTAAATACATTCTTACCCATGTATGCATTGATTTCGTTTACCCAAGAAGCAACCTCACCTTCTGGATCACTAAATGAAATGTAATTCATAGAATCAGTAACAGGTGTTTCCTGACGATATACATCCACCTGAGACTCTGCACCATAATGATCAATGAAATCCTTAATGGTATCATTCATCTTTGCTTCCATAGCCTTTGTTGAGAACTGATACAGATCAGTGGTGTAGCCATCTGGCTGAATTGTTCCGTTTCCAAATCCACAGAAATGATGGTATACATTAATACCAGTCTCTACGCCAAGAGCATCATCCTTTGTTACTTTCAGGTACTCATCCGTCGGTACTGGCTCACCATCTTCCATATTCCACATACCACCTTCTAAGCCATTCCATGCAATTCTGGAAAATTCATATGTAGATACAAAGTCAAGCAATGCTACACAGCGCTCTGGATTTTCAGTATTTGCGTTAACAACATACTGTCTCTCACCTCTATACATATTTCCAAAACGATCTTCTGCATCTGCAGTCAAACTTGGCATTGAAATAAATGTTTTCTCATTTCCTTCTGCCTTGTTAAACTCTGTGTTTGCGTCATTAGACATCCAACCTGGTACATTAAACATATACTTTCCAGCCTTCAGATTTTCCGAGTAAACATCAGATGTCTGTGTAAAGGAATCTGGATCTAACAAACCTCTCTGGTTTGCCTTATTATAAAAACGAACTGCACGCCAGAATACACTTTCAGGATCGGTTAACTGATTTGTTTCAAGTGGTGTAGAATCAACTGTAGAAACACCAAGTACACGACCAGTTGTTTCTATCAAATTTACGCCTTCCTGCGGTCCAAGACCAAAGGTAAATACCCATTCACCCCATCCCTGACCTGCACCAAACCATGCACCGCATCCGTAAGTTTTCTGCCCATCTGCTGTTTCTGGCTCTAATGCCACCATCTGCTCAAGAACATCTAACAGATCATCATCATAATTTTCCAGCTTTGGATAGCCCGCTTCCTTATACAGATCCCATCTCAAATAGTGACCGCATGTTGGAACTGTGCCATCATCAAAAGAACCTTTACACATACCCCAAAGATACATATTTCCATCTGGGCTGTTTGCCGGCATACGCTCTGCTGCTACCATCAACTGTCCTGCTGGGTCACTCATGGTGTTTGGTGCATACTCTTCCAGGTAAGGCTCCAAATTCAATACAGATGCAGACTCAAGAAGCATCGGAAGCTGTTTTGTTGGGTCAGATAATAAGAAAACATCTGGTAAATCATTATCTGCTAACATAGCTGACAGCTGTGTCGGCCAATCTGCCTCTGTAACAGCAGTCAGGTACAGATCAATATTCAAATTATCTTCAATATACTTGCTGACTGGATCTGAACGAAGTCCATCAAGTTCACCTGATCCTACGAATGCCACTACATCAAGTGCCACTCTATCCTCAAATTGAGGTGTTGTTGTGCTGCCCGTGCTCTCTCCTGCAAATGCCATTGTATTACCACACATAATAAGTGCGGATGCTGCTGCAAATGCCTTTCTTGCTACTGTTTTTTTCATAAATATCTCCTTCCTTTTTCTTTTTATTACTGCCAGATCACCTTCGTACCATACCTTTGCACGATTGCAATCATAACTAACATAAAATAACATTTCTCAACCTTTTACTGCACCAAGCATAATTCCCTTTGTAAAAAAGCGCTGCATGAATGGATAAACACAAAGTATCGGAACTACAGTAATAAAGCTCATTGCCATACGTAGCGTTGTCGATGATACTTTAATTGCCGCTCCCGCTGCCGCTCCTGCTGTGGAAGATACTACATTCGACTGTAGTTTCGTATACAGCAAATACTGCAGACAATGTAACGTTGCAGATTTTCTTCCTTGCATAAAATACATATCATCTGCCCATGCATTCCACTGATTTACAGCTGCAAACACAATAATACATGCCAAAATTGGCTTTGCAAGTGGAATAATAAGCTTGAAGTAAATTTTTACTAATCCAGCTCCATCGATCTCTGCTGACTCAATCAGTTCCCCTGGAATAGACTCAATATAAGTTTTTACTAAAATAATAAAATATGCCTGAACTGCTGATGGAAGAATGTACACTAAAAAATCATTTTTCAGTCCTATATTACTGATCAATAAATAATATGGGATAAATCCTGCATTTACATACATCGTAATAATAAAGAAGCGGTACAAAAACTTCTTGCACGGAAGATCTCTATTAGCAAGAATATATGCTGCAAAGCTACAACAAAAACATGTTAAAAGTGTACCAAATATCGTCCTCGCAAACGCAATCCATATACTAGATTTAAGTCCTGGAATCTGAAGCATCTCTGTATAGGCTTCTGTTGTAAACTCCTTCGGAAGCAAATATACACCCAAGTTCACTGCTCCCGGAGAAGAGAGCGAGTTAATAAAAATATACCATAACGGATATACGCAAATAAATGTAATCAATCCAAGCAATACCGTGTTGATTGTGCCTGCAATTGTTATCTTCTTTCTCTTTTTCATAATTCTCACAATCTCCTTTCTGAGAAAACCTTCTTTTCAAACTTTTACTTAGAATATAGAATCGCCTCTCAGCTTTTTAGATGCCCAGTTTGCAAATGTCAAAAGGATAATACTTACAATAGATTTGAAAATGCCCATTGCAGTTGCCAATGAGTATTCCATATTTTTGATACCCATACGATATACATATGTATCAAATACTTCCAGCTTATCCCACGTCATACCATTTCCAAGCAGCCAGAACTGCTCGAATCCATTTGACATCATATTAGAAATTGCAAGTAATAGTAAAACAAAAAATGTAGAGAGTAAACCAGGAACAGTTACATGAATAATTTTTTGCCATGTATTAGCACCATCCACCTCTGCTGCTTGGTATAACTCCTGATCAATTGATGTGATCGCAGACAGATAAATAATTGCATTGTAACCCAGTGATTTCCATACACCGATAGCAACCTGTGTTGCCCATGCATGTTTTTCATTTGTCAATACATTAAGCGGCTTCTTTATAATGCCAAGTCCCATCAGAATAATATTTAATGCGCTATCTTCTGATGAAAGAAGCATAAACACAATGGAATATACAAGAACCCAGGAAATAAAGTTTGGAATTGAAGTTCCTGTCTGTACAAGCTTTGCATATCGCTTATTCTTAAGCTGTGAAATTGCAATTGCAAAAATAGCTGGAAGCACGGAACAGCAAATGTTCAAAAATGAAATACTCAGTGTGTTTCTCATTACTGTCACAAAATCTTTGGAATTTTCGAAAATCTTTTTAAAATATTTCAGTCCAACAAACTGCGATTTAAAAATTGAAACACCAGGTGTAAATTCTACAAATGCATAACTCCATCCAAACAACGGTGCATAGGAAAAAATTCCTATCATAATCATGAAGGGCAGAAGCAAAAGTACTAACCGAATCTGTTTCTTCTGTCGTCCTGTCAATCCACTCTTTCTTGAATGTTTCATATCCATTTTCTTCACCTTGCCTTTCCTATGCTGCTGCATAAAAAATATCTGCTATCATATGGTTTATTAACAATCGTCTTCTCCTGAAAACTTTGAATGACCTTATTATAGCAGATACCTTTTTGTCATTATATCATTTTTCCTTATTTTTTATCATAAATCTCATATTTATTCTTTTGTTTTATCTATTTTTATTATATTATTCTGATATTTCCTTGATTCTATATCACTTTTGTACATAAGCATCATTTTTTTATTATCTAAATATACTTTTTTACCAATTCCCGTTTTTTAATATCTTACCCTCTTTGTATTTTTGATTCTCGATACTTCGCAGGTGTCATTCCTACCTCACGCTTAAAAGCACTCGAAAAATGACTTTGCGTGGAAAAACATAGAAGAGCTGCAATTTCGCTGCAAGAATACGATGAATATAACAATAGTTCTTTTGCTTGGCGAACCTTTTCTTTTCGTATATAGTGCTGCAACGTAATTCCCTCGTATTTATGAAAGAGTCCTGTCAGATAATTTTCATTAATTCCAAGTGCTTCTCCAATTTGTACTACTCTAATTGATTCATCTATATGTTCTGCAACATATTCCTTCGCCAGCTCCACATAACGATTATGCTCGCTATCATGCTTGACCTGTTCAACAGCTCGTGCAAATTCTCGTTCATATTCAACAACTGCTGCCTGAATTGGCAATACCTGAGTCATTCTTTCAATGTTACTAATAAACACATCTGACATTGAAAATGCCTTCTGAGGTGCAACACCACCATCAATTGCTGCTCTGCATGCAATGGAAATTACAACAATTGAAAGATTTTTCTCTTGACGAAGCGGATTATCTGCGAGTTGACCAATTTCACCTGGCCATACCTCATTTTGACATTCTTCCAATAGCTTTAAATTTCCAGCTCGAATACTTCCAAGCTTCTTTTGCTCATGCTGATAAGGATTGTGCAAATGTCCGCCTTTTTCCATCCAGCGTTTTTTTTCAAAAAATTTTTGTTGTTCTGGCTCAGGCTGTTGTTTTGTATACAACTCACTCAAACAAACTTCACTTGTTTCCTCATAAAGAAGTAACTTCATTGCTTCCAAGAATGTTTTTAATTCACAATATGGAAGACGATACGATGCAGCTTGGATCTTATGCTTTTGAGCTATTTTAAGTGCAGGTGCTGCACCAACAACTGTCTGCACTGGTCCTGCAAGAATCCAGCCTTGTATTCCTTTTCGGCGAACCCTTGCATAATAAACGTCATCTTCCCAGAAAATGTCAATTGATGCTTCTGGTCTTCGTTCAAGCACATCATTAAAAAAAATTTCATCCGTAAAAAATGGATCTTCTTCTTCCTTTGTCTGTCCTATTCTACGAATGTCTCTTTCTTTATCAATCAGTCTAATTTCCCCATGCGTAATTTGAATCAATGATTTAAAAAAAAATTCATCTACCATATTTTTCCTCAGCCTCTTCCTTCCGCAATAATTTTATTCACTGTTTCCTTTCTGATACACTTATGCAGTTACTTGATATAAGAATTATACAATGTCTTTTATTACGCAAAAGGGGCAGTTTCCTGCCCCCTTTATCCAGCTTATAAAAACGCATTTAATACGCAATCATCGGAATGATTTCTGCCTTTTCATTTGCAGGCTCTTTTATGCCATAGCTTCCTCAATCGACAAACGAATCGTTTGAATCTGAAATGCACCAAACTCAAGCTCTAACATGCCGTCTTTTATTACTATCTCCTGCTCTTTATTTTCCAGCATATCACAAAGCCAAGCCTTCTTTGCATCAACATTCAGCAAAATCTGTGCTTTTCCCGCTGCCTTTTTAGACTCATACAGACGAAGTATCAAATCACCGCTTCTGTCTAATGCCGGCTTTATTGTATCTAAGACAACTGTGCCGTTCTTTACAGAAGCTATGCTAAATGTCGGCACACATCCTGGCACCAGTCTTGGCTTTTCATTTAGTTCATAGCCCTGCTTTACCACATCACATCCGGCAAAATCACCTTCCCAAGCAGTAAACGCGTATGTAAAATGATGAACCTGATTATCTGCACGCATTTCTGGCGCTGCTGCTGCACGAAGAAGAGTTAGTTCTAACGCATTTTGATTCATGCTGATTCCATACTTGCAGTCATTTAATACGGCTGCACCGTGAGACGCATCGCACAGCGCACTATATCTGTGATTGCATACCTCAAAACGATCTTTTTCGTATTCTCTTGAACGATGAGTTGGGCGCATTACATAGCCAAACTGCATCTCATTGATTCCATTTTCTGCATAAACCGCTACTGGAAATGAAGTCTTTAGCAGGCGATGTAGCTCTTTCCAGTCAATCGTTGTATCAAATTCGAGACGTCTGCTGTCCTTTGCCAGACGAATATACTGTGTATATGAAGAATTTCCAATCTTTCCTGTAACTTTAATGACTGCTTCTATTCCATCTGCCACAAGCTCAGTACACACATCAAATGCTCCTTCAAGCTCCTGCTCCCTATAATTTGAGTCGATATCCCATGCATCAAACATGCGTGGTACATCCTTATAAAAATGGAAACAATTCAAGGCATCTGCTGCAAACTCACGTCCTGATTCCTTTAGGACAAAACTTGTCACCTCGCCTTTTTTGTTTATCTTGACGCGTACCTGTGAATTTTCAAGCGCAATGCCGTCCGTGGTCTTTTCTGCTGACACAGCCTTTTGCTCCACATTTTTCTTCTTGTATGGAACAAGTGTAACAGCTCCGCACGGTGGGATTGTTACCCATGCCTTAACGCCAAACGGTGTCTTCTCAACAAAAACTTCCTCTCCTTCAAAGGTTTTTGCACCGTCTGCAAATGCTTCTGGAAGCTCTACCACTGTCTTTCTCTCAAAACCAAATGAGTTAAAGAGCGTCACATCATTTTCATTTTCTTTTGTTACAAGCTGACTCATATATATATCTGCCTGTTTATTTGCTGTCTCAATTACACCGCCAACAGCTTTCCTTGCTTCCTCGTAAACTCTTCCAATCGAGGAGCCTGGAAGAATATCGTGAAACTGATTTAACAATAATTCCTTCCAGAGAGCATCAGCCTTCTCACTGTCATATACATTTCCCTTACAAAGACCAAATGCTCCCCACATCTCCATCTCGCGAAGTGCAAACTCAGCACGTCTATTATTTTGCTTTACTTTTGCCTGAGAGGTGTAGGTTCCTCTGTGTGCATTAAAATACAGCTCACCTACATAAGTATTGACTGGTCCACCCGCTTCTTCCATTTTCTTGAAAAAGCTCTTCGGATCAGACAGTTCAACTCTCGGTGCACCCTCAAGATTTTGTTCTCTTTTTGCATACTCAATATCGTCTCTTGTTGGACCACCGCCGCCATCGCCATAGCCAAACGGCAGCAAAAAGGCATCCAGATCCTGAAGCTGACTTCTGTTTTTCCACACTTCTTCAAGTTGCTTAGGATTAGTCTTATAAGTATAGCTTGTCGGAAGAAATGACACAATCCTACTTCCGTCTATGCCTTCCCAGTTAAAGTAATGATACGGGAACTGCTCACCCTCGTTATATGACCAAAAGATCTTCTGGGTTACCAGATAGTTGACCTTGCATCCCTTTAAAATCTGTGGCAATGCCCCTGTGTAGCCAAACGTATCTGGAAGCCACAGCACTTCACTGTCCACATCAAATACGTCCTTATAATACTGCTTTCCATACAGCAGTTGACGAATCAGTGCCTCACCACTTGCCATATTCGTGTCAGGTTCCACCCACATGGCACCCTCTGCAATCCACTGTCCTTTTTTGACAGCCGCCTTGATTCGCTCAAAAAGTTCCGGATACAGTTTGCTGCACATCTCATACTCTACTGGCTGGCTCTGAATAAATTTATATTCTGGATATTCCTCAATCAGACGAAGCTGCGCCGCAAATGTACGCGCGGTTTTACGACCGGTTTCCGCAATCGGCCACAGCCAAGCCAAATCCAAATGAGCATTTCCCACTGCATAAAAGACTGGCATTGTCGAACCATTCTCGGCCTCTAGCACTGGCTTTAAAGCTTCACGCGCTTTTTTATAGGACTCAATTCTGGCATCCCGTTCCTGCTCAAAATCAACAATCAATGTAAACTGTTCCAATGCCTTTGCTATTTTTGCCGCTCTAAGGCTTGTCTTGTCAAGCACTTCAAGTAAACGTCCAAGTGTATCTACATCCATAAAAAGTTGGTAAGCATCTTCATTCCAAATTCCGTAAGTGCAGCGTCCTAATGTACGTCTCTTTCCCTCTTCTAATTTGTCTGTATAGGAGCCCGGAAGCACTGGACCTGTCGCACATCCTCCTGTCGGTGCCTCTGGATAATAATGACCAGCATAGACCTCCATCATGATATCAAACTGCTCGTCTCCCTTTGCACAGCGACTTAACACATTGTCTACAATATAATGATGCGGCTCATTAACCCAAGACGCACGGTATGTACCAAAAGCCTTATCATTTACAAACAGTGTTGCCTCACCATCTGGCTTCAAATTCATCACAATACGTTTGCCATTAGCTTCCTCACTTAGCTTAATGTGTCCCTTCATCCAACAATATTCATATGTATTTCCCCAAGTAAAACCTGGCTTTACCGAAACAAACTGCTCTTTTTTTGCCTCCCCAAGTGAGAGCTGTTCATTTGTGCGAAATGCCTCCCATTGAATCTCACCAAGTGGCTGATAAAAATCATCTTTAAGTGTGCGCACCCAATGACTGATGCGGTCTCTCCATTCGGATTTCATCAATTTACTCATAATATTTCCTTTCTATTGAAAAAAATAATACATTAATACGCAATCATCGGAATACTTTCTGCCTTTTCATCTGTAGGCACCTTTGTGCCATCCGAAATCTCATACATAGCTTCGCTGCACTGCTTTACATAAGACGCCATATCCTGATATGGACGTGAGCAGATGTCAAACAATCCAATGTTATAATTTTCTCCGTCAAAACGACCAAGAACAAACTGATCATAGCACTGGAAATAGTGGCAGCCAACACCATTTGGATGAGCTGCTACACGCTCGCAATAATAGCGGTAGGCTTTTCCACGATCTTTTTGTGTCAGTACACCCTCAAGTCCTGTTGCTGATAAACCTGTATCTAGTGCTCCAAAATGAAATTCGCCAATCATAACAGGCAGATCTACACCAAGCTCTACCACATGCGAGATTGCTTCTGTTGGATCGACTGCATAACAGTTAATGGAAAATACATCAAAATTCTCCCATCCCGTTGCAAGATCTGGATCGGAAATCCATGCCCATCTCATACCAAGAATCATATGATTTGGATCGACTTCTCGACATGCTTTTGACGGAATCTCAACATAAGCGCGAAGCATCTCTTTTGAGAATGTTTTCTGATCTTCTTTTGCAGCCTCAGATTTAGCTGATGCATCACGAATCGGCTGATACAGATCGTCAAAGTCATTAAACTTTGTGTTCCATGCTGTGTTTAATGCCTCCACAGTCTGATATTTTTCCTTTAAAGCCGCAATCAGCTTTTCCTTACATACTGTGCGCTCCGGATTATAGAGTACCTCGTCTGCCAGCACCAAATTATCCACAAATGCCCAGCTTGGCTCATTTCTAAGGAAATAACCGATCATCATCTGATCGTCCTTCCTTGCTGCGAGTGCCTTTGCATTATTTTTCGCGTTTTCTTTATACTCATCACTTAATACATCTGGAAAATCACGGAAAATTTTCTTTTTTGTCTCCGGAAATTCTGGAAGTGAAGTTACATATGGTATCGGTGTATTTTCAAAAAGGCGCTGATCACTCCAGTTGCCAAGCGTATTCATGCCCATCTGCATCAGCTGTCCTGCCATCATCTTCTTCCAGGTCTGATACCAGTCTTCACCAAACACACGATATAAATTGGCACCTGCATAGGAGAACATCTTTGCATTTCTTTTTCTATCCTTAAATACGCGGTCTGGTGAAAACATTTCTGCATATGCCGGTTCTTTCTCATCTGGCAGCCAATCCATTTTTCAATTCCATCAACACGACAGTCCACTGGCACATTCACGCAGTCTGGTCCTGCACTAAAAAACGCATAACCGTCTGGATCTGCAAGCCACCACTTGCCATCTGCCTTATATTTTGTAAAAAAGCCTGTGCCCTTGGCCAGCTTTTTATTTTTCCAGCCGCCCCATTTTGACCAATTTTCAAATGGATAGCCTTCTTCGCCGTCCTTAACTTGTTTTTCAAGAATGCTCTTTAACGACTCTATATCCTTTGTCTTGCCTGACCATTCCTTTCGCTTATTCTGTCCAAGACTATCGACAAGCTTAACATCCAAAAGCTGCACATTTTCCGGATATGTATCTGTTAATGCCATGTTGCTGATACGCACGGTAATATCATGAAATACTGGAATAGTCTTCATCTCAATACGTGTAATTTCTTCTGGCACAATTCGTCCACCATGGCAGACAATCTTAAGCTCCCCCGGAAGTGCCTCTGGAAACAGCACACCTGCTTTAAACCACTCCTTATCCAAACAAATCTGTGTTGTAATCTGCGGAAGAATGCCAAAACGAATCGTCATCGTTGGCTCATCATCCTTGCCATACACATACACATTGAAAGCATCACAATGTTCCTCAAGTGTCTCAATCTGAAACATAAAGTAGCGCTCATTTTTCATTACATCCCACGGCAGTACAATACCCGCTCCATCCTTTGACAGCTTCAATAAAGCACTATCTTTCTCCTGCTCTAAAAGGGATGCCCCACTTGTTAACATCTTCACGTCAAATGGAATCTTCATCGCTTTTTCTCTCCTTTTTCTCTCGTCAAATTTTTTCTAGCACCAGATTCATTCTCAATGTTACAAGGTTCACTTTACGCTTTTTCACAAAAAAAGGCAAGGCTTTTTTCGCCTTGCCAGATGTAAAGTTATTCTAATTTTATATATTATTTTTTTCCCTACTTACACCACAACTAATGGCTCCTGTTGGACAAGCCTGCTTACAGCGTCCACAGCGAATGCACTCTAGGCTGTTTGCGTTTACAACAGGATCTACCTGCATACGACAAACCTTTGCGCATTTTCCACAGCCAACACATTTTTCTTTGTTGACACGATATTTGAAAAAAGATACTTTGTTGAAAACGGAATAAAATGCTCCAAGCGGACAAATATATTTGCAGAATGGTCTGTAAATTATAATTGAGAGAATGATTGTTACAACCAAAATCGCATTCTTCCAAACATACAGAGCACCAAGTGCACTGCGCATTGATTTATTTAACAGTGCAAGCGGTATACCGCCCTCAAGCGTTCCAGCTGGACATATAAGCTTGCAAAAATATGGTGAGCCCTGTCCCATAATGTCAACTAAAAACATAGGAAGCAAAATAACAAACACAGCAAATATTACATATTTCAGCTTGCGAAGCAGCTTATCTCCCTTAAAGGTACGAATTTTTTTCGGAAAAGGAATTTTATTTAACAGATCCTGTATTAGTCCAAATGGACATAAAAAGCCACAGATCAGTCTTCCAAAAATGGCTCCAATAAAAATCAAAAAGCCAACAACATAATAAGCCATCTTAAAATTCCAGCTGCCCACAACAGCCTGCAAAGAACCTATTGGACAGGCTCCGACAGCTCCTGGACAGGAATAACAGTTGAGTCCAGGTACGCAGACATTTTTTAATTTTCCCGTGTAAATTTTTCCTGTTACAAAGCCTGATACATGGCTGTTTGTCAAAAATGCCCACACTGCCTGAATGCCATGGCGCTTTGCATCACTTACTTTATTTGTTTTTTTCTTACTTGTTTTTTCCTGAGCCATTTTCTTATCCAATTCCTATACACTCCATACAAATATTAATCGCCTTAGTAAATACAACTGCCATCTCACCGCGAAAAATACCAAACGCCATCATCAACAGTCCAACCACTGCCAGACAAAGTCCTGTCCATTTGGAGTCCAGGGCTGCATTCGCCCTAGACACCATTTTATTTTGCATTATTTTCATATCAATTATTTTCCTTGATTGCGCTTAACTCTTTTTCCACAATTTCCTTCCACTCTTCAAGTGTATGGCTTCCAGAATATGTTTCGCCTACAATGTTTCCATTTTTATCTACAAAGAAGGTTTCCGGGAATGCGGAGATGCCCTGAAGACGTCCATTCATCATATTCTTGTCCGGGATCAGGAATGGATAGGTAGCCTTTGTCTTTTCCTGAAGAAGCTCTGCCTTTTTGATGGCCTGTTCGTCCTGATTGCCTTCGCTGTCTGCCGTATCTAATACAACACCTGTTACACCAACGCCCTGATCCTTAAGCTCCTGATACAGCTTCTCAAGCTCCGGAATCTCATTAACACATGGAGAGCACCATGTTGTAAATACATTTACCAGTGTAAGATCATACTCACTAAACATATCCTCAGTATAAGTTTTCTTATCAATACCTGTCATCTCAAACTTTCCAACATTATCGCCATCCTGCTGCACCATATCGATTGGCTGATCGAATGCGGACATCTGCTGAAATTCTGCCATGTCAGTCAGCTCTGTCTTTGTCTTTTCTAATTCCTTTTTCAGCTTCTTATCTGCATCCTTGCTAATACTTAAATAATACTCATATTTTCCATCACTGCTCTCGCCAAGCTTTGTGTGCTCTGTGCAACCAGTCAGTTCATCTAACTGATCTGTCACATCTGTACTGTATACTCCAAGAGTTCCAATCTTTCCAAGACTCTTTACCCAGTCATCATAGCCAGTTCCCATTTTCTCAATGACAGCATCACGCTGCTCTTCTGTCATTGTATACCAGCTAAATAATGCATAAGAAATTGCATCGCCTTCCTCATTCCAGTTCTCATCTGTCAGC
>ENA-ORUN01002888-ORUN01002888.1-human-gut-metagenome-genome-assembly--contig:-NODE-2888-length-13057-cov-3.929472_pt1 | contig 13057 bp, 3 predicted proteins | sample MGYA00242080_ERZ509209 | MGnify/ENA primary metagenome ERZ509209 (study PRJEB26280, sample SAMEA2338786) | human gut metagenome | biome: human gut; feature: human-associated habitat; material: faeces... | reverse complement strand
GGCACCTACTACGGCAGCACCAACAACAGAGGCACCAATCACAACAGTAGCCCCTACAACAACAGTTGATGAGGATGCAGTTCCTACTCCAATAGGATTAATATATGCAGGAAATGAAACACTGCCATACTACTTTATATGGCAGGCACCGGCAAGTGATATAGAAAGTTACAATGTGTACGTTGATGGAAAACTTGTTGCAGCATCAGGCACACCATCTATCAATTTAACAGCAGACGCTTTTGCAAGTGGAAACGGTGACTATACGGTATCAGTAAAATCAGTTAGAAATGGTAAGGAATCAAAGGCAACATCAATTACTTACACATATACAGGTGGAACAGTAGATAAGCCAACAACAGTAGCACCTACAACACAGAGTGAAACTTCAACAGCAGCAATTGGAGAAGGAAGCAATGCAGGTAAGGTTGACAGCGAAATACTTAACTGCAGGAATGATAAGGATTTAGCAGGATCTACTTTCGGAAAACTTTGTGTAAAGGTTAAGAAGAGCAAGAAGAAGGCTATCAGTCTTACATGGAAGAACATACAGGTTGCTAAGACATATGTTATCTATGGTGCAAAATGTGGAACTTCATATAAGAAGATTGCAACTGTTCACAGCAAGACATTTACAGATAAGAAGCTCAGGAAAGGTACTTACTATAAGTACATGGTTGTTGCATTAAATGAAAAGGGCGAAGTGGTAGCAATATCCAAGTTAATTCATGTGGCAACAAAGGGTGGAAAAGTAGGTAACTGTAAGAAGCTTAAAGTGAACAAGTCAAAGGTTAACTTAAAGCAGGGTAAGAAGTTTAAGTTAAAAGTTAAACAGATTGCTGAATCAAAGAAGGTTAAATTAAAGAAACATAGAAAGATAGCCTTCGAATCAGATAATCAGGATGTGGCTGTTGTATCTAAGAAAGGTATAATTACAGCAAAGAAGAAAGGCAAATGTTCAGTTTATGTTTATGCACAGAATGGTGTATATAAAAAAATAAAAATTAGAGTTAACTAGAAACATAGTAAAGGACTATTAGTCTGGAAAAATGTTCTCTGTTAAATAATAAAACTAAAAGGGATGCTATCACACTAATAATAGTTAGTGTGGTAGCATATATATATATATTGTTTGCTGGAAGTTGAAGAACGTGATGGATTATACATTTAAAAATTTTGCCGTAAGTGTTTACAAAAACAATTAAATAAGGGCTAAAAGTATTATCTGTCCCAACTGAAAAATGGTGTGCATTTTTCAGAAATAGTAACCAAATTTTATATTTTATTGAGCCTTAATTTGTAAGGTGATAGCCTATAAAAAAGAGTGTAAATAGGAGGGAAACATGCTAAAAAGATTTATTTCAATTTTGCTAACAGTAGTTATGGTTAGCACGTTGGGGGGTGGTATGAATATTGGTCAAAATGTTGAAGTAAAAGCTGCAACTGCAGGGATAACTAATGGTGCAACTTATACAATTGTATCGGCATATAATGGTAAGGCAATAACACAGACCGACCTTTCGACATTTTATGCAAATTGTGTGGTTTGGAACACAGATGCAATGAGCGATTTGGCAAGATGGACATTAAAGAAAACAGGGGATTATTATAATATCACCAATGTAGTATCGGGTAAGAGTATAAAAATAACCGGTAAAAACAGTGGTGATAATATGGACTTAAATGGTAATGATAATTCCAATAATTACAGATGGAAGTTAGTGCCAATTACATCAGGAACATATTCCGGATGTTACTATATTGTTTCAGCTGTAAAAAATGATAATGGTGAAGAAGAATATGCTGAAATTATCAGTGATGATGACAAAAAAGATAAGGATGGCGCACAGGTCAGATTATGGACAAAGGCAAAAAGTGTAGATTATGAGCCTCGTCAGATTTGGAGAATACAAAAGAGTGATGCTGAGAATTTATCATTTACTGAAGCAATGGCGGACAAGGCTTTAGAAGCATTTAAGAACAAGTATTATGTTAAAAATTCAACAACAGGATATGACAGCCTGGGTGGTGGATTCTGGGGAATTGCAGAAGTTATGGAGGCTATGCTTGATGGATATGAAACAACAGGAAAACCAATTTACAGGGATATGTTTCAAAATACATATAAGGATTTTATAGCAAGAAATGGAGATTATTGGTCAAATAATGATTTTAATGATGATATAGCCTGGGCAGTGCTTGATTCCGTAAGAGCATATTTGTTGTTTGGTGATCAGAGTTACTTAGACATTGCCAAGAAAAACTGGGACTTTATGTATAAAAGAGGAACAGAAGGAAGAACAGACGGACTGATTAGATGGTCTCATGAAAATGGTAGAGGCGACGGAACAACGTCATGTATTAACGGACCTGCAACAGTAGGTGCATGTTATCTGGCAATTGCCACAGGCGATGACAGTTATTATACAAAAGCTAAAAGTGTATTTGACGCATGGAGAAATAGTTCACTGTATGTAAGAGAAGGTGACGATGCAGGACATGTGTGGGATAGTGCAGGAAATAACTGGCGTTCTACTTATAATCAGGGAACTTTCCTTGGAGCAGCAATCATGCTTTATGAAAAGTATGGAACACAGCAGTATTATGATGATGCATGCAATGTTATGGCAAATACAGTAAAACACTTATGCTATAACAATATTTTAAAAGAAGAGAATACAAATTCAGGTGACCTTTCAGGTATGAGAGGAATTCTCATGAGGTATATGAGAAAATTCATTGTAGATTTTAATAAGGGTGAGTATCTTTCATTCTTTAAAGATAATGCAAGAGTTGCATGGATGAATAGTAATTCAAAAGGAATTATGCAATGTTCATGGCAGAAAAAAGCATCTGAAGACGCAACATGGGATTCATTTGCGGCTTATAACGCCATTTCACTTATGGCGAACATGCCGACATATGCGAATAATTTACAAAGGGATGCTTATTCAAATATTGAAGCAGAAGATTTAGATTATTGTAAAGGGCTTATTTCGGAAAATTCCGGCGGAACCAGTGGTGGCAGAAGTCTTGGTGGTGTAAAGAACGGAAATTATGCTGCTTACTACAATATTGATTTTGGTGAGACAGGTGCATCAAAACTCACATTTAAATATTCAAGAAGTACTGAAAAAGAAGATGCAAATGGAACATTGGAATTTAGACTTGGAAGCACAACAGGACCACTTATTGCAAAGGCAAGCATTGAAAATACAGGAACATGGCAGAACTGGAAGGAAGTTACAATTGATACAGCCCGCATTACCGGAGTGCAGAACGTATACATAGTGTTTAAGTCAGATACATCACATGTATGTAATTTTGATTACTTTAAATTTACTAAGGCAACAAAGGACGATCAGGGATACTTTTTCCTAAAGTCAGATGCATCAAATCAGTATGCAAAGTGTAAAAACGGAAGCAGTGATACAACAATTGTTGCAACAAGTGATAATAGAGATGAGTGGGAACAGTTTAAAATAATTAAAAATGATGATGGAACAGTTTCTTTCAAATCATTAGTATCAGGAAAATATATATGTATGGTAAGTGAAGGAGCATATCTTACAGCAAGCACCTCCGCAATATATAACGGAGAAAAATTTGTTATAGAAAGATACGCGGAAGATACAAGTAAAAATAAACAGTTTGCTATTAGGTCAATTGCAAATGGAAAGTATTTGTGCGTTGATCCAAGTGGCGACAAGGCGGTTCTTTCAACTTCAACTACGATAGGTGGCTTATGGGAAACTTTCCATATGGAAACCGTAAATGGAGAATGGATAGTGCCTGACGGAACTGTTCTTGCGGATAGTGCATATAGAGATGCATTTTCAAAAATTGAAGCAGAGAGCACAGATGACTTTAATGGAACAATTAATTATGATACATACCTAGGAAATACCAATGATGGTGAATGGGCAAGATATGATAGTGTAAGATTTACCAAAACCGCAAAGAGTATTATAATGAATTACTCTGTAAGAGGTAAGATTGCCACAGGAAAAGTATCATTGTATTTAGATAGTTTGGATACGACACCTGTTGGAGAATTGTATCTGACTGAAACTGCTGAAGACAGTTGGGATACATATGTAGAAAAACAGTTTGCTTTGGAAAAAGAGATAAGTGCAGGAGTTCATAATGTATATCTTAAATTTACCCCTGACAGCGGAAAGACATATGTTGGAAATATCGATTATTTCTTATTTAGTGAAGAGGCATATGAAGAACCAACAACAGTAGCATCAACAACAGTAGCACCAACAACAGTAGCGCCAACCACAACAGTGGCACCTACTACGACGGTTGCACCAACTACAACAGTGGCACCAACCACAACAGTAGCGCCAACCACAGTGGCACCAACAACAAAGGTAGTTCCTACAACAACAGTTGATGAGGATGCAGTTCCTGCTCCAATAGGATTAACATACGCAGGAAATGAAACACTTCCATACTACTTTGCATGGCAGGCACCTACAAGTGACATAGAAAGTTACAACGTATATGTTGATGGAAGATTAGCAGGAACATCAAATGTGCCAAATATAAATCTTTCTATAGATGCATTTAAGGATGGAAAAAAGGATTATACAATATCAGTAAAATCAGTTAGAGGTGGCAGGGAATCAGAAGCAACATCAGTTACATACAGCTTCAGGGATGAAGTGCCAACAACGGTAGTCCCAACGACAGTAGCCCCTACGACAGCAGCACCTACAACGGTTGCACCAACACCAGATGCATCAACACCAGATGGAACAACAACAGACACATCAACAACAGCTAAGCCAAAGGCAACAACAAAGAAAGTAACAAAGAAAGTAACAAAGAAGGCTTCACTTAAGAAAACAAAGATTACTAAGAAAATAACAAAGAAACTTAGCTCAAAGAAAGTTAAATTAACATTCAAGAAAGTTATGGGTGCTAAGAAGTACACAGTACAGGTATCAAAAAGCAAGAAGTTTAAGAAAGTTCTTTACAAGAAGACAGTTAAGAAGAAAAAAGTTACTCTTTCAAGCAAGAAATTAAAGAACAAGAAGAAATTATATGTAAGAGTAAAAGCAGTTGGCGCTAAGAAGTGGTCAAAGGTTGTTAAAATTAAAGTAAAGAAATAATTAAAATTACATATTTTAATCTAACAGAGTCCCTTATGAACTGTAATGGTTCGTAAGGGATTTTTTTCCTAAGTCCTTTTTCTATTGGCTCTTTGTCAAGAGTGGGGGTAAAAAGATTTTTGACACAGTTGTGAACCATTGTTCACAACTGTGTTTTCTCTTTTAAGCAGAAGTCATAAGGATTGAAACGAATAAGACCATCGCATATCTGGAATACGATATTGCAAAGTATAAAGTTAATCCGGAGGATGCAGACAAAGTTTCAGAAGAACGTTATAAAATCAGACCGGAGAAGGAGCAACAGGCAAAAGAAGAATTGAAAGATATGTATGGCAAAGAGTTTGATGGTTATCTGTTTGAGGATGCTATGGAAGAAACGGATAAGTTACTGGAAGGAAAAGTGGCTGTAAGGGAAGAGGAAATAGAAGTAAATAGAGATATGAATGAAAGAAGAAGGTAGTGGAGCAATGCAGGTTTAATTAACTTCTTTGCTGAGTGAAACAGATAGACAGTTATATGTTCGATTTTAGGATTTCTACCATTTGCATAATGACATCAATTTCATTGTCATTCAGTCCGGTGACATCAATGGATTTTATAGTACTAATTCCAAGTAAATAGTCAATTGATACATGAAAAATATGGGAAAGATTAATTAATACTTCATATGAGGGATAACGATTGCCTGATTCATAAGCAGAAATTACACTTATTGCAACGTCGGCTAAATCTGCCAGTTGTTTTTGAGTGAGTTTTTTTCTTTTCTAAGTTTTTTGATTTTTTCTACAAAATTCACCATCAGTAGCACCTCTTTTCACAAATAGTGTACTAAATATTGTTTCTGCAAAGGTGTAATAAAATACACATCTTTTAAAGTAGCTAGCGTAAATTTTTAGTCGGAAAATAAAACAAAAAAATAAGAGGAACCCCTTACTTTGTGATAAAGTATTAATTACTACAAAAAACTTTAAAAGAAAGGTATCCTCTTATGAAAGAAATTATACAGTATTTTAACGAAGTTTGCATCAATGAATTATTAAAAGTTTCCGAAAATTTATACAGAGATCCAAGCAAGTTTGCTGAATACATTGAAGAACTAAAAGAAACATTAAATAAACTCGGAGTAGAGATTATCAAAGAAACTCTCGAAGAGATGGATATGGCAATAAAAAACAGTGTAAAAAGAAAGATGAACTGGCATGTTGAGAAGAAAGATTGCGAGAAAGATTTAATTACAACTCTTGGTACTGTATCTTTTATGAAAACACTTTATGTATCAAAAGAAAAGAATGAAGATGGGAAGTTTGAGATGTGCTATCTTCTAGATAAGGTAATGGGATTTGAAGAAAATCAACGGCTTACAGAAGATGCAATGGTAAAAGTATACGAAGAAGCTGTACAGACTTCTTATAGACGTGGAGGTGAGTCTGTAAACGAATCGGACAGTATAAGCAAAACCGCGGTAAAAGATATGCTTCACAAAACAAAATTTCCTGAAATAATACCGGAAGAGCCGGAGAAAAAGAAAGTGGATTATCTTTATATTGATGCAGATGAGGACCACTACGCTCTGCAATTCCAAGAGAAAAAAGGCGACCTGGAAGTAAGTGAAAATGGAAGAAAAAAGAATGGAGCAATAACAAAACTCGTATATGTGTATGAGGGAGTTGCGCCTGAAGCACCGGGAAGCAAACGAAATAAGTTGATAAACACAAAATATTTTTGCAGTGGATGTGATGAATCAAACAAAGAATTCTGGGCAAGGATAAGACGCTATGTTTATACAGCATATGATATGGAAGGCATAAAGAAAATTTATATTAATTCAGATGGTGGAGCATGGATTAAAGAGGGAATGAACCAGCTCGGAAGCATAGAGTATGTATTGGATGAATTTCATCTAAGCAAATATGTGTTAAAAATGACATCACATATGTTGGACAGCAAAGAAGATGCAAGAGTCGGAGTATGCAAAATCATAAGAGATGGAACAAAGAAAGAATTCGATGAAATAGTAGAAAGATTAGAAGGATGCGCAAAAACAGAGAGTCAGCTCAAAAGAATTCAGGAAGCTGCAAAGTATATCAAAAATAACTGGACAGCGGCCAAAAGACGACTTTGGAGAAGAAATGGCGTGTGTGCATGCAGTGCCGAAGGGCATGTAAGTCATGTATTGTCATCGCGAATGAGTACACTTGCTCTGGGTTTGGAGCAGACTGGGTGCATCAAAAATGGCAAGACTCAGAGAGTGGCATTATAACAAGAACAGTATGCTGGAACTTGTAAGAAGTCAGCAAGTCAGATAAAATACAGCCAAGCAGAACAAAAAGATATTTTTGACAATAAATGTCAGTTGGATTATCATAGATAGTGTTCTAGTACTTCGATACAAACATGGGGAATTCTCTATCATGTATTTTCCGACAACAAATTTACGCGACCCTGAATTTTAGAAAGTATATACAACAAACAACATTTTTGGTATAATGAAATATATTTTAATTATTATATGGCATAAGTGATATGGCATTTTTTATGTTAGGTACAGTTATGTTGTAGTTGAAAAGGAGGACATTATGACAAAGAAAGGAAAATTAAGAAAGGGTATCAGTATTCTACTTGCAGTATGTATGGCTCTCCCTGTGGGATTCGTTACGAAAAGCGAAACTGTGCATGGAAAAGTGATAGATGCAGATACAACAAAAAGAGAATTATGGTCTACATCCTTTGAATCAGCAGATGGATTTAAAACTTCTACAGTAGATGATAAGAAGGGCACCGCCAATATTGCAACAAATGAACTAAGCTATCAGATAAATGGAAATTTATCCGGTGAAATCGAGAGTTACTCGGGAAGTGCCGCGAAAAATGATAATGAAGTTTTGAAAAATTTGTTTGATGGAGACTCTGGAACAAAATATTTAACTGAGGTAAAGCCGTCGGAAGTTATTGTAAAACTAAAGAGTCAACAGGTTATAAAATCCTATGCGATAACTTCTGCGAATGATGCTCCCGGAAGAGACCCTAAGAATTGGAGTCTTCAGGGTAGAAATTCGGATAATGAAAGCTGGGTAACCATCGACAATAAAGCAAATCAGGTGTTTAATGGCAGATATAAACAAAATTATTTTGAATTGGATAACAGCAAAGCATATAGGCAGTATAGATTGCGGATTACAGCAAATAAAAATGGTGGTTCCATGACACAATTTTCAGAGTTTATTCTTGCAACAGGCAAGTGTCAGGAAGTTGGTGCTTCTATTAGCAGAATGAATAGTAATATTACTTCCGGACCGAGCGATGCATGGAATCAAAAATCCAATGTGGGTTGGACAGGAAACCACTCTCTTGTATGCAAGGGAACTCATGTAGGAACTGGTCATGCATATTCTTATAATGTTATTTATGACAACTTGAATCTTACAGTAAGTGATAATACAAATTTAAGATATGTAATTTTTCCTTCCATGTCTAATGGAGACGAATATGACTATGAATATACACAGATGCATATGGCGGTGGATTTAAAGTTTAAGGATGGAACTTATTTAAGTGAGCTAGGTGCAATTGATCAAAATGGAAATAAGGTGGATGCACAGTCTCAGGGAGATAGTCGTACACTGGTGGCACAACAGTGGAATGAAATTTACAGCAAAATTGGTGATGTGGCAAAGGGAAAAGTCATTGAAAAGATTTTGGTTGTGTACGATATGAAAGCTCATAATGCGAGGGCTTTAGCAAAATTCCAGACATATTTTGATGACATTGAAATATATAATCAGGATTATCCAGTATATTCTCACTTATCAGATTATGTAAATATTCTAAGAGGAACGAACAATACAGGAAACTTCTCCAGAGGGTTGACAATTCCGGCAGTAACAGTGCCAAACGGATTCAACTTTTGGATTCCTGCAACCAGCGCAAGCAGTAATTCGGCTTATGAATATCAGAAAACAGATGAATTTCGTTGTATGAGAATAAGCCATGAACCGTCTATATGGGTTGGTGATAGAGGAACCTGGCAATTTATGGTAAATACCAGCAAAGATTATAATACAAATGACGATTATGGATTGGGAACGTTAAAAGCAAACTTTAGTCATAATAATGAGGTAGCAAAAGCGCATTATTATAAAGTTTCTTTTGATGGCAATGGAGGCGATGCAGCAAATTCACAGATAGAGCTGACACCGACATCTCATGGCGCAGCGGTACGGTTTACTTATAATAACACGGCAAACAAGAGTGTTATCTTTGATTGTGCCAATGGTGGAAGTAGGACCGAATATAGCGGAAATACATTTAAAACATATTCTGACCATACAGGGAATGGTTCGAAGCGTATGTACATTTACGGAGAATTTAGTGAGACTCCTAAGGGAACTAAAATAAATGACAGGAAAAGTATTGCATCCTTTAATTCCAATACAGTTACAATGAAACTTGCCACATCATACATCAGCTATGATCAGGCAAAGAAAAATTTGGAGCTTGAAATTGGGAGAGACAGTTTTGAAACGATTTATAACAAGGCACAGTCTAAATGGGATAATCAGCTTGGAATTATCACAGATGTTAAAGGCGCAAATTATGAACAGTTAGTTACATTGTATTCTTGTATTTACCGTATGTATTGTTATCCAAATCTTATGTCAGAAAATACAGGGTCAAACAGTAATCCGGTTTGGAAATACAAGAGCCCTTACAAAGATGCTAATGCAGATCCTGTGGAGGGAAAGATTTATATTAATAATGGTTTCTGGGATACATATCGTACTGCATGGTCAGGGTATGGACTGTTTACACCGTCCAAAGCAACAGAGTTGTTAAACGGTTTGGTACAGCATTATAAAGATCAAGGATGGCTGCCAAGATGGATTGCACCGGGTGGAACCAACAGTATGGTGGGAACAAGCAGTGATGCTATTTTTGCCGATGCAATGGTAAAGGGCATATCATTTGATTATGAAAATGCATACAGGTCCGCATTGAGAAATGCAGCTACTGTATCCGATAACCTTACAAATGGAGGAAGAAAGAAATTAAATATTTCGAACTTTATCGGATATGTACCTGCTGATGAAAATGAAAATTTCTCATGGTCCATGGAAGGATATATTAACGATTACGGAATTGCTCAGATGGCAAAGAAATTGGCAGATCAGACGAACGATGCAACAAAGAAAGCAAACTATATGTCTGAATATTACTACTATCTAAACAGGGCAAAGAACTATTCACTCTTATTTGACGATTCTGGTCAGGATGTCACGTCAAAATGGTTGAGAGGAAGAAAAACTGACGGTTCTTTGAATTTAGGAAACAGTGACAATAATACGGGATTTAATCCATTCTGGTGGGGGGCAGATTATACAGAAACCAATGCATTTAACATGGCAGTTTCTGTACCACAGGATGGAATTGGACTTGCAAACTTATATGGCGGTCGCGACCAGCTTGCAGACAAGCTTGATACAATCTTTACAACTGATGGAGGATATATTGGATATGGCGGCATGGATGGTGTTGGTGGTATTCATGAACAGAGGGAAGCAAGAGAAGTAAAACTGGGTCAGTATGGACACAGCAATCAGCCGTCCCATCATATTCCATATATGTATCTGTACTCATCCCGTCCGTGGGAGACACAGAAGTATGTAAGAGATATTCTTGCAAGATGTTATGCAGGAAGTACCTTTGGGCAGGGTTATATTGGTGATGAAGATAATGGTGAAATGTCAGCATGGTATGTATTGTCTTCCATCGGCTTTTATCCATTGTCAATGGGAAATGATGAATTTGCTATCGGTTCACCACAGTTTGAAGAGGTAACTGTTAATTTGGAAGGAAATAAAAAACTGGTAATTAAGGCAAATAACAATAGTAAGAAAAATGTGTATGTAGATAGTATGTACGTTAATGGAGAAAAGTATGATAAAACATTTATAAAATACGAGGATTTAATTAAAGGTGGAACAATTGAATTTAATATGTCCTCAACACCTAATAAAGAGCGCGGACTTGAACAGGATAGCCTTACATCCATAACTAAAGATGACAATAAGCCGCAAGTATATACGGACTATTCAAAGGATGCCAATAAGTCTTCAAGTACAGGAGTGACTACATTGGATAACTTATTTGATGATAATTCAGATACAGAGACAAAGGTTGATAATACAACTACACTTATGTTTAAGTTTACCGATAAAAAAGCTGTAAGAATGTTGACTCTTACATCATCAAAATCAGGAAGAACACCGGATAGGGCACAGGTGTATGGCGATAATGAAGATGATAACTGGGTTTTACTGGGAGACTACCATGACAGTGGCAGCTTGTTCTTTAATGTTTGGGGCAAGTATACAAGACCATTTGTAATAAGTGCAGACAAAGTGGGCAAATACTCAAGATATAAAGTTGTTCTTACAGGAACAGATGCTTATTTGTCAGAAGTTGAGATGCTGGGATATAAGGATAACGGAATATTAAAGAGTGATTTAAAAAATGCCATTGATGTAGCAAAATCAATAGACACTACAGGTGAATATCCGCAGATTGTGAAGCGCTTGAAAAACAATTTAAAAGAGGCATGCAGTGTGTATGATAATGAAGAAGCATCAGATGATGAAATTCTAAAAGCTTATCAGTCATTGGGTAGAATTGTGGACATTGAGAAGAAGACAATTAAAATACATGATGCAAGCCAAGTAGAAGCAGAAGAGTTTGATGCAAAGTCCGACCATATAGTTAATGATGGCAAAAACATTGGTGGAGTGGAAAAGAATACATGGGTAAGATATGACAGTGTGTACTTTAACGGTTTGGCATCTCAGGTAAGCTTTAACTATTCGGGACAAAAGAGTGATGCAGGCGGATATGCACAGGTGTATATAGACAGCAAGGTAGGAGAACCTGTAGCAACTATTAATCTTCCGGTTACCGGAGATAATTGGAGTACATATACTACTGTAAGTCAGCAGCTTGAAAAATCCATAAGTGGTCTTCATGATATATATATTGTATTTAAGAACGATGGATCGCATAAATATGTGGCAAATGTTGACAATATTGCTTTTGATGTAAAAAGTGTTGAGGAAAAGGATAATATTCCATCAGGATATACAGAAGCAACAGTTAATCAGTGGACACCATCAGGTAAATGGGGATGTTACTTTGGAAACTGGAGTGGAACGGCTTCAGGATCATATAAGTGGGCATCAGACGCAGACTATAATATTTATGTTGATAAGGCAAACAAAGGAACAGCATGGTTAGTACAGGGAAGTTATACAGATAACGTAACAAACGGACATACATATAAAGTAACAGTAGATGTTACTGCATCAAAAGCATGTTCAATTGGTATAAAAGAAGATCTTTCAAATGAAAAGGAGCCACAGGTATATACAGATATACCGGCAAAAGGAACAAGAACTTTAACAGGAACATACACAGTAACAAATAACCAGATAAAAGTAATGTTTGAGTTAGGACAGAATGTTGATGCAGGAACAAATATTAACTTTAAAAATATTAAGATTGAGGATACGACTGCCTCAACAACAAAGGAATCAACAACACCAACAACAGTAGCACCGACAACAAAGGGAACAGCAGTAGTTACAACGACGGTAGCACCTACTACAGCTGTTGAAGATGATACAATTCCTGCACCGATAGGATTAACATACGCAGGAAATGAAACACTTCCATATTACTTTGCATGGCAGGCACCTACAAGTGATATAGAAAGTTACAATGTATATGTTGATGGAAGATTAGTAGCAACATCAAATACAGCAGCTATTAATTTAACAGCAGATGCCTTTGCAAACGGAAACGGTGATTATGTAGTGTCTGTAAAATCAGTTAGAAATGGCAAGGAATCAAAGGCGACATCAATTACTTACACATATACAGGTGGAACA
>ENA-ORUN01002885-ORUN01002885.1-human-gut-metagenome-genome-assembly--contig:-NODE-2885-length-13081-cov-2.867035_pt1 | contig 13081 bp, 9 predicted proteins | sample MGYA00242080_ERZ509209 | MGnify/ENA primary metagenome ERZ509209 (study PRJEB26280, sample SAMEA2338786) | human gut metagenome | biome: human gut; feature: human-associated habitat; material: faeces... | reverse complement strand
TAGGACGCAAGATTTTCATTCTTGAAAGGGGGGTTCGATTCCCCCACGGGCTACCTTTTTTAAAGAGACAAAGTTTGACTTTGTCTCTTTTTTTGTTATACACCTCCGTTTGACTATTTTCACACTCCCTATACCTTCTAAGTTAATTATTTTCACTATATTTGTTAGCTTTTTTAGACAGACAGATAATTACAGATTTTAAACGATAAAGACTCATGAGTGAAGAAATTAAGAATACTTCCACAGAGTACTCTGCGGATAGTATTCAGGTACTTGAAGGGTTAGAGGCAGTGCGTAAGAGACCGTCCATGTATATTGGCGATACCAGCGAGAAAGGTCTCCACCATTTAGTATACGAAGTTGTTGACAACTCTATTGACGAAGCACTGGCCGGATTTTGTACCCAAGTTGACGTAGTGATAAACGAAGATAACTCCATCTCTGTTACAGACGATGGCCGTGGTATTCCGGTAGATATTCATGAGAAAGAAGGCGTGTCAGCGCTTGAAGTCGTATTGACCGTGCTCCATGCAGGAGGTAAATTCGACAAAGGCTCTTACAAGGTTTCAGGAGGTTTGCACGGCGTAGGTGTATCCTGCGTAAACGCACTTTCCACTTACCTGAGAGCAGAAGTCCGCCGCGATGGAAAAGTCCACATGCAGGAATTCTCCTGTGGTAAGCCACTTCATTCTATCGAAGTGATCGGCGAGACAGATGTGACCGGTACAACCATCATGTTCAAACCGGACGGAAGCATCTTCTCCGTGACCGAGTATAAGTACGAGATTTTAGCTGCACGTCTGCGCGAGCTGGCATTCCTGAATGCAGGCATCACACTTAGCCTGACAGATAAACGCGTCGTAAAGGAAGACGGCAGCTATAAATCTGAAATATTCCGTTCGGAAGAAGGGTTGAAAGAATTCGTTCGCTACATCGACCGCTCCAAAGAGCAACTGATCCCGGATGTGATCCACATCGTTACGGAAAAGCAGGGTATTCCGGTCGAAGTCGCCATGACTTACAACACTTCATTCAACGAAAGCGTATTTTCGTATGTAAACGATATCAACACCATAGAAGGAGGTACTCACCTGGCCGGTTTCCGCCGCGGTTTGACCCGTACACTAAAAAAATATGCCGACGACTCCAAGCTGCTTGAAAAAGCAAAGGTTGAAATCTCCGGCGACGACTTCCGCGAAGGTCTGACAGCGGTCATCTCTATTAAAGTGGCAGAGCCACAGTTCGAAGGGCAGACCAAGACGAAGTTGGGAAACAACGAAGTAACCGGTGCCGTAGACCAGGCTATCGGCGAAGCATTGGGCTACTACCTGGAAGAACATCCTAAGGAAGCCAAAATAATCGTCGACAAAGTGATCCTTGCAGCCCAAGCACGCCAGGCAGCCCGCAAAGCTCGCGAACTGGTACAGCGCAAATCACCGATGACAGGCGGCGGACTTCCCGGTAAGCTGGCCGACTGTTCCTCAAAGGACGCCGCACTTTGCGAGCTGTTCCTCGTCGAAGGAGACTCTGCAGGCGGTACAGCCAAGCAGGGACGCGACCGTAACTTCCAGGCCATCCTGCCGCTCCGCGGTAAGATCCTAAACGTCGAAAAGGCGATGGACCACAAGGTATTCGAAAGCGAAGAAATTCAGAATATCTTCCGCGCAATGGGTGTCACCATCGGTACCGAAGAAGATCCGAAAGAATTAAACCTGAGCAAACTGCGCTACCACAAAGTGATTATCATGACCGATGCCGATGTGGACGGAAGCCACATTGCCACCCTGATTCTTACTTTCTTCTTCCGCCGTATGCGTGCGCTGATCGAAAACGGATATGTCTATCTGGCCACTCCTCCTCTCTACCTATGCAAGAAAGGCAAAGTGGAAGAATATTGCTGGACTGACCAACAACGTCAAGCATTCATCGACAAATATGGCGGCGGTAACGAAAACCAGATCCACACACAGCGATACAAAGGTTTGGGAGAAATGAACGACCACCAGTTGTGGGATACGACCATGAACCCGGAAAACCGTACGCTGAAACAGATCACGATCGACAGTGCTGCCGAAGCTGACCAGATATTCGCCATGCTGATGGGTGAAGATGTCGGCCCGCGCCGCGAATTCATCGAAGAAAATGCAACGTACGCAAACATCGATGCGTAAAGATTTATGATTTATAATTTATGATTTATGCACCGATAATAAATCATAAATTATAAATCATAATTCAGAAATTATAAATCATAAATCATAAATACATGAAGCTCCGTCGTCCGAATTTAGAGGCCATCTACAGGGAAGTAGATCATTATATTCCGAAAAAAGAAAATCTTCAACCTCCCCGTATAGGAATATCCGCCAATCGGAAAGACGGACTTTCCTGCATAGCAGAAACCTATGTACAGGCGGTACTGAAAGCTGGAGGTGCTCCGGTTCTGATCCCGGTCATTACGGATATCGAAGCGTTGACGGCAATAGTGAACGGGTTGGACGGGCTGGTCATGAGCGGTGGTGGCGATATCAACCCGCTTTACATGCAGGAAGAACCAATTCCCGCCTTGCAGGATGTAGATACCTACCGGGATGAATACGACCTGATACTGCTCCGCTTGGCGACCAACCGCCAGTTGCCGGTCATGGGAATATGCCGCGGCCACCAGATACTGAACGTCGCATTTGGCGGCAACGTATACCAGGATATCCATACCCAACACAATCAAAAGCTACTGAAACACAGCCAGACGCTTTCCCGCGAACAGGTTTCCCATTCCGTCACACTGAACGAAGGCCCCTCTAAGCTCCGCACCATGCTGGACAGTGAAAAAGAACTTTTGGTCAACTCTTTTCATCACCAGGCAATCAAAGAGCCGGCTCCCGAATTTATCACTACGGCGACAGCTCCCGACGGGATCAACGAAGCGATGGAGCATCCGGAAAAAGAAATATTCAGTGTCCAGTGGCACCCCGAAGCGATGGCTGCCAATGACGATGAACAGATGTTGAAACTTTTCAAGCATCATGTCGAATCGTCCCGCCTATTCAAAAAGGCCAAATACATCCACCACAGGAACGTGACGCTCGACTCCCATACCGACACCCCGATGACCTTTCCGGGTGAATTCAACATCGGGTTGAAAGAAGGCGGTAAGGTAAACCTCCCTTTCATGGAAGAGGGGCTGATTGACGCGACGATCATGGTAGCCTATATTCCGCAGGGACCGAGAGACGACGCTTCACTGCTGAAAGCGACGGACTTCGCCATGAACCGCCTGCAGGAAATACACCGGCAAATGGAGTTGAACCGTACACGCATGTGCATCGCCTACACGCCACAGGAAGTCCACGTACTGAAAGCCGCCGGAAAGAAAGCGATCATGTTAGGCGTGGAAAACGGATATGCGATAGGCAAGGACATCGAGAATATCACCCGTTTCCGGAAAATGGGAGTTTCCTATATCACTCTCTGCCACAACGGGAGCAACGACATATGCGACTCAGCAAGAGGAGACGCGGAATGGAACGGCCTCAGTCCTTTCGGGAAAGAAGTCGTCCGCAAAATGAATGAGACAGGGGTATTGGTCGATATCTCGCATGCCGCCGAAAGTACCTTTTATGACACACTTGAAACAAGCACCTACCCGATCATCGCCTCCCATTCTTCTGCCCGCGCGCTTTGCAACCATCCGCGCAACCTGACGGACGAACAACTGAAGGCGCTCGCCGAACAAGGTGGCGTCGCACAGATATGCCTCTACAAAGGATTCATCAACGAAGATGCCGAAAAAGCGTCCCTGAGCGATGCGATCCGTCATATCGACCATATCGTAGACCTGATCGGAATCGACCATGTGGGGATAGGTTCCGACTTTGACGGTGACGGCGAACTGATCGGCTGCCGGGCAAGCAATGAACTGATAAACATCACAATGCGTCTTCTAAAAGAAGGATATACAGAAAATGATATTGCTAAAATATGGGGAGGTAATCTGTTGCGCGTGATGAACAAAGCGCAATCCGCTCCCGATAACTCCTTATAAACGACAAGATATGACTAAACTGATTTTATTATTATTCTCCATGACCCTGTTCGCATGCGGTCAGAAAGGAACCAGCGAGACAACAGTTCCCGTAACGGAAGTGAAGAAAGCTCCAGCAACAACCGTCCCATTGTTTGATGCGGACAGTGCTTATGCTTATGTCGAAAAACAAGTATCATTCGGTTATCGCGTCCCGAACACGCCAGCCCATAAGGCTTGTGGCGATTACCTAGCATCCGAGCTGAAACGTTTCGGAGCACAAGTATACGAACAGGAAGCTACACTTACAGCTTACAATGGAACCCCATTGGAATCACGTAACATCATCGGTTCTTTCAATCCCGATAAAGACAAACGCATCCTGCTTTTCGCCCATTGGGACACGCGTCCTTATTCAGACCACGATCCCGACCCTGCCAACCATAAGAAACCGTTGGATGGGGCTGATGACGGTGCAAGCGGTGTAGGCGCCTTGTTGGAAATCGCCCGACAAATAGGAATGAAGGCTCCCGAAACAGGGGTAGACATCATCTTCTTTGATGCCGAAGACTACGGGACACCCGAATTTGCTAAAGACAGGTACAACGACACGAGCGACACCTGGTGCCTCGGCAGTCGCTTCTGGGGGAAGAACCCGCACAAACCGGGCTACAAAGCCGAATTCGGTATTCTACTCGACATGGTCGGCGCCAAAGATGCGGTCTTCTATAAAGAATACATTTCGATGAAATATGCCGCCCGTTATGTGGATGAAGTATGGGAAGCGGCCCGTAACTTAGGATACGGCAAATATTTCATCAACGCAAACGGCGGAGGCGTGACAGACGACCATGAAGCAGTCATCGAAGAAACCGGTATTCCTTGTCTGGATATCATCAACTATGATCCGAACTCGGACAAAGGTTTCCGTGACCATTGGCATACGCAGAACGACAACATGAGCAATATAGACAAAAACGTACTGAAAGCCGTCGGCCAGACAGTACTCGAAGTTGTATATAACAGATAAAAGATAGAAAAGAAATGACAATCAATGAACTTCAAAACAACGTCATCGAAGAGTTTGCAGACTTCGACGACTGGATGGACAAGTATGCGTTACTGATAGACTTGGGTAACTCGCTTCCCCCTTTGGAGGAAAAGTATAAAACGGAAAGCAACCTGATCGAAGGTTGCCAGAGCCGTGTTTGGCTGCAGGCGGATTACGTAGATGGCAAGATCCTGTTCAAAGGCGAGAGCGATGCGGTAATCGTCAAAGGGATCGTCTCTTTGCTGATCAGCATCCTGTCCGACCACACCCCGCAGGAAATACTGGATGCCGATCTTTACTTCATTGAAAAGATCGGCTTGAAAGAGCACCTCAGCCCTACCCGCTCGAACGGCCTGGTGGCTATGGTCAAGCAGATGCGCATGTACGCGCTGGCATTCCGTACTAAGGAACAGCAAGGGTGATCTCCAAACCACCTATGTTTAAAATCAAAAAGCTCTTTCTTTTTTAGCAGAAACAAGCACATAATTCCGTAAACACCCCCATGTTACCCTCCTTAACACCCGGATGTACCAGCTCTCTACACCCGGATGTAAAGGATGGCAACATGGGGGTGTCCGGCAACTAAAGTACCGTGCCGGACAATAAAAACCAACAGGTTTTACCTATTTTACAGCCGTTTTTTTTGGAAAATGATCGAGTGATTTGCAGGGATGGGAAAAACTGCTATTGCCGGTGATAGGGCAGTGATAGAGAAAACGGGCATGTATCACAGACGAAACAAATTGAATATCAACCTGTAAAAAGAAATCAGTGACACAGTGACAGAGGAAATGGGAAAAACCTAAAAGGCTTTCTTCAGAAGCAAAGTCTATAATGGAGATTATACCGACGAAGAAACAGTCTACTTAAATTCAAGAAGACCGATAAATGGCGAAATTCCTTCCTGGCAACATTTAGAAGCGACAGATCTCATTCAAGATTATGAGAGAGATCGGCTAAAAGGTAAACTGAAAGAAATCACCTCCGAATTGAAAGAAGATTCCAATCCGGTCATCATGCTGATCAAACAGAAACAAAAATAAAAATTCCGTCAGAACTTCAACTCCAACTGTTCCGGCAGCAAAGTAAATGTCTTGCGATGATAAGGGGTTATCCCGCATTCCCGGATGGCTTCACGATGGGCTTTTGTGGGATAGCCTTTGTTTTCCTTCCAATGATAGGCGGGATATTCCCGGTCGAGACTGTCCATATAATCGTCACGATAGGTTTTCGCCAGGATGGAAGCGGCGGCAATGCTTAGATATTTGCCGTCTCCTTTTACGACAGTCGTATGTTTGAGACCGGGATAAGGCGTAAAGCGGTTCCCGTCGATCAACAAATGTTCCGGCTTGACCTTCAACTGGTCAATGGCCCGGTGCATGGCAAGGAAAGAGGCTTTCAGGATATTGATCCTGTCGATTTCTTCAGGCGTAACGATACCAACAGCCCAAGCAATCGCCTCCCGCTCGATAATCGGACGGAGTGCATAACGTTTCTTTTCGCTCAATTGCTTGCTGTCATTTAAATCTTCATTATGAAAGTCCGGCGGTAAGATAACCGCAGCGGCATACACCGAACCCGCCAAACATCCACGGCCGGCCTCATCACAGCCGGCCTCTATACGATTTGCTTCTAAGTAGGATAATAACATGGTTAATCAACTTCTTCTATCAAATTCATCAAATGGCGGGATCTTGTCGGTAATCCCACAACAAATGGATAAATACATAAACTAATGAATACCAATCTTTCTCTTCATTATCCAGGGACGGAGGACGAAGTAAGAAAACAGCGTAGCGAGAGTAACACCGCAGATATTCGCGAGGAAATCGAACCAGTCGCCACCACGGTATGTCGTACAATATTCCTGCAAAAGCTCGATTGCTCCGCTCATCAAGACCGGACATAAGACCGCTCCAATCCAAGCATGCCACAACACATCGTCGTATTTGCAATGGTTGCGCAGGAACTCGATCCACAGCATACCAGACAAGCCGGCATACATACAGAGATGAGCCACTTTGTCTATCCCCACGATTTTTCCGACCTCCAGAGAAGGCGGTTTAAAGAAAGAGAGATAGATCACCACTGCGATAATCGTCAGGGAGATCGGATATTTCTTCAGGTAATACAACATCACTATTACTCCATTCAATATATTCAGAACATCTTCCGCACCCGTTCGATACCGGCGGCAAAAGCATCTATTTCTTCTTTTGTATTATAGAACGAGAAAGAGGCTCGAACCGTCCCCTCGATACCTAAATCCTGCATCAACGGCTGGGCACAATGATGTCCGGTACGGACTGCAATGCCCAAACGGTCCAGCAACATCCCCATATCATAATGATGGATATTGCCTACCAGAAAAGAAAGTACCGCCCCTTTATGCGCCGCCTGTCCGAAAATACGCATACCGTCGATCGCATTCAGCTTATCGGTCGCGTAACGAAGCAACTCGTCTTCATAGGCCGCAATATTGTCCATTCCCAAACGACCAACATAGCGCAAGGCTTCCGCCAAAGCCGTACTTCCTATATAATCAGGCGTTCCGGCCTCAAACTTGAAAGGCAATTCGTTGAAAGTCGTCTTTTCAAAAGACACGGAAGCAATCATCTCCCCTCCTCCCTGGTACGGAGGCAACTTGTCCAGCCATTCTTCCTTGCCATACAGGACACCGATACCGGTAGGACCGTAAATCTTATGACCGGAGAACACATAGAACTCGGCATCCAAATCCTGCACATCCGCTTTCAGATGGGGAACGGCTTGCGCTCCGTCAATCAGTACCGGAACCTCGTGATTATGGGCTTCTTCGGTGATCTCCTTTACCGGATTGATCGTACCGAGCACATTCGACACATGTGTAACCGAGACAAGTTTTGTCCGTTCCGAAAAAAGACTACGGAACGTGTCCATGCACAACTCGCCTTTTTCATTCATCGGAATCACTTTCAACGTGATCCCTTTACGGGCAGCCTGTATCTGCCAGGGAACGATATTGGAATGGTGTTCCATCACCGAAACGATCACTTCGTCACCGGCCGACATACATTCGTCGGTAAAGCTGGAAGCAATCAGGTTGATCGCCTCTGTCGTCCCACGCGTGAAAATAATCTCGTTGGAAGAGCGGGCGTTCAGGAATTGCTGCACGGTCTTGCGTGCATCCTCATGCGCTTCCGTCGCCGCCTGGCTCAGGAAATGAACGCCGCGGTGAATATTGGCATTCACATTATAATAGCCACTCTCGATCTTTTCCACCACACAGCGTGGCTTCTGGGTTGTCGCTCCGTTGTCGAAGTAAATAAGCGGCTTATCGTATATCTTATGATCCAGAATCGGGAAATCCTTCCGGATAGACTGTACATCTAACATGACTGTAACTATTTAACTTAATAACAAGCGTCAAAGATAGTATGTTTAACAGTAAAATATACTATTCATACAGTTTATAAGCTAAAAGTTTTGTTTGTACTAATCAAATTTATGCTTTTGTTTCAAACGGAAACACTCTAAGATGTGTCATGATAAAGAATTAAAGGTCTGCGGGACATTGTGGTCCATCATTATTTTGAAATTGATATTGATGTTATCTGGTGGATATTAAGTAATGAACTCCAATCGCTAAAAAAGGCGATCATCTCCATGTTGTCCGATTTATCCGAATACCCCCTCCCCTTTTCATTTCTTCTTCTGATAGAAACGCACCCAGTCGATCTCCATCTCGACAGGCAGATCCGATGAATCGACTGCTCCTACCCAACTTCCGCCTAACTGCATGTCGAGCAACAGATAAAACTTTTTGTCTGTGAACGGGAACTGGCCTTCCTTGTCCGTCTCGATGCGAGGATAAGCGAAGGTGCGGGTTTCGTTGATAAAGAAAACGAGACTGTCCTGATACATTTCTACACTATAGACATTATAATCATCGCGGTTGATAAAACCGATACCGCCCTGCTTCGGGTTATCTTTGATTCCCAAAGTGTACGTATAGGCAGAATGAACGGTCTGATAAGCAATCGTATCATTATTCAAGCGTTCCATGATGTCGATCTCGCCACCATTCGGCCAACCCTCATTTTCCGGCAACAACCAGAATGCTGGCCATGCGCCAGTTACCCCATACAACTTGGCACGGATATCCAGACGCCCGTCGGAAAAACCGACCTTGCCCTTCGTATAAACGCCCCCCGTGATAAAAGGAGCCGTGTCAGCCGGCAAACTGTAATTGACTAATCCACGCAAAACCAAATTGCCATCGCGCATAGTATAGCAGGAATCGAAGTCCGACATATAATTATTCCAGTCTGACTTTCCACGCGGTATCTTACTCCACGAAGCCTCATCGAAATGATCCTCCTGGTCGAAGTTTTCCTCCCAAACCAATTTCCACCCTTCCTGTTGCGACCGGCAACCTGCCATAATCGACAGAGCCACTGACAGTCCTAATGTGAATAATCCTTGCTTCATTATTATCAACCTATTTTCATTTTTTTGCAAAAATAGTTCTTTTCAACGCAAAGGTACAGAGAATCCTGTTCATTTTAAACATCTAACTCCGTACCTCCGCATTTTATAACTACTCTTTTTCACCAAACTCCGACTGCTGCCGTTCCACCTCTTTAAGTTTCAAGGTGTTCAACTCCTTGCGCAGACGTTCCACTTCCCGTTCTGCATCCGTTTTGGAAGCGGTGTTCTGTCCGGCCGAAGCACTACCAAGCGGGATGCGGGCAGCATCCGCAGCATCATAGACCAACGGGAAAACAGACGGCTTCGATTCGAACTCAAGTTCACCACTTATCGGCATTTGCGAACCTTCGAACAGGACACTCGCCGTAATCCGTATCTTACCCGGTTTCAAGGTAGACTGAACCAAGACAGGCGCAGTTCCCCATTTTACGGGAACCGGATTTGCCAGTACTCCTGGACCACCTAACAAACGTCCTTCACCTTCAATAGAAAAACGGATATTATAGTTATTCAGCCGTTTGATATTCCCATTCTTATCAGCAACAGCTGCCACTACCGTAACGAAATCGGAACCATCGGCTTTCAGGTCCGTGCCTTCATTATCCATCCACAACAGGATTTTTTCGGGGCGACGGGCAGGTACGACTTTATGTGTAGCTACGACCTTGCCGTCAATCAAACCCTCAGCAAGCAGATAGACATCATCTTGTTTTTGAGTTCTTGAAAAAGCCTTGTCCACCATAAAATCATAGACATCCGGGAAAGTGATAACCGGCGAAGGCATTCCGGGACGGTTCTTGTCTTTCTTATAAGTATAAGTCTTTCCACCCTTGTTGAACGTGAGACGAACCTCGTCACAATTGGAATAGACCGTTACATCCTTGCCGGAGAAAGGCGTCATCTCATGGGCGATATACACCATCGGCCCGCTTCCGGCATTCCGGTCATTCTTGACTGCCGGACGTTGCGCCATAAACATATAATATGAATATTTCGGCTGGCGGAAGACATCCATCAAACCACCATAGAAAGGATCAGGATGGTAACCGCGCTGATGGTCGAACGAATGCCAGAGACAACCGCCGACATGCTGCGGAGACTGCTTATAAAGAACATCGTAGCTGGTCACCGGATAATAAGGGCAGGCATAATGCTGTGCCTGTACGCGCATCGGCTGTTCTCCCCAGTTACGGGCTACACGACTCGGCGAATTGTGTGAGCTCCAATCATCTACATTGTCGCCCCATTCGCGGGTAAAGTAGGTCTTCGTCGGATCGATCTCTTTCGAAGCATCCTGCATATTGGCGGGATGGGCAAAATAGACCGGGAAATTCTCATGCCCGCGTGCTTCGCTGTCACTTCCGCTATAACAATAAGGATACGGATATTCGGCATCCACGATATCACGGGTGTTCTTGGCGAAATCAGCCGGATACCAAGTCTCGTTCAGGATCGGTTCCCACAGCCAAACCGAAGGGTGGTTGCGGTCGCGGCGCACGACATTGCGGATATCGCTATACACACGCTGTGCAAATTCGGGCGCGTCATTCCAGAACTGCCAGCCGGGCGTATTGACGATCACGAACAAGCCCAACTCATCGCAGGCGTCCATAAAAGCCGGATCTTGCGGACAGTGAGCATTACGGATGATCTCCATCCCGACATCTTTCAGTTTCTTGGCATCCCGCCAATGAATACTATTTGCGACAGCGTTTCCGACAACCGCAAAATCCTGGTGGCGGTTAGCTCCGATCAACGGTTTGCCGTACGGTCTGCCATTCAGGTAGAAGCCGTCTTTCCCTTTAAACTCAATACGGCGGCGGTAACCGTCGATCACATTTCCTTCCTTATCAAGTACCCGCACCAGCAGGTTATACAAGGTCGGTGTCGAAGGGGTCCAAAGCATCGGCTGCTTCACCGGCATCCGGTCGGAAACAGTAGTTGCCCTACCCGCCTTCACCTGTATCTTGTCACTCAGCCGGGCAACTTCGGTGCCATCCGGCTGCAACAGCATATATTCCACCCGACCGGAAAAAGGATTCTTCGTAGCATTGCGCACATGTATCTTTAACTGAACTTCCGCCAAAGCATCCGAAACCTTTCCGAAAGCGACGAACAAGCCGCCTCCTGCTACCTCGTTTTCATAATTTGGATCGGTGATAAACACATTGTTATGCGCGATCAACCAACAGTCCCGGTAAATACCGCCGAAATAGGTATAATCCAACACGTCCTGCGCCTTTCCGGGAGGATAGGAAGGATCGTCGCTGTTATCCGCCCAGACGGCAATCACATTATCGCCATTCCAATCCAGCACATCCGTCACATCGGCTATGACAGGCAGGTAACCGCCAAAATGCTCCGTCAACAGTTTGCCGTTCACAAACACCTTACTTTTGCCCATAATGGCCTCGAAATGCAGAAAAAGTTTCTTCCCTTTCAGAACGGCATCGGGCGTAAAATGCTTGCGATACCAGACCTCCCCTTGGTAATTGATACAACCACTCGCCTCGGTCGGCAAATATTCGATACCGTCCGGCAGGGAGACAACCGTCCAGTCTTTATCATTAAATTCTTTTGTTTCCGCACCTTCCACCGCACCTTTATGGAAGCGCCAGGCAGGATTCATCGAATAGACTTCCCGCCCGCTATTATCGAGGCGGAAAAAGCCGGCTGTCGAAAACTCCGGCTGCCGGGCTGCCCACAGGGACAGGCTAAGCCAGACAAACAGGATACTGAATGTAATTTTCTTCATGATATGAATATTTATAATTTTCATTAAGTGATATATTATAATGACGTACACATAAATGATGATTTACACCATTTTATTTTTATGCATCATTAGAACAGATCGTTTGTTCTTATTGTCGCCCGACAACGCCCCCGAAATCTCCAGTGAGGCCATTGAAGTACTTCAATGAGGCCAAAATATTTTTTTGAACGTTTTGAAGCTGTACAAAGTGTTCAAATTATTTTGAGGGGACGTTTTGTAAGCCACAAAGTGTCCAATTCATTTTTTTGAAGGGTTTGAAGTCGTACAAAGTGTCCAAATTATTTTTTTGGTCATTCCGTACGACTATTTCATCCACGCGCGGACTTTCTCCACCATCGGAATCTCGTAATAATACCACCAATCGCTATTGTTCGTTTTAGAAGCCAGATGATTGTGATGGTTCAGATCAGAGATGAAACCTTCGGGCTGCTCCATGAAGCGAGTTTCGGAATAGACCGATTCCAGGTTGGAGCGCATGACATCGAAATAACTACACACCTCTGCGACTTTCTCCAAAGCCGCTTCCCGGGCTGCATCGTCCTTTGCCATGTCATAAGCGTTCAAGGCCAGGATGAGGCGCACCGGATAGTTTTGCAGGTTATTCGTCTGTTCATAGACTTGCAGCGTATAGCGATTGCGTAATGCCTCCGCCTGCGCCGTTCTGATACCCTGGACTATCTTCTCGTAACGTCCGGCTTCAATCTTTGCCTGTGCAATTTTATCTTTATACAGTTCGCTCCATGCCCCCGGTTTCGTCTTG
>ENA-ORUN01002877-ORUN01002877.1-human-gut-metagenome-genome-assembly--contig:-NODE-2877-length-13106-cov-3.327868_pt1 | contig 13106 bp, 10 predicted proteins | sample MGYA00242080_ERZ509209 | MGnify/ENA primary metagenome ERZ509209 (study PRJEB26280, sample SAMEA2338786) | human gut metagenome | biome: human gut; feature: human-associated habitat; material: faeces... | reverse complement strand
CAGCCTGCGTATTACCCCGGTATTCATGATTTCCCAAGATCGGATTGCAAATTTTTCCTCATAACCTGCTTTGGTAAATGCTTCTTTTACTGCATCTTCCATTAATTCCATTATTTTTTTCATTGTTTTTTACTCCACTTCTACCTTTTTTGAGACTGCTACCGCAAGCGCACCCTGTCCGATATGGCAGGCAACACTTAAAGAAAGCGGGTCCATGTGTATTTCCATTCCCGGAAATTCTTTTTCCAGTTCTTTTTTCCATTCTTCTGCTTCTTCCAGATTTCCTGTATAGGCAGCCTCCAGACACATCAGACCTTTTTTATTATATTCTTTAAAGCGTTTTTTGAGGTCTTCCTCCATCGCTTTTATCATAATTTTCTTCGCCTGTTTTTTCCCTCTTGCTTTCGCAAATGCATCCAGTTTTTCACCCTGAATCTGAAGCACTGGTTTTAATTTTAATACCGTTCCAAGTGCAGCAGCGGCCGGTGTAATTCTTCCACCCTTTTTTAAATATTTTAAAGTCTCAAGTGTAATATAGATACTGGATTCTGATTTTTCTGCCTCCAAGATTTCTTTTACTTGTGCTCCTGTCTTTCCTGCTTGAATCAATGTCAATGCATCTAAAACGGACTGGCGCTGTGTTACTGAGATTCTTTGATTGTCCACTACATGAACACGACCATTAAACTCGCGCGACAGCACAAATGCAGTCTGGCAGGAATTACTTAAACCACTGGACATTGGAATATGTACCACTTCCTCATGGTCTGCAAGCAATCTTTCCCAAGTTTCCATTACATCTGCCGGTGACGGCTGTGATGTTGAAATATTTGCATCTTCTTCCAGCTTTTTATAAAACTCTTCCTGTGTCAGGGTAATCCCCTCTAAGAATAACTGTTCATTAATATAAAACGGCATAGGAAGAACAGTGACGCCTAATTCCTTGGCCTGTTGCTGGGTAATACCGCTGTTGCTATCGGTTACAACTGCGATTTTTGTATTTTCCATTTTTTCTAAACTCCTTTGCCAAATAAGGTTACTTCTTTTTATGATATCATAGACTTTGATTAAATACAATGCAGAGTTTTAAAAATCCGGTTGACTGCATCCTCAGCCAGCCGGATTTTTTATCAAATTGACTCTAATCACTCAAATTTAGTTCATTCTTCTTAGCGCCTCAATTGGGCTTAAATTTGCTGCTTTAATTGATGGAAGCAGTCCAAATATCAGTCCGATTGCCATAGAAAACAATACGGATATTAAAACTGCCGGCACACTGATAACAAGAGGGGTCTGCGAAATCGTGGAAATAATCTTTGCCAGAATCATTCCTGCAAATACTCCTAAAATCCCCCCAATACTCGTCAATACCGCCGCTTCTGTCAAAAACTGTGCTAAAATTCTCCGCTTATTTGCACCGATTGCTTTTTTTAACCCAATCTCACCCGTTCTTTCTGTCACAGACACCAGCATAATATTCATAACTCCAATGCCCCCTACCAAAAGCGAAATGCTTGCAATCCAGATTAACTGTCGGTTTGTATTTTCGCTGATTTGTTGTAATCCTTTTGCCTTTTTCATAATATCTTCTGCTTTATAAGAAACCGAAGTTTCGGTATTTTGAATCTTCTCATTTAAAATCTGCTGAACAGCTTTTCCTGCCTGACTCATATCTTCCGGTGTTTTTGTCTGAATGACCGCCTGCTGAGGTTCATCGTATTGATATACCACTGGCCAGACACTGTCTGTAATCATTACAATTCCACTTTCATTATTATAATAAGTATAATATTCCTCAATGCTGTTAATGACCGGCTCATATTCATCTGTTTTCTTTACAACTCCGACAACAACAAACGGCTCACCTTTAATTTCTATCGTCTTCCCCAGTTCTTCCCCTTTTTCAAAAAAACTATTTGCTGCTGTTTCATCAAGCAGAGCTACTTTCTTGAAGTTCGCATACTCTTTTTGATTAAAACCTCTGCCTCGAACTAACTGATACCCACAGGTATCCAGATAATCCGAATCAATTCCAAGCACTTTTCCGCCGTCCATGCTTTTATCTTGATAATAAATGCCATCCGCATAATCTCTCATTCTATAAAAGCTGGCACTAACTACTTCCGGAATTTCTAAAATTTCCTCTTTCTGGCTCTCATTTAGTACCGGCACACCTTGTGGAAGTCCTTCATACTCAATCTGATAATCACTTCCCCCTTCTTTTAACTTAATTTCAACTACATTGTCTCCATCACCGATTAAATTCTTTTTAATCTGCTCATTCGTCCCTTTAATTGTGGAGACAATTGAAATAATTGAAGCAATTCCGATAATAATACCAAGCATGGTCAGAAAGGAACGCATCTTATGTGCCCAGATTCCCTGAAAAGCTAAACGTATATTTTCAATCATCCCAAACCTCCATACATGTTATATGCATCTTCTGCTGAAGTTTCTTTTACAGATGCCCCCTCTTTTACTTTTTTGCCATAAGGAAAGGCGATAAAATCTTCCTCTGTAATCCCTGATTTGATTTCTACCATTCCATAAAAGATTTTTCCGGTCTTTACCGGCTGTTTTACCAGTTTTCCATTTTCTTCTTTGTAAACAAAATCTTCCCCGTCTTTTTCCCGCACATATTCTCTGTTCAAATAGATTCCCGATGCATCCATTTCTTCTGCCGGAAGTTCCATACTGACTGATTCCTGATTTTTCAAACCCTGGACATCCTGAATATAAGCAGTAAAAGAATAATACGAAAGGGCACTGTTATTACTGTTGCTATACTTTGAGGAAACAGGATAAGTTGAAATCTCTTTTACTTCTGCCTCAAATGAAACACCGGATTCATATGCAGTTCCGCTTATCTGACTGCCCACTTTTAATTTTTCTCTTTGATATTCATCCACCATTCCTTTTACATAAATACCCTGTGTGCTTTGGATTTCAAGAAATGCCTCTCCGTCTGTCTGCCCTTTGTCTTTGTCCCCGACTTTTTTCACCACACCATTGATGGTACTTTTTACTTCCTGATTTTCCAATTCCTTTTCAATCTGTGCAATTTTCAAATCACTGCTTTTAATATCTAATTTTACGGTACGGATTTCTGCATTTGTCTCTGTAATTGCCTTTTCTTTTTCTTCTTTTGTATAACCATCAATTATAGTTTCCTGCGGAACTGCCTCAGTAAATTCCATATTCTCTAAAAATTCATCCGATGGATTTTGTATTTCTTCATCCGGATTTTCATCCGGATTCCATTTATTGTATTGGTCTTGTTCTTCGGAATTATCGGCTTTATTATTGGCTTTGTTATCATCCGGTTTATCCGTTTTATCTTCTCCCTGATTCTTGTTATTATCTAAAACCACATCATATTTTCCAAGACTTGTTTTATACCATTTTCCAGCTTCTAATGGTTCTTTGATTTTTTCTCCATTTAAGTAAATCGCTGCCAAAAGCACTCCATCTGGCTTACCTCCTGTTCTGACTTCCAAAATACAATGCTTCGCTGCTTTTTCTTCTGTCTCATCCTTTGTTGTAAACCCTGCCAATTGGTTCAAAAAAGCTCCCTGTACCAGAACTCCCTCTTTACAGAGATAACGATATGGTTCTTCTTTTGTCCCATCACCTTTATATGGTTTTGCATTTTCTGTTTTTCCATTCGGACGACTCTCTAACGTAATATCACCATAGAGTTTTTCGTAAACTTCTGCTTCTGTTTCCGATGGTTCTGGAGTGTCAGGTTTCTCTGGGGTTTCCGGTTTATCTGGATTCTCTGGATTTTCCGGTGTCTCTGGCTTCTCTGGATTCTCCGGATTTTCCGGTGTCTCTGGCTTCTCTGGTTTATCCGGATTTTCCGGTGTCTCTGGATTTTCTGGTTTATCCGGATTCTCTGGCTGATTTGATGGTTCTTCTGCCCACTCTGAATTATCTGAATGACTTAAAAAAGTCAGCTGATACTCTGTATTTAGTGCAGTATTGGTCACTTTCTTTTTCTTGATTTTTGCCAGTGTATCTTCCAGTCCTTTTTTCTTAATCTGAAGCTGCTGGTTGTTTAGTTTTTCAGTCTCCAAGTTAATATGAACCAGTGTCATATCGTAAGAAAGAAGCGGTGTTCCCTCTTTCACTTCCTGTCCCTCCTGTACGAAAACCTCCTGTACAATCTGATTTTCTGAAAGCTGGACTTTCTGTGAAACATCTGAAGTAATAATTCCTTCTAAGGAACTGCTCTCTCCCCAAATCATCTGCTTGAGTTCTTCTACTCGATAAACCTCTACCTTTGTCCGGTTAAATTTTTGAATTCCAAACCAGATGCCCGTACCAATGACTGTAACAGATACCACTATAACCAGCGCAAGTTTGATTTTTTTATGCATAAAGTCTCCCCTTTACTCCTTACTCTCTGTTTCTGAAATTTCTTCTGATTCTTCCATTTTCCCTGTATCATCTGTATTTTCTTCATCAGATATCGTCTCACTTTTCTCATGAGTTGCTTTCATACCCTCTTCTAGGAAATCCTGCGGAAATGCAATATAATCGCTTTCTTCTAATCCGGACTGAATCTCATATTGACAGGTTTCTTCATTATATTCTCCCAGTGTTACATCTCGCTTTTCCAGTTTCCCCTTATTATCTTCCGTCCAAACATAAGGTTTACTGTCTGCATTTACAATGTACCCCTCATCCAGCCAGATTCCACTTTGTTCTTCTCCAAGATCCTTTTCAATGTAAACATGCTGCCCTAACAGCAGTCCGTCTGAACTGTCCAGCATTACATAAAAAGAATACGAACTCGACGTAGTCTCTGTAGATGTTGCTCCATAATACTTATTGTTATTATTTTCTGCTTCATCTGTATTCACTGCCGTAAATGTTCCACTCCAGGTCTGGTTTTCATCCACTCTGGAACGAACAATTGCCTTTTCCCCTTCCTGAATCTCAGATAAATTCTGTTCATTTACCTTTCCTTTAATCCGGTAATCTCCAGTTGCCAGAATTGTTATAAACGCGTTGGAATCTGAACTATTCATATCTGTTTCACTTCCGTCATTGATGCTCTTTACAATTCCATCAATTTCACTTACTACTGTTGCATTTGCAATTTTATCCTGCTTTTGAGAAATTTCTACCTGTTTTGCTTTCTTTTCATACTCTGATTTTTTCAAATCTGTCTGCGCAGTCTGAATCTGCGTCGTATAAGAAAATTTTTCGTCCTCTGCCGCTTTTTTCTTTTCTTTTTCAAGCTGGGCAATCTGCGTTTTTAAATTTTCCATCTCTCCATCAAAACGTTCTATTTCAAGCTGAGCTTCTTCAAGTTCTGTCTGCGTCTGTTCTGTATTATAAACAAACAATGCCGTTCCAACTTTTACTTCATCTCCGGCTTTTACCAAAATCTGTTCCACTTCTCTATCAGAACTTTTCTGTACTTCCCATGTTTCCTGTGGTTCTACCGTCCCTGCCATCCTTTGAACCTGAGAAGCCGGATTCATAAGGGAAACCCGATAGACATAAGCCAGCTCTGTATTGCTTGTTTCTGTCTTTCTTGTTCCAAAATACACACCTGTTCCAATTACTGCTATTAAAATCAGCCCACCTGCTATTGTTAGAATTTTCTTTTTTCTTGCCATAGAAACCTCCTTTTTCCATTCATCTGGTATGCCATGAGTATACCAGATTTTAAAACATCTGTCTTTTATTCCAAAAAAGTTTAATCTTAAGATGCCTTAAGAGATTGAATTGTTTGACATTTTCACAATTTCTGGTAAACTTAAAGCATATCGCAAACTTACTAAAGGAGACAATTTTATGATTCAATTCCAGAATAAGCGACTTTTTTTTGCAGCTTTTCTTCTTTTCTTTTCTGTTCTGCTTACCGGATGCGCCAGCAAAGAAGAAAAAGCCATCAGACAGACCATCAGCTCAGAACTTGACCATCTGGTATCACCGGATGCAACTCAGATAAATACTTATTTATCGTTCCAGCTTCTGTTTCCAGATGCACAGCAGGATGACTCGTCTGATTTAGACCCTTCTATCACAGAAATTTTTACAGAATTCTATAAAAACTTTTCTTACAAAATTTCGGAAGTTTCATACGACGACAAATCTGCCTCTGCAGATGTTATCATTCACAATTTGGATACGCATGCCCTTGCAAAAGACTACGCAATTGCTGCCTTAAAAAAGAGAATCGAGGGTGACGCAAATCCATCCCAGGTGGACTTTTCCTTAAGTGACTCTTATCTGCTGCTTGACAAGACGCTCAAAAATCATGATTATAAGCAGGTAGAATCTGATATTAAAGTCCAACTAAAAAAGAAAAACAATGTATGGGAAATTGTGGAAGATACCGACTTTGATAATGAGCTATCCGGAAATTTTCTTACTTATATGTCTGATTCCAACCTGCTCTCTCCAAAACAGGTTGTCAAAATTCACTTTGATACCATCAAGAAATTTGATGCAGAACAGCTCAACCGTTATCTCTCATTAGACAGTCTGCTTAATACAGACAATACTTATACCAGCTCCATCGCACACGCACTAGCTGAACAGATTCATAAATCTTTCGACTATAAGATTAAAAGTGACTCTGTAGAAAATAATTCTGCAAAAGTAGTGGTAAAAATTACCAGTACAGATTTTACAAGCATCCTTGAGACTTACCAGAAACAGATTTCTGAATGGGTACAGTCTTCCGATGCCCTTGAAGCCGGACTGCTTGGACGCCATGAAAAAGGCAGAGAGTTCTTGTTAAAAGCAATACAGGACAATACTGCAACTACAAGCGAAACGATTGAAATTTCGCTTACAAACGACGGAACAAGCTGGAAGATGCAGATGGATCAGAATCTTGCACAGGCGATTTTAGGCGGGGTCAGCAGTACTCTTGCAGATGTACAAGAAGATGTAGAGTAAAAAAATACCGAAGACTGTCTTTTACGACAATCTCCGGTATTTTTTTATGTTTTTATTTTTCTTCCGTTGTTTCTTCCGGTAAATCTACTTTGATACACAGTTCTTTCAACTGTTTTTCATCTACCACATTCGGAGCTTCTGACATCAGACAGGAAGCATCTTTTACTTTCGGGAAGGCAATAACCTCACGGATAGAATCTTCTTTTGCCATCAACATAACCATACGGTCTAACCCATAAGCCAGTCCTGCGTGCGGAGGCACCCCATATTTGAATGCATTTAACAGGAAGCCAAACTGATTGTAGGCCTGTTCTTTGGTAAATCCAAGTACTTCAAACATTTTTTCCTGAATGTCATTCTGGTGAATTCTGACGCTTCCTCCACCGATTTCATTTCCGTTCAGGACAATATCGTAAGCCTTTGCACGAACTGCACCCGGATCACTGTCAATCAAATGTAAGTCTTCTTCCATCGGCATTGTAAATGGATGATGCATTGCTGTAAAGCGGTTTTCTTCTTCAGACCACTCTAATAATGGGAACTCTGTGATCCATACAAAACGGTATTCGTTCTTGTCAAGTAAATCCATCTGGCGTGCCATTTCAAGACGAAGTGCACCTAATATATCCCATACCAGTTTGGTTTTATCGGCTGCGAATAACAGTAAGTCTCCTGCTTCACCCTGCATCTTTTCAACAAGTGCTTTCATTTCTTCCTCTTTCATGAATTTACTGAAAGAAGATTTTAAAGTGCCGTCTTCATGAATTGCGATATAAGCAAGACCTTTTGCACCGTATCCTTTTGCAAATTCAACCAGTTTGTCAATTTTCTTGCGAGGCATACTGCCCTGTCCTTTTGCATTGATTCCACGGACACTTCCACCCATTTCCAGAGCGCTCTTAAATACAACAAACTCACAGTCTTTTACAACATCAGAGACATCTGTCAGTTCCATTCCAAAACGTAAATCCGGTTTATCCGAACCAAAACGGTTCATTGCTTCTTTCCAGGTCATTCTCTGAATTGGAAGCTGTACTTCTACTCCAAGTACTTCTTTAAACAGATGAGCCAGCATACGTTCATTTACATCGATAACATCATCTACATCCACGAAAGATAATTCCATATCAATCTGAGTAAATTCCGGCTGACGGTCTGCACGTAAGTCTTCATCACGGAAACATTTTGCAATCTGGAAATAACGGTCATAACCAGAGCACATTAAAAGCTGTTTAAAAATCTGAGGAGACTGCGGTAATGCATAGAAACTTCCCGGATGAATACGGCTCGGTACCAGATAATCTCTTGCACCTTCCGGTGTACTCTTATTTAAAATCGGAGTTTCAATCTCTAAAAATCCCTCATCCGCTAAGAACTGACGAACCAGTACTGCTACTTTAGAACGCAGTATCAGATTTTTTTGAAGGTCTGGTCTTCTTAAATCAAGATAACGGTATTTTAAACGTACTTCTTCTCTTGTCTTGCTGTTCTCTTCAATTGGGAACGGCGGTGTCTCGGATTCAGAAAGTACACGAAGAGAATTGGCACGGATTTCAATTTCTCCTGTTGCCAGATTTTCATTGACAGCACCGGAACGTGCTTCCACATGTCCGGTTACTGCAATGACAAATTCACTTCTTAATTTTCCGGCTTTTTCAAATCCCTCTGCATCAATATCTCCATTTTCAAAGATAATCTGCATAATACCGGAACGGTCACGAAGGTCTACAAAGACAATACCGCCTTTATTACGACTCTTCTGCACCCAGCCCATAAGGGTTACCGTGCTTCCGATTTCTGCTTTTGTAACTTCCGCACATCTGTGGGTTCTCTTTAACCCTTTCATTGATTCTGCCATTGTAATTCTTCTCCCTTAAATTCACTTAGAGCTTTCGTACATCGTAAATGATGTATTAGTTGCCGAAATTAATCGTTATAAATTTCTTCGATGATTTCATAGCCTTCGGAAAGAAGCTGCTCTTTCTGGAATTTTTTATTTTTCTTCATATATACGATATTAATATTTTTACCTGCTTTTCTTTCTTCACCGGCTTTTTTAACAACCTCTACCAGTTTAGCAGATGAGAGTTTTTTGTCAAGCAGATATGCTTTTTTATCTGCGCTTCCCGGAACTTTAAATCCTTTTTCCATTAACAGCATAACGATTCTCTCAAATCCAATCGAAAATCCGGTTGCCGGTGTCGGTGTTCCTGTGAATTTTCCAATCATTTCATCATAGCGTCCGCCACCGCCTACACTTCCTGCAAATCCATCAATACTGATTTCAAAGATTGGTCCTGTATAGTAAGACATTCCACGAACCAGTGTCGGATCAAATTTAATTTCAAAGTTTGCTGTTTTTGCTTCTAATACACTTTCGATAATTGTTGTCATATTGTCTGCAATTTCCGGTGCAAGGAAGCCTTCCAATTTCTCTTTGCAGTAAAGTACTCCATCGATTCCATCACTGATTTTATCAAATAAATCAATATATTTTTCAATGCTTTCTTTTGCAAATCCGGATTCTTCAAGTTCTGCTGCAACACCGTCTAAACCAATTTTATCCATTTTATCTAAGATAATAAATACCTGATCATAAGATTCTTCTGCAAATCCACTGTAAGCAGCCATTGCTTTTAAGAAACGTCTGTCATTGATACGGATAGTAAAGCTGTCGAAGTCCAGTTTTCCTACCAGAGTAGAAGTTGCAAGGATAACATCAATTTCAGCAAGATTGGTCGGCTCACCTAAAATGTCGATATCACACTGCATAAACTGACGGAAACGTCCTCTCTGCGGTCTGTCTGCACGGAATACATTTCCAATCTGAAGTGCTTTAAACGGAGATGGCAGCTCATTTGCATTATTTGAATAGAAACGGCAAAGCGGTACAGTCAGGTCATAACGAAGACCGCTGTCTACTAAATCATTTTCTTCTTTTGCTTCACTGATTTTTAATTTTTCTCCACGTTTTAAGATACGGAAAATCAGTTTTTCATTATCTCCACCCTGTTTGCTGGTTAAGTTTTCAATGTGTTCTACACAAGGAGTTTCCATAGAAGTAAAACCAAACTGTTTGTAAGTCTCTTTGATTAATCCGATTAAGTAATCACGGATTTCCATCTCTCTTGGTAAAATGTCTTTCATTCCTGTTACTGGTTTTTTCTTTAACTGCATATCACTTTCTCCTTTTCTTTCTCTTCCTCATGCATTGTTCTTTGAAATGCAAGAAATATTTTCATATCAAAATTTTTCACTTCATCAATGAGCATTTCCATTGCCACTTCCGGCGAAAATGCATCTCGATAGCTTCTTTTTGACGTCAATGCTGCATATACATCACAAATTCTTAAAATTCTTGCGCCAAGCGGAATTTCCTCTCCTGATAAATTTTTCGGATATCCACTGCCGTCATAGTTTTCATGATGATAATAAATACTTTCGAGTATAAAATCAGAATATCCTCTTTCTTTTAAGCTCTCATACCCTAACTTGGGATGCTTTCTGACATACTTGATTTCCTCTACAATAAGAGGTTTTTCTTCAGCCGTAATATAATTTCTAAGCTTTAATTTTCCAATATCATGCAGAATCCCTGCAACCGCAAGCTCATGACACATTGTCTCTTCCAGACCAAGCATTTTTCCGGTTCGATATGCCAGATTACTTACCTGTATTCCATGTTTGATTTCTTTTTCCAGGTCAAACGTAATCAAATGCATCAATGGTTCAGATGAAGCCTCTTGTATTGCTTCACTCATCCTGTGCACTTCCTATCTCCAGATATTTCTTTAATCCACTTCTTTTACGCTCAATCATTTCGTCAATTCTGGAAATATAATTCGTTACATCTTTTACGTTTTCTGCACGCTCAATCCGCGCTCCGTCTTCAAAAACAAATTTTGTCGATGCACCTGCACCTGCCGCAATAATCGACTGTTTTTCCTCCATAATCAGAATATTATAAATTCCTGCCTTATCCTCTTTGGCATACCCGACATTTTCAAGATTACCGGACATATTTTTCTGGCGGTATAAATAATATGGACCCATGCCACACTCTCTGGCACAATTCATTGCCATATCCATAATCTCCTGATTATTTTCAAAGGACATCTCCTGATATCGGTCTTGAAACAGATGGAGTCTGGTTGCACGCTTGATTGCCAGTGAATGAACGGTAAGACTGTCCGGCTCCATCTTCTTTACTTCTTCTAATGTTTTTTGTACATCTTTGGCGCACTCACCCGGCAGACCTACAATTAAATCCATATTTATATTATCAAATCCACATTCCCTCGCTAACGCGAAGGCGTGTCGTGTATCCTCCACCGTATGTCTGCGTCCGATTAAATCCAGCGTTGCCTGATTCATCGTCTGAGGATTCACAGAAATTCTTGTAACCGGATATTTTCGAATCACTTCGAGTTTTTCTCTGGTAATACTATCCGGACGTCCTGCCTCTATGGTGTATTCTTTCACTTCACGGGTCGGGAAACAACATTCAATATGAGAAAGCAACCTCTCTAACTGTTCCGGCTCTAAAGTCGTAGGTGTTCCACCTCCGATATAAATTGTATCAAGTGTCCGCACTTTCATGGTCTCTCCAATGTAAGTCAGCTCCTTACAAAGTGCATCCAGATAGGCGTCCACTTTATCTCTCCACTTCGCTAAAGGATAAGAGCTAAACGAACAATAGAGGCAAATACTTGGGCAAAACGGAATTCCCACATAAAGACTATAGCCATTTTTATAATCAATGTCTGCTAAGAGTGCTCGTTCCCGATTTGCAATTGTAATCGCCAGTGCTGTCTTTTCATTACTCGTATAATAAGTATTTCTCATAAACTCAGCGGTTTCCACATTGCTCATTCCACTTTCAATCAGTCCCATTGCAATCTTTGTCGGACGGATTCCGGTTAAATCTCCCCATGGAAGCACTTTTTTTGTTTCTTTTGAAAGTCCACGATACAATGCCTGCTTTAACTTATTTTTTCTCTCTTTTCGCTCATCATCCGAAGCCAAAAAAATCGTTTCCTCAAACACCGTTTCTTTATTTTTCAAAATTTCCAGTCTGGTATCTTCCTTGTTATAGGTGATTTTCACCACAAGAAAAGCTTCTTCTTTTTCTTGAAAAGCTTCTGTTTTTTCCTCTCCCTCATAAAGAATTGAAACCTCTTCCTGAGGATAAAACGCTTTAATCAGAGTATACGCATCATACTCAAATTCTTTTTTATTAAATACTATGTCTATCATATAGATTCCTCTTTTGATACTTTTTATAGATAAGGATTATATGATTTTTCATGACGAATACTGGTTTCATTTCCGTGTCCCGGATAAATTTGTACTTCCTGCGGAAGATGATCAATGATTTTATGAAGACTAATCTGCATCTGCGCAAAACTTCCTCCTGGCAAATCGCATCTTCCACAGTTTCCTTCAAAAATAGTATCCCCGCTCATGAGAAGTTCTTCCTCTTCAAAGTAATAACAACAAGAACCTTCTGTGTGTCCAGGAGTCAGATACATGCGAATTTTAGATCCTGCAAGTTCTATCTCCTGTCCATCTTCCAAATATTCATCTGCTTCTACCGTATATCCTCTTCCTTCCCATTCAAGAGAAAGATTAATTTCAGGATTGGAAAGTGTCTCTTTTTCTGCTTTTGATGCAAAAATTGGAATTTTCCATTCCTGTCTTAATTCATTTACTGCCATCATATGGTCATAATGTCCATGAGTCAGTAAAATTGCAACTGGTTTTTTTCCCAGTTTCTCAATCATTTTGCTAATGCGTTCTGCTTCTGCACCCGGGTCTACTAAAATCAACTCTGTCGTCTCTTTGTTTTGCAGAAAATAGCAGTTCGTCATAACCGGTCCTACCACAAGTGACCTGAGATTTAAGTTCTTCATCGCTTTGCTCCTTCTCTATCTAACGTACTCTTGGAATCTTTCTATGTTAATTTCGCAAAAAAACATGGAAAATTCCGAGAGTACATCCTATCAACCGGTTGTTCGTTCAATATCTTTTACGCTCTCTATCTGTCTGATTTTTGTAATCAGACTCTGGAGCTCTTCCTTACTCTTTACATCAAATGCCAGACTGATGGTTGCAATTCCCTGTTTGCTTGTTCTGGTATTAATCGATGAAATATCAATTTTTCGTTCTGTAAAAATTTTTGAAAC
>ENA-ORUN01002867-ORUN01002867.1-human-gut-metagenome-genome-assembly--contig:-NODE-2867-length-13143-cov-2.678255_pt1 | contig 13143 bp, 10 predicted proteins | sample MGYA00242080_ERZ509209 | MGnify/ENA primary metagenome ERZ509209 (study PRJEB26280, sample SAMEA2338786) | human gut metagenome | biome: human gut; feature: human-associated habitat; material: faeces... | reverse complement strand
GACTGGCCGTTTTATGATCTCAGAAGAACAGGAGGTTTCATTGGCAACACGAAAGGCAAAAGGAGCCAAGGGCGGCGGCACGATCTGTCAGCGCCCTGACGGGCGCTGGGAGGCGCGCTATACCCTTGGCATTGATCCCAGGACAGGAAAACAAATTCAAAAATCCGTTTATGGCAAAACGCAGAAGGAGGTGCGGCAGAAGCTCACCGCGATCACCGCGGAGATCGACAGCGGAACATATCAGGAGCCTTGCAAGATGACCGTGAACGAATGGCTTGATATTTGGCTGAAGGATTATCAGATCGGCGTCAAGGATTCCACAGCATATCTCTATGAACGACAATCCAAGCTGTATCTGCGGCCTGCGCTCGGCAATATTCCGCTTGAAACGCTAAAGGCTCATACGGTCCAGCGTCTTTATAACTCACTCTCACAGGAACATGATGGGCAGCCCGCACTGAGTGCTAAAACCATCAAGAACATTCACGGCGTGCTGCACAAGGCCATCCAGCAGGCTGTTCTTCTCAACTACATCCGCTACAATCCGACGACCGCGTGTGTTTTGCCCAAAATTGTCAAAAAGGAGATCCATCCGCTGACCGACCAACAGACCGCTCAGCTTTTGAATCTCCTAAAAGGCAGCAAGTATGAAATTCCGCTCACCGTCGATCTCTTCACTGGTTTGCGCGAGGGTGAATTGCTCGGTCTGATGTGGGGCTGTGTTGATTTTGAAAAGGGTACGATTCTCGTCAATAAACAGCTCCGTAGAAGCCAGCGAAAGGGTGGGACCTATTACTTCTCCCCACCGAAAAACAACAAGAGCCGCACCATCACACCCGCACCGTATGTGATGAAGCTGCTGCAAGCGCAGAAGGTGCAGCAGGCCAGGCAGCGGTTAATGGCAGGCCCGGCGTGGGAGGACAGCGGCTTGGTGTTCACCAATGAGTTTGGACGCTATGTCTCCTATCGCGCAATCTTCGACAGCTTCAAGCGTATCGTGAAGCGCATTGGCCTTCCCGACGCAAGGATACATGACCTTCGCCATACCTACGCCGTCAACTGCATCCGTGCCGGTGATGACATCAAAACCGTGCAAAGCAATTTAGGACACGCAACTGCCGCCTTCACGCTGGATGTTTACGGTCATTTCACAGACGATATGCGCTCGGTCAGCGCGCAGCGCATGGAGGGCTTCATTACAAATGTTCTCAATTTATAAAGGGTACGATAAAGGGTAAAAGGTGTTTCAGGGCAGCAAAAAAGCCTTGAAACTACTAAGTTTCAAGGCTTTTTTCGTGGTGCGCGGTACAGGACTCGAACCGACAAAAAGGTGTTTTGGCTTGTCCCTTTTTATGCCGGCAAGTACCATAATGTGGGGGAATTATGCAATTTTATTGCCATCTCATGTTAGGTAATTTTATCTCATATCAACGCAGTAAGGCTAAAAATAAGGCTAAATTTTAGCCGCTGTGCAGGACATATCCCACGATTCTATTGGGCCTTCTTAATATGTTTTTCAAAAATATATATTGTTGTGCTTATGACCCTTCTTCCCCACCCCAAAGGTCTTTATGGCACTTCAACGCGCAAAGAAATATTCAACAACCATCTTTTCCTCTCGCCCTTTCCGATAGCGACATTGATCGTCACCCCGCGGGTGTAGGAGACTCTGCTGCTAAGTAGAAGCGCGGCGGTATTTGCTGCCTCCGACAGTTTTCTGCTGCGTCCCATCGGTGTATTCGAAGTTTTGGCGTAGCCTACCCGCAGTTCATCAATGCTGATCCCATGAGCGGAGGTAAGCACCGTTTCGTAGCTGAGTGCACGTAGCCCTGTTGCCTCCAGAATGCCGGCACCGCACCGACTACACACCCCTTTTTCTTGCCCAACTCTTTTGCCCACAAGCGGTTCAGGGAATTGACCGCGTTCTTGCTGGCGGCATAGACGCTTTGCCCTTCACTACCTTCCAGGCCGCTTTCCGAGGCCATACTGACAATTACGCAGTTGGCTTGCTTTACCATGACTTGCGCCGCTACCTGTGCACATGGAAACACACCCTTTGAGTTGACATTCATCCACCTTTGCCGCATTCTTCACAAGATAGCGCAATATGTTATTTCTGACAGATAGTGCAATGCAGACTGTGAATTGTCACTTGTTAAGCGGGTGAAAAAATGCTATACTCTATGTGACATCACGATGGAGAGCGGGGATAATAGTGGAGCTGAAACAGTCGTATGTTTTATCGCAGAAGCTTGCGCTGACGCAGACGATGCGCCAGTCGTTGGACTGCCTCCAGCTTTCTGCACCGGAGCTATGTGAGTATGTGCAGGATGTGGCGCTTTCTAATCCATTGTTGGATGTGTGTATGCCGACCTACTATGAAACAGAGCTGCCAAACGAAGATATGCGATCTGAATACGAACAGATTGAGCTGCGCAGTGAGGAAACATGGCGTGATATGCCGAGAGGTTCTGGGAATGCACTGGATATTTCTGCCGTGCTGACACGGGAACTGACTTTCCGAGATTACCTCAACGAACAGATTGGGCAAATGCGCCTCGTAGATGATGGGATGCTGCAGCTGTGCCGTTTTCTCATTGACTGCCTCGATGGGCGCGGCTATCTTGATTGCCCGCTTGAAGAATTATCGAAGGAATTTTGTATTCCGTTTTTCTCCCTTGAGCAGGCACTATATGCCATACAAATGCTCGATCCGCCGGGCGTCGGCGCACGCAGCCTCTCTGAGTGTCTGATTCTGCAGCTGGTGCAGAGCCGCTCATTAGACCCCCTGACAATAGGCATCGCTCGCAATGGTCTAGAGCAGTTAGGCAGACGAGATTATAAGGGGCTTGCAGCAATGTTGGGTGCCGGCGTAAGCGAGATAAAGCAGGCGGGCGCTAAGATTCTTGCGCTTGAACCGATTCCATCACGTAGCTTTGCCAGCAGCGAGCCGATAGCATACATCGTACCCGATGCGGCATTTTCTGTGGAACAGAGCAGGGTGACAATTGAGCTGAACAGGCGCGTTTTGCCCCGCCTTTCGGTCAACACCGAATACTCTGCGCTGCTTGCTACTTCCGATGACCCCAACGTGCAACAATATGTGCGTGAAAAACTTACAGAGGCAAACGCCATCATCAAGGGGGTTCATATGCGGTGCAATACGATCTTACGGTTGCTTACGCTGATTGCTACGGATCATCATGACTTCTTTTGCTCAGGTGGAACTCTTACGCCGATCACTATGCAGCAGATGGCGGAAAAAATGGACATGAGCACATCTACGGTAAGCCGTACAATACAGAATAAATATATTCAGTATCGGGGCAGAATTGTCCCTCTTCGCAGCTTCTTCACGACTGCTATTCGCTCGGATGCTTCCGTTTCTTCCCAGGCCGTCAGGCAACGCATCCAAGACCTGATTAAGACAGAGAATCCAGAAGCACCACTTTCGGATGAGTCAGTGCGTATAGCGCTATCAGCGCTCGGCATTGAGGTCAGTCGACGTGCTGTTGCAAAATACCGCATGGCACTGGATATCCCGCCTTCTTCTCAGCGAAAAAAACGTTGAGGCAACAATGGGCATATGCCTCCTTGCCGATGAAGCTTTGCAGGAAGCATACTGCTGAAATGAGTTTTTTATCAAGATAATTCCGCTTATACACCGGGTAATTAACATCTGTATTGCATGCGTATTGCAGCAACAATCTGTAACCTTCTCAGCGAAATAGTTAAGGCGGACACAGAGAAGCCCATAGAGGTTAATGCCATATATAGAAAACGGCAGAAGAAATGTTGTGCGAGGGGGGTCCTGTTGTGTTATCAAACTACATTGAACAATTATTTAAACTTGATAATTATTATGATGGCCTAATTGTTACAGACAACAAAGGCTATATCGAGTTTTTTATGACATACCGTCCTGATATCAGCGGCGCTAAGCAGGAAGACTTAGTCGGCAAGCATGTTCTTGATATTTATCCGGGGCTGACCGAGGAAACAAGTACGATTATGCGGGTGTTGCGTAGCGGCGAGCCGATTTACAACGAATACCAGTCCTTGATTACCTGCCGTGAGGAGGTATTTCAATCCGTTAATACAACTATGCCGATTCGCGCAGGAGGTACAGGCGAGATCATAGGGGCAATTGATGTATCAAGATACGCAAGTCGTTTCTACGAAAAGCAAAGCATCAATCTTCACTCTGCTCACACGAGAAAGGGGCCTTTTTACTGCGTTGATGATATTATAACCTGCTCAGAAGATATTGAGGCGATTAAACGAAAAATCCCATTGATCTCAAAAACAGATTCGACAGTGCTGATCACCGGACGGTCTGGTACAGGAAAGGAGTTGATCGCTCAGTCTATTCACACCTCAAGCAACCGGGCAGACAAGGCATTTGTATCTCAAAATTGTGCCGCAATACCTGCGACGCTGCTGGAGAGCATCCTCTTCGGTACAACCAAGGGAAGCTACACTGGAGCCGAAAACAAGCCGGGACTTTTCGAGATTGCAAATGGGGGAACGTTATTTCTTGATGAGATCAATTCTATGGATATTAGCGTTCAGCCAAAGCTGCTGCGTGCAATTGAGGAAAAGCGTGTCTGCCGTCTGGGCAGCTATAAGCCACTCGAAGTCGATGTTAAAATCGTTGCAGCAATGAATGAAGACCCGCAGGAATGCGTTCGTAAAGGAAAGCTGCGCGAGGACTTGCTCTATCGACTAAGTGTTGTTCGGGTGGATATGCCAACGCTGCAGGAGCGACGCTGCGATATCGAGCTTTTGATGAAATATTTCATAAGCAAGTTCAACAGTAGTATGAAAAAGGACATTTTCGGTGTTGATGAAGAAGTAAAAAAAATGTTTGAGGAATATCCGTGGCCCGGAAATGTCCGAGAGCTTCGCAATACGATAGAGGGCGCCTTTAATGTCGCACAAGGGAAATGTATTCATGCGAGGGATCTGACGGGCTATATTGTACAACAATGCGGGCAACATGAGAAAGATTCATTGCCATGTAGCACTGGCGCTGATGAGGGGCCTTCCGGATTAAATGACCAGATTCATTCCGTGGAAAAGAGAATCATTGAGGATGCGCTGAAAAAAACCTCTACATATGCAGAGGCTGCACGACTAATCGGTATTTCTCGACAGGCTTTTATGTACAAAATGAAGAAATATAAAATTGACGTATGAATCGTTAGTCAAAAAATTTTGACACCTATGTGTCAAAATTTTTTGCGTATATGCAAAAATTTTTGGCAATTAGGAGCTGGAAGGCGAACTGGCCGACGCTCCTGCTTAGCTTAAATCGGCGGCTCAAAGAGCGGCGGTGTTGCATAAAAACTCGGAATAGCAAAGAATTCTGCAAAAATAGCAAAGAACTCTATAAAATTAGTATAATTTTATGTTTGACGCCCTCGTTCTGGCACACATTTTGCTGGTATACAAGTAGCACAACGACGTGGTCTCATTGAAGGCCGAAATCGTTGAATCTGCTTTAAAAACGAGGAGGATAATGCTAATGACAGATGTAAAACATGACATTGATGCTCTTGCTGGTGAGCGGTGGTTCCCACTCGAGACGACAATCACTGAGGATATGAGCAGTATATGGGGCGACTGGGGCGTGTGCTCAGAGGTCGATAAGCTTAAAGCGGTTTTGATGCGCCGTCCCGGAAAAGAAGTAGAGAATTTTGACTGGAAAGCCGCTCGATTCCGGGCTCCAATCGACCCCGAGAAGTTCCGTGCTCAGCATGATGCACTTGCCGATGTATACCGCGCACATGGCGTACAGGTACACTATGTCGATGAGCAGCGCAGTGACCGCCCCAACGCACTTTTCTGCCGCGATTTAGTCTTCATGACACCAGAAGGCGCAATCGTTACCCGTCCTGCAACGGAAGCTCGCAGAGGCGAGGAGCGTTATGCGGCAAAGAAATTGGCCGATCTTGGTGTACCGATTATTCGCACGATTTGTGGCGGCGCGACTTTTGAGGGTGCAATGGGAATGTGGATTGATCGCCATACAGTAATCCTTGCAAGCGGTGTACGTACAAATCGCGAGGGCTATGAAATGGTTCGCTATGAGCTTGAACGTATGGGAGTAACGCAGATTATTCATATGCAGATTCCCTATGGTCATGCGCACATTGACGGATTAGTAAATATGGCAAGTCATGATGTTGCTATGATCCACGCCTCTCAGGTCCCCTATGATGTTTGTGATGCGCTGAAGAAAAAGGGAATTAAGCTACTTGAGTGTCCCTCGAGAAATGAGGCTAAGGAGACCCTTGCAATCAATTATGTTGCTATTGAACCGGGCTTGGTTGTTATGCCAGCTGGTAATCCGCGCTCACAAGAGTTACTGGAGAAAAACGGAATCAAGGTTATTCCCATTCAGTTTGATGAAGTCCTTAAGGGCTTCGGCGCTATGCACTGCTGTACCGCATTCTTAAAACGCGGTTAATATTAGCAAATGGGATATGAAAGGAGCCTCAGCAAAATGAAGACGAAGAAATATATCAGTCTCCTGATGGCTATCATAATGATGCTCAGCCTATTTGCGGGCTGCGGCAGCGAGGGCAATACCCCATCGGTGAGCGATGATAAGGACACACTTTACCTCCGGCTTTCCTCTGCGCTCCAAAGCACCGACTGGCAACAGACCTCTGCCATGGAAGGCAATAAAATCACTTATGTTCAACTTTTTGAAGGCCTTTATGGCATTGATGAGTCTGCAGGCGGCTACTACAACCTACTGGCAAAGGATATTCAGGTCAGTGAAGATGGTCTTACCTATACCATCGAGCTTGTGGATGCCACCTTCCAGAACGGAGATCCTCTTACGGCAGAGGACGTCGTATTCAGCTATGAGCTGGCAATGCAGAATTCTAAATTCGGTTATGTGACCTCTATGATCGACTCGATCAAGGCAGACGGTGACAAAACTGTAATCATGACGCTCAAATATCCCTATTCTGCCATCTCTCACACCTTTTTTACCATTAAAATTTACAGCAAGAGAGAATATCAGGAAATCATTGATAGCGGGGTTCCCTTTGGAACCAGGCCGCATACAGCGGGAACGGGACCTTATTACGTATCTGAGTATGATGTTTCCGCCGGCGTGAAGCTGAAGGCCTATGAAAATTATTGGCAGGGCGCACCGGCAATCAAAAATGTTGAATACCGTCTTATCACCGAGGACGCTGCGGCAGTCATCGCATATGAGAATGGTGAGCTTGACTATCTCATGGATGCGCCCTTGTCCGAGTGGGAGGACATTGAATCCTCTGCCCAAGGACGTTGCACACTGGCAAAGGCGAACGATATTCAGTTTCTCGGCATCAACTATCAATCCCCGTCTAACAATGGTATTCTTGCCAATCCCAAAGTCCGTGAAGCGATATTCTATGCTATTAATAAGGAAAGCGTTGTTAAGGCTGCGACCAGCGGCTATGGTACAGTAGCATATGAATATATGGTTCCTGACTATGTAGCAACCGCTCCGCGCGCTAGTGATGGAAGGTTTAAAACCTATGACTATAATAAGGATGCCTGCCATCAGGCGTTGCTTGATGCCGGCTTTTCCGAAGAGCAGATTGCTGCGGGTATCAATGTCGGTACCATCCTGACCTACAATGCCGATACGGCACCGAAAGCAAAGGCCGCAGTTGTCATTCAGGCGTGCTTGGCCGAGAATGGTATGATCGCCAATGTTGAAATCGGCGAAACTGGTCCTGTGACAGAGCGTCTCTATGCACTTGACTATGATATGTGCGTATATTCGGACAGTGGTAACTATGATTACAATAACATTCGCCAGCAGGTTGATTCAGAGTCTGTCGGAATGTATGTTGTCTGCTATAAAGATGATAAAAACACATTCGACTGGCAAAAGATTGAGAATCTGGTTGATCAGGGTGTTCTTGCTACCGACACCAAGGAACGATATGATATTTACACTGAGCTGTGGAGCATGATTATGGACACCAAGACAATCCTGCCCCTTTATCATGGAGCCGTCGGCATTGCATGGTCTGACCGCGTAAAGATTGACAGCATTAACCCATTCTACTACCACCTGACCGATATCAGTTGGGCTAAATAAACTCTTTCCTGTAGGATAAGTGGATCAGCTATCGTTGGTCCTTAGGCTGACGATAGCTGATCTCTCAAAAAAGGGGGCAAGTATGCAGAAATACATCGCAAAGCGTATCCTATTTTTAATTCCAACCATTATCGGCGTGACTTTGATTATCTATCTGATTATGAACATAACGCCGGGAGATCCGGGACGTGCTATTCTCGGATCTGGTGTCTCTCAGGCGGATGTGGATGCATATAACCATGCGATCGGATATGACTTGCCGTTTTTTCAGAAATTTGTGAACTATCTCAGCAATATGTTTCTCCACCAGGATTTTGGCATTTCTTATGTTACCAAGCAAAATGTATTCGATGAGATATGGCCGCGGTATATTATGACATTAAAGCTGGCGTTCATTGGAATGATTCTCTCAACAGCCATCGGAATTCCTCTGGGAATCTATGCTGCTGTGAAGCAATATTCACCCATGGATACGATTTCCTCAGTTATCTCCTTCCTGTTGGCTGCTGTACCGACCTTTGTTCTCGGCCTTGTACTACTGTTCTTCTTTGCACTCAAGCTCAAGTGGCTGCCGTCTTACGGCATTCCGAACTGGACAGGCTATATCATGCCAGCACTGGCAATCTCACTTCCCATTGCCGCACAGAATTTCCGCTTTACCAAGTCGTCTATGTTAGATGCGATTCGTCAGGACTATGTCCGAACTGCACGCGCTAAGGGTGCCAGCGAACGTACTGTAATTTGGAAGCATGTGTTGAAGAATGCGCTTCTTCCTGTTATCACACAAGTTGGCATGAGCCTCGGCCTTCTGCTGTGTGGCGCTGTGGTTGCAGAGGAGTTGTTTTCTGTGCAAGGTATCGGCAGCCTGATTGTCGAGCGTATTACTTATAAGGATGAGCCGGTCATCATTGCCGGAACGATTCTGATCTCGATCTGCTTTACCGTTGTTATGCTGGTCGTGGATTTGATTTATGCGATGATCGACCCTCGCATTCGCGCCAAATACACAAAATCTGGGAGGAAGTGAGCAAATGGCGGCCCAAAAAAGCTTGAATGAAGACTACAAAAGTGACGGGAAATGGAAAGAGATATGGCGCAGATTCAAAAAGAATAAGGGAGCCGTGATTGGACTGGTGCTGCTGGTCGTGCTGACGGTGATCTTGGTGGGCGCGCCACTGTTTATCTCCTATGATAAGGCAATTACACAGAATATGGATTTAATGCTTGCAAAGCCCTCCGTAGGGAATCTTTTCGGCAACGACGGATACGGACGCGACATTTTTGCGCGTATTATCTACGGTGGACGTGTTTCCATTGCTATTGCGATTCTTGCGACGATTGCCTGTTTGGCAGCCTTCTCGGTGCAGTCGCTGGCTATTTTGGTGGCAAGGTAGACAGCATTATCATGCGGTCGCTGGATATTTTTATGTCGGTTCCTGACATTCTTTTTACCATGGCGGTCGTATATGCGTTGGGTGCCAGCTTTACCAATTTGATCATTGCGCTGACTTTGGCGTATTTTACCAACTATGTCCGACTGGTTCGCTCTGAGGTACTTACGCTTTCTGAACAGGACTATGTCGAGGCGGCAAAGGCTGGCGGTTCGAGCGGATTTCGCATCATTCTCTCACATATTATCCCCAATGCAATTGGCGTTATTATTGTCAACACCACGTTGAACATCGCAAAAATTATTATCTATGAATCGACGCTGAGTTTCTTGGGCCTCGGTATGCCGGCCCCCCAGCCGGAGTGGGGGCAGATGCTTTCGGAGGCTCGCGAATTTATGAGAAAAGCGCCTCATTTGATGGCATTTCCCGCACTATCTATCATTGTTACGGCCTGCTCAGTGAATCTTATCGGCGATGGTCTGCGCGATGCGTTGGACCCGCATTTGAAGTCATAAGGTACGCCACGGGAGGGGAGCTATAATGGAAAATGAAAAAAGCCCGATTTTGGAGATTAAGGATCTTCGGGTTACTTATGAAACTGACATAGAGGTTGTGGAGGCTGTCAACGGTATCAGCTTTCAAATCGAAAAGGGAAAAACACTCGGTCTCGTCGGCGAGACCGGCGCTGGCAAGACGACAACAGCGCTGAGTATTCTTCGCCTTTTGCCGGAAACGACAGGTCGTATTAAAGGCGGAGAGATCTGCTTTGAAGGCGAAGACTTGCTCCATGTTGACGAGGAGCAAATGCGGGGCGTGAGAGGAAACCGCATCTCTATGGTATTTCAAGACCCGATGTCTTCGCTGAATCCGGTCTACACAGTCGGCGATCAAATTGGAGAGGCAATTCGACTTCACAGGCCTGAACTATCTAATGATGCCGTAGAGCAGCGAATCGACGAGATCCTCCAGTTGGTCGGCATTATGCCATCGCGAAAGCACGAGTATCCACATCAGTTTTCAGGCGGTATGAAGCAGCGCGTTGTTATCGCTATGGCGTTGTGCTGCGAGCCAGAGCTGCTCATTGCGGATGAACCGACAACTGCATTGGATGTCACGATACAGGCTCAGGTTCTGGCCATGATCGCGGAACTTCGGAGTCGGCTCGGAACCTCAATGCTGATGATTACACATGATTTGGGCATTGTTGCGCGAACCTGTGATGATGTGTGCGTGATGTATGCAGGAAAAATCGTAGAGGCTGGTACCGTAGAGGATATTTTTCTCGCGCCGTCGCACCACCCCTATACAGAGGGCCTCTTTGGTTCCATTCCAAATCTGACAACAAAGGCACGCCGACTTAAACCTATTTTAGGTCTTATGCCGGATCCTACAAATTTACCAAGGGGATGCGAATTCGCACCGCGCTGTGAAAAGTGCATGGAGATTTGTCGAACGGAAAAGCCAAAAATATGCGGCGAGGGGAGTCATAAGCTCTACTGCCATCTATTTGATCCGGATAGGCAAAAAACAGGTGTAGGAGGGAATACGAATGGATGATAAGGGCAACGCACCTCTGTTAGAAACAATAGACCTGAAAAAGTATTTTAAGGTGGGAGGTGGCACACTGCATGCTGTTGATTCAATCAACATTAAGCTCTATCAGGGTGAAACGCTTGGTGTTGTTGGCGAGTCAGGCTGCGGAAAGTCCACATTGGGCCGTACAATCCTCAAGCTTATTGAGCCGACCGCCGGTCATATTATCTACGACGGAAAAGACATTACCAGCCTCAATATCCGTAAGATGCGGCCGTTGCGCCGCGAAATGCAGATCATCTTTCAAGATCCTTACTCAAGCATTGATCCACGAAAATCCGTGATTGAAACGATCTCGGAATATATGTTCATCCATAAGTCTTATCCGACGCGGCGCGAAATTATGAACCGGGCGGTTGAGCTGATGGATATGGTTGGGCTTGCCAGACGTTACGCTGATGCTTACCCTCACGAACTTGACGGAGGGCGCCGTCAACGTATCGGCATTGCGCGTGCGCTGTCGCTGCAGCCACGCTTCATCGTTTGTGATGAGCCTGTTTCTGCACTTGATATGTCAATTCAGGCCCAAATACTAAACCTTTTGATGGACCTTCAGGATGAACTAAATCTGTCCTATATGTTCGTCACGCACGATTTATCCGTTGTCAAGCATATCTCGGACCAAATTATGGTCATGTATCTAGGAACCTGCATTGAGTTTGCAAGCTCTGACGAATTGTTTCAAAAGCCGCTCCACCCTTATACAAAGGCCCTCTTGGCCGCTATCCCGGAGCCTGATTTGGAGAGTCGCAAAAAGGGTTTCCAGCTCATTCGGGGTGAGGTATCCAGCCCGATTGACCCAAAACCAGGCTGCCGATTTGCTGGCCGCTGCGAGCACTGCATGGCGCAGTGCCTTGAAAAGACACCGGAATATGTGGAGACGGAACCGGGTCACTTTGTGGCTTGCCACTTGGTGAACGGGCGATAACAATACAACTCATAGGAGAATACATAACATGATGGACACCTTGAAAATGGACATTGACGCGTTGCTCGGTGAGCGATGGTTCCCAAAGGAAACATCCTTTGAGGAGGATATTACAGAGTATTGGGGTGAATGGGGCGTTTGCTCTGAGGTTGAAACGCTGCGTGCAGTTTTGATGCGTCGCCCCGGGAAGGAAGTTGAAAGCTTTGATCCAAAAGCAGTTCGTTTTTCAGACGAGCCGATCGACGTTGAGCTTATGCGCCGACAACACGATAATGTGGCTAAGGTCTATACGGACTTTGGCGCAAAGGTTTACTATGTAGAGCATCAGCTTGAAGACAGGCCAAATGCTGTTTTCTGCCGTGATTTGATGTTTATGACGCCGGAGGGGGCAATCATTACCCGCCCCGGCATGGCAGCTCGTCGCGGCGAGGAACGCTATGTTGCCGAAGCTCTTGCTAAAATCGGAGTTCCAATCCTCAAAACAATTGCCGGTGATGGTATGTTTGAGGGAGCAAATGCTATGTGGGTCGATCGACATACCTGTGTTGTTTCAACGGGGTCACGCTGCAATCGTAGCGGCTATGAGCAGGTTAAAACTGAGCTTGAGCGTATGGGCGTTACTGTTTATCATATGCAGCAGCCGTATAGCAACATCCACATTGATGGTATTATGAACGCAATTAGTCATGACAAGGTCCTTGTTCATGCAGCGCAGGTGCCTTATGACATCATTGATATGCTCAAGAAAAAGGGCTACGAGATTCTTGAGATTCCCTCCCGCACGGAGCAATTCAGAACATTGGCATGCAACTTTGTTGCGTTGGAGCCTAATCACATTCTTATGGCACAAGGGAATCCCCGTACACAGGAAATGTTGGACAAGCATGGCGTAAATATTGATACCGTGGATATCTCAGAAATTCTCAAGGGTCGTGGTTCTCTACACTGCATCACTGCGTTTTTAAAGAGAGGATAGGGTAAGCAATAATTGGCTTGCTCACCCGTGCGCTGCAGGGATGGATTGGAGCTGCAATACCACACACACACAAGCACTTGGGTCGTAACCGTCAAGGCTGACGGTGGCTGGATTACGCATGGGACAATAGTGTCGGGGA
>ENA-ORUN01002861-ORUN01002861.1-human-gut-metagenome-genome-assembly--contig:-NODE-2861-length-13175-cov-2.953430_pt1 | contig 13175 bp, 10 predicted proteins | sample MGYA00242080_ERZ509209 | MGnify/ENA primary metagenome ERZ509209 (study PRJEB26280, sample SAMEA2338786) | human gut metagenome | biome: human gut; feature: human-associated habitat; material: faeces... | reverse complement strand
AGAGCAACTACTTCGGCACCATGCTCGTCAAGATGGGCAAGGCCGACTGTCTGCTCGGCGGCGCCACCTATTCCACGGCCGACACGGTCCGTCCCGCGCTGCAGCTCATCAAGACCAAGCCCGGCAACAAGATCGTCTCTTCCTGCTTTATCATGGTCCGTCCCGCCGCTTCCGGCGAGAACGAGGTTCTCGCCATGGCCGACTGCGCCATCAACATCAAGCCCAATGAGGACGAGCTCGTTGAGATCTGCAAGGAGACCGTCAACTGCGCCAAGATCTTCGGCGTTGACCCGAAGGTCGCCTTCCTGAGCTACTCCACCCTCGGCTCCGGCAAGGGCGAGGACGTCGACAAGATGCGCAACGCCTGCGCCAAGGCCAAGGAGCTCATGCCCGAGACCCCGATCGGCGGCGAGTTCCAGTTTGACGCGGCCGTTTCCCCGGCCGTCGCCAAGACCAAGCACATCACCGACGGCGTCGGCGGCCACGCCAACACCTTCATCTTCCCCGACATCAACGCCGGCAACATCGGCTACAAGATCGCGCAGCGCCTGGGCTCCTTCGATGCCTACGGCCCGATCCTGCTGGGTCTGAATGCGCCGATCAACGACCTCTCCCGCGGCTGCAACGCCCAGGAGGTCTACTCCATGGCCATCATCACCGCAGCGCTTGCCTAAGCATTTTCCGGATGGCAGAAGGCGGCTCTCCGATTGGAGAGCCGCCTTTTTTGCAGCGCAGCCGTCATTTCAGCGCGGCAGCGCGAGTTTTTCTGCATCAGAAGATGCTTCAAATGTTTCAAATGTATGGAATATCTGGATAAATTAAACAAATGTTTTTCTTAGATTTTGGCTGTTCTGCACATATTTGCACAACAAAGTTCAGTCACCTTTTTCCCGGAAAAAGGAAGACAAAAAATTCCTTCATGATATAATGAGCTTGTTAAGGCGGGGTGCGTGCAGCCCCGCAAAAATTTACGAACACATCTTCGTGGAGGGTTATCACTATGGCTATCAAAGTGGGCATCAACGGCTTCGGCCGCATCGGTCGTGTCGTGCTGCGCATCATGTCGGAGCGTCCCGAGCAGTTTGACATCTGCGGCATCAATCTGCGCAAGGCGGACCTCGACTATATGGTCTATCTCGTCAAGTACGACTCCGTGTTCCGCCAGTTCAACGGCGCGGTCGAGCACGACGAGGAAAATCTCATCCTGAACGGTCACAAGATCCATGTTTTCAGCGAGTCCGACGCCTCTCAGATCAAATGGGCCGACTGCGGCGCGGAGTACATCATCGAGTCCACCGGCGTTTACAATACCACCGAGAAGGCCTCCGCCCACTTTGCCGGCGGCGCGAAAAAGGTCATCCTGACCGCGCCCGCCAAGGATGAGGCCACCCCCACGTTCGTCATGGGCGTCAACCACGAGCTGCTGCGCCCCGAGATGAAGGTCGTTTCCAACGCCTCCTGCACCACCAACTGCTTAGCGCCCCTTGCCAAGGTCATCAACGACGAATTCGGTATCGAGCAGGCGCTCATGTCCACCATCCATGCCTCCACATCCAAGCAGAAGACGGTCGACGCCCGCGGCGGCAGCGACTGGCGCACGGGCCGTTCGGTCTACAACAACATCATTCCCTCCTCCACAGGCGCTGCCAAGGCCGTCGGCAAGGTCATCCCCGAGCTCAAGGGCAAGATGACCGGCATGAGCTTCCGCGTTCCCACGGCCGACGTTTCCGTCGTTGACCTGACCGCGCAGCTCAAGAAGAAGACCTCCTATGAGGAGATCTGCGAGGCCGTCCACCGCGCGAGCGAGGGCTCGCTCAAGGGCATCCTTGCCTACACCCGCGACCAGATCGTCTCGCAGGACCTTGTCGGCAATCCGCACCCGAGCATCTTCGACGAGACCGCCGGCATCATGCTCGACGATGACTTCGTCAAGCTGATCTCCTGGTACGACAATGAGTGGGGCTATTCCAACATGGTCGTGCGCCTGCTGGAGCACATGGCCAACATCGACAAATAAAAAGGAAAGGGATGCAGAGCATCCCTTTCCTTTTTATTTGGTTAGGATTGCAGCCCGCGGCAGCGCACGCGCCGCAGGCGCGCACGTTTGCGGGCTGAGAAGTGTAAATTCTGACGCACATGTCGTCAGAATTTACGATTAACATCATTTCGCGTCTGCGGACGCGAAAGTCTGCGACGCTTTTTATTTCTTTTCGTCCTTCGGTACTTCTGCGCCGGAGGGCGTTTCTTTTTCCTTGGTCTCTGCTGCTTTTGCTTCGAGCTCGGCGACGGTCGTGTCGTCTTCCATGCCGCGGGCGTGAAGCACATCATCGCGTGTGAGCGTCATCAAATCATCCTTTGTAAAGCTCTCCATCTTCGCGAGGCGGTTGGCCTGCGCGGTCAGGATCTGCTCGAAGAGGTTGCGCACGCCGCGCGCGTTGCCGAACGTGATGCCGTCGGCGTTCTCATCGTAGATAAAGTCCTTCACGTCCTGCTCGGCATCGGGAGAGAGGGTATACTGCGACTTACGGCACTGCATTTTGAAAATTTCGAGCATCTCATCAAGGGAGTAGTCATCAAAGTGCAGATAACGGTTGAAACGGGACTCAAGGCCCGGATTCGAGTGGATGAATTTCTCCATCAGGCCGTCGTAGCCTGCGACGATCACAACGAGATCGTCGCGGTGATCCTCCATCGCCTTGAGGAGCGTATCGATGGCCTCCTGACCGAAGTCGTTATCGCCCTTGCCGTTGAGGGCGTAGGCCTCGTCGATGAACAGCACGCCGCCGAGCGCCTTTTCGATGACCTTGCTCGTCTTGATGGCCGTCTGGCCGACGTAGCCCGCAACAAGGCCGCTGCGGTCGACCTCGACAAGCTGCCCCTTCGACAGGATGCCGAGCGAACGGTAGACGCGCGCCATCAGCCGCGCGATCATCGTCTTACCCGTGCCCGGGTTGCCGGTAAAGACCATGTGGAGCGAAAAATCCGCGTTCGGCAGCCCCGCCTCTTCGCGCCGCTTGAAGACGGTCGCCATGTTGATGAGGTTATTCACCTCGCGCTTGACCTCGCCAAGGCCGATGTAGCCGTCGAGCTCCTTTTTGAGATCCTCAATCTTTTCCGGCGGAGGAAGGGGCTCGTCCTCTTCCTTTTTTTCCTCTGCGCCGGCGGAAGTAGCGGATTTGCCCGGCTTTGCGCCGTCTGCGCCCTTCGGCGCAGCGGGCTTCGGCGCGCGTTCCTTCGGTGCGGCGCCCTTCGACGCGTTCGGCGTCAGCGGCGCGCCCCAGAAGTCGCTGCCCATGCGGTTTAAGTTGTTCTGCGTCATCGTGCGGATGACATCAAGCTGCTGGAGGATGATCTCGTCCTTTTTATCCATGTTCGTTCTCTCCCTTCGTTCCGTAGGGCGTGTGCGCCATCGCGCGGAACAGAAATGCGGTGATCAGGCCGCTGAGCGCGCCCGTGAAGAGCGACACCAGCAGCAAAAACGGCAGATAATAGAGCGGCGCGGCCGAACCCAGCGTGATGAGCGCGGCGCAGACCTGCCCGCAGTTGTGCGCCGCCGCACCCGCGATCGAAACGCCGAAGATGCTGAGCCCTTTCGCATTGCTGAGCAGCGCCATCACAAAGAGCGCAGACAGCCCGCCGAGCAGCGAAAACAAAAGCGCCGAGGCGTTGCCTGCAAACAGCGCGCCGAGCGTGCAGCGCACAAGCAGGATACAGAGTGCGCTCGGAAAGCCGAGGGCATAGAGCGCATAGAGCGTGACGATATTCGCCAATCCGAGCTTGACGCCCGGCAGCGGCACAAGCAGCGCCAGCGGAAAAAACGCTTCCATATACGAGAGCGCCAGCGCCAGCGCGGACAGCACCGCGCAGAGCGTGAGCTGCTTTGTCGTGATCTTCATGCCCTCACCCCGCAATCAGGTCGTAGTCGGCTGCCGCGCCCTCGAGCGTGACGGCTATGCGGGCCGGCAGGCATCCGACGCTCTGGCCCGCACGCGAGGTCGCGCCGGAATGGACGCAGTCCTGATTCGGGCAGTCGCTTTCGCTCACGCGCACCGCGCCGTTTTCCGCAGCGACAGTGAGCGTGTAGCCGCGGCCTTCATACGTGCCGCCGGTGTAGGCGCTCAGCGCGCAGCGCTCGACGGTCTCGCCGTCGACGGTGACTTCTACCGTCAGCTCGCCCGCCGCTTTCGCCGCAAAATACGGTCTCGCGGCCAGCAAAAGCGCGAGCAGCAGCACCGCAAGCACGACGAGCGCATCCCACCTTGTGGGCTTCAGCTCAGGCGAGCGCTTCATATGTGTACCCGCTTTCGTCATTCGGCGTGAAGGCATCGGCAAGGCCGCCCGTATAGAGCACGCGGTCGTCGTCGGTGACTAAGATGAGTTCAAAATCCGTTCCCTGCGCGGAAAGAGCATTGCGCAGCGCGAGCGCGCCGTCGGCGCCGAGGACGAAGCACGCCGTTGAAAGTGCATCTGCCCACGCGCCGTTTTCGCACAGCACGGTGACGCTGACCAGCCCGCTCTCGGCGGGGCTGCCGGTCTTGGGGTCGATAATGTGGTGGTAGCGCACGCCGTTCTCTTCAAAATAGCGCTCGTACACGCCGGAGGTCACGATGAACTTGTCCGCCGCCGACACGACGCCAAGGTAGCTCTCTGTGTCTGCCGGGTCCTTGACGGCGATGCGCCAGTCGCTGCCATCGATCTTCCGTCCCATGACGAACACATCGCCGCCGAGGTCGAGCGTCGCCGAGGTGATGCTCTCTTTTTCAAGCTGCGCGCGCAGAAGGTCTGCCGCGTAGCCCTTGGCGATGCCGCCGAGATCAAGCTGTGTGCCGTCTGACAGCGCAACCGAATAGCCGTCCGCCCTTTTTTCGAGCGCGACCTTGTCGCGCCCCGTGCGGGCGAGCAGCGCCGCAAGCTCGTCCGCAGACGGCACGTGATGCTCGTCCTTCGTAAAGCCCCAGGCGTCGAGCACGGGAGCGAGCGTCGGGTCAAAGGCGCCGTTCGTCGCGTCGGAAATGGTAAGCGCCGCTTCGATGAGCGCGGGCAATGCGTCGTCCGCGCCGTATATGACCGTCTCTCCGTTTGCCGCGTTGAGGGCATAGAGCTCGCTGCCCTCCGCCGTGCGCGAGAGGACAGATTCATCCAGCGTATGCAGTTCCTGCTCCGCGCTTTCCAGCGCGGCAGCGGCATTTTCGCCGTAAACCGTCAGGTTCATCACCGTGTCCATGGCGTATACCGTGCGCGTCTCGCTCTGCACCGCCGCTTTCTTGCCGCAGCCGACAAGAGACAGCGCAAAAACGGTCAGCAGCAGGGCGGTAAGTTGTCTTTTCATAGCTTCTCCTGAGAAAATAATAAATCAAGTATATTGTACCTGTGACAATGCGGTCTGTCAAAGCAAAAAAGAGGCGGCGGGCAAATTTCAGACCGACGCCATCGCTAAATTTGTGTTTAGCCTTGCGAAAGCGGCGCGCGTCCTGTATAATAAAGCGATTTTAGCCGCCGTGTATCGAAAAGGAGCCCGCCATGCTGTTTTGGAAGAAGAAAAAAGCCCCGTTTGTTCAGTCCACCACCTCCGCCTGGAAGGAGCAGTGGCGCGAGATCGTGCCGCCGGAGTGCCGCAACGTTCCCATCACCGAGGGTGGCCGGACCGTCACGGCCTATGTGCAGATCAATCATTTCGTGATGATGCTGCAGGACGGGCTCCTCATGAAGGAGGACTTTTTCGACGTTTGCTCGCATTTCCAGCGCGCGGGCTATCACGTCATCTGGCTCATGCGCTGCACGCAGGACATTGAGAACGGCTATCTAAAGATCAAAAAGCAGAAGGACAACAAGTGCCTCTGGAAATGGCGCAAGCCAACGACAAACTTTGGCCGCTGGACGAGCGACAACCGCTATGTGACCATTCTGCTGCAATACAAGCCTGCGCCAGACGGTCCGCTCGAGCACTGCCATGAGGAGATCCTGCAGCGCGTCCAGTGGGCCGAGAGCTCGGACAATACGCAGATGGTGCCCTCGCGCACGGAATTTGCCACCATCGGCGTCCCCGGCACCCCGGCCGAGCTTGCCAACTGGCTGCGCGGGGGCTTCATGTCGTCAGAACTGTAAGGCGGCGCGGGAGGAGGACGGTGCGCCGTTCCCCTTTCCGCGCTTTTTCTGTCCAATCGGGAACTTTTCCCCCTCCCCGCCCGTCTATTATCATAACGACACAGAAAGTGAGGACTCCGCCATGAAACGACTTACTTCCCTTCTTCTCTGCGCATTGATGGTGCTGGCGCTCGCGGGCTGCGGTGCGAAGTCCGCGCCCGCCGAGCCGCCGGAGCTGACGGTGACGAACGCGCAGGGCGCGAGCATCACCGCGCGCAGCGGCAGCTACGACTGGGACTATGATGCCGGCGGCCAACGCATGGGCGCGATCGCCTGCGGCGCGCACCCGCTGGACGAAAACTGCCGGGACATCACACCGATCCTTGAAATGCCCATCGCGGTGTCGGCGTCCTTCCATTATACCGTAACGCTTTCCTTCGGCGACTGTGCGCCCGATTCCGTCATCCTGCGCTGCTGGAACGAGCAGTGCTGGGGCGACACACAGGCAAAGGCCGAAAAGCTGAGCGTGCAGCGGCAGGACGACGGAACGTACACCGCTGAATTGCTCCCGAGCGTCGGTATCTTCGAGGTGGACGCGCAGTGGGACGCGGAGGATTACTGCGGCAGGGCGTTCTACTCCTTCTGCACGAAGGCAAAGGGCAGCGAAGCGCTGCACACAGGCGCGGTGCTCAGCATCGGTGAGAGCGAGGACATCCGCAAGATCGACATTTCGTGGCGCGGCGGCGGCGTGAACATCTATGCCGCCGAGCAGAGCGCACAGATCAGCGTGAAGGAGGAATCCGCCGCCGCGCTCGCCGAAAGCGAGAAGATGGTCTGCACGATCGACGGCGACACGCTGCGCATCCGCTTCCTCGGCGACGCCTACCGCGGCAGCTACGATGGGGAAAAGTATCTCGATGTGGGACTTCCGGCGGAGCTGGTCAGCGCCGGTCACTTTGAGAAGATCGAAGTCGAAACGACGGACGCTTACATTTATGTAAGCGCGGACGTTTCCGGCGAGATCGACCTTTCGACCGTCGGCGGCGACGCGCGCGTGATGTGCGCAAGCTGCCCCGCGGTCGAGATCGAAACGGTGAGCGGCAGCGTGGGCCTCGTGGACGGCACATGGGGAATGGTCGAACTTTCGACTGTTTCCGGTACCATCGAGCTTGCGGGCGAGGCGGAAAATGTCGAGATCGAAACGACAAGCGGCAAGGTGGATATCGCCGGCGCGCTCGGCACGCTGGACGCCGAAAGCGTCAGCGGCGATCTCATTCTCTCCCTCGACCGCGCGCTGCGCCTCGACGCCGAAACGATGAGCGGCAGCATCTATCTGACGCTCCCGGCGCAGGACGGCTTCACCCTCGACTACGAAACGGAAAAGGGCTCCTTCGACTCCGCGCTCGCCGAGCGCGAGGGCACGCTCATCGCCTGCGGCGACCGCGAAACGCACTACACCGTACCCGCGCTCGAGGGCGGCGAGATGAGCGAGCTGGAAATTTCGACGGTCAGCGGCACGCTGACGATCAAAGCTTCCCCCTCCGGCAGCAACTAAAGCGCAAAAAAGAGAGCGGCCGTGCCGCTCTCTTTTTTTGCTCAATTTTTCTTTTCGTCGATCGCAAGCCACGTCTGGTCAAAGCCATAGGGCAGGAGTTCGCGGATCGACAGGCGCGTCTCCTCGCCCTTTTTGTTCAGGCACACGACCTCCATCCCGGGGCCGAACTCGTAGAGCACCTGGCGGCACGCGCCGCAGGGATAGCAGTAGTCGTCGCTGCGCCCCGCGATGACGATGCGCTTGAATTTTCGGTGTCCCTCGCTCACGGCCTTGAATGCCGCGGTGCGCTCGGCGCAGTTTGTCAGCCCGTAGCTCGAATTTTCGATGTTGCAGCCGGTGAAGACCGCGCCGTCCTCGCATTCAAGCGCCGCGCCGACGGGAAAATGCGAATACGGCACATAGGCCATGTCCAGCATGGCGACGGCCTTTGCTTTCAGCTCTTCCAAAGTTGCCATCAAAATCGCCTCCTCACCAGTCTACGCCGAGGTCGGGACGAACAGACGTGTCCATGATATCTTCGGCGTTATAGAATTGCAGGTAGCGGCTGCGCGCGTGGCGCAGCGTGGTGCCATCCGGATGCAGACGGTCGCAGATGACGGCGGAGATATCCTCCTTGACATAGCTGAACGAGCTGGTGCCGACACTCGCGAAAACGCGGAAGCCCTGGCTTTGCAGGTAGCGGAAGCGCTCGCCAGTCTGGTGCCAGTCGTCGCCGTCGGGACGGCCGCCGTGCGGGTAGAACAGGATCTGCGTGGGGCCGACGAGCGAGCCGACCTCGTCCGCCCAGCGCTCGGTGTCGTTGATGACGGTCTGGAGCGGCTTGGTGTCGAGGCGGATGTGGCCCCAGGTGTGGCTGCCGAAGGTCCATCCGGTCTCCTTCAGGCGCTCGATGACGGGCTTGACGGCCTCGATCTCGCTCGCGCGGTAGGCGTCGAACGCCGGACGGTCGGGGCTGTTGGCGGCAATGTCGCGGTCATCCTGTGTGCGGTAGCCGAGAATGCCCTGATAACCCGTCAGCGAGAAGATGGCCTTCGCGCCGTTCAGCGAAAAATCGGGGTGCTCGTAGACAAACTGGTCGAGAATGGGCGTTGCGTCGAGTTCCTTGGTCAAAAAGGTCTCATTTGTGTACGGATCGGTGCACTGCGCCCAGATCTCGCCGTCCTCGCCCACGACGAGCTTGCTCGTGAAGCCCTCGTCGAGCATATAGGGGTAGTAGTTCACGTCGTCAAAGCTGATGACGAGCGGCTTTTTGCCCTCTGGCAGCATCAGGGTGTTTCGCACCATATGCGTGCCGGACTCGTCCGTCACCTCGCTCCACACGTCCTCCATGGCGACCAAAATGTAGCCCTTATCGTATACGGACCGCAAAATTTTGTTGTATTCGTCGACCGTGACCATCCAGTCGTCCAGCCCGTAGCGCTGGTCCTGACTGGCGTTGCAGTCGTGGAAGGCCCACTGCGGATAGGCGATGATCGGATGGAAAAAGAGGTGCTCCACCACCTGATCGGGGCCCCACGCCTGCGTGAGCTGATCCTCCGACCAGTAATTGCGCACGGCGTCGTAGGGGTCGGTATTCGGGTCGGATGTATCGCCGCCGTCCGCCGGCGCTTCCGTGTCGGTGTTCGGGTCGTCGGGGGTGGTCTCGTCGGATTTGCTGCCGCAGGCGGTCAGCAGCGACAGCACCATGAGTGCGCTGAGCAGCAGCGCCAAAAAACGTTTCATGTCAAATCTCCTTCTCTCAAAGCTGCGCGGCTATTATAGCAGACTTCACTTCTTTTGACTACGCTTTTCGCGGTTTTGTTCCCATTTGTAACTATTTGGCGGCAAGAATTGACAAACTCCGCCCCTTCGGATAGAATGTAACCAAGGCGCTGCACAACGGCAGGCGGTTGGTCACACTCCCCGAAAGGGGGTGACGAAATGCGAATTACGTTCCATATCAAGCAGTTTACTGTGACGATTATCGTAAAAAGCAGAAACCGCCACTCGGCCAAGTGACGGTTTCTATATTCTTTTTAGAAATCTGACAAACCGGGACTAACCGCTTGTCGCAGCGTCCCTTTTATTCTTATTATAAGCTAAATCGGCGGCTTGTCAAGCGCGGAAAAATTTTTTCCGCGTTGCACCGGCTCGTCTCACTTTCGATGCCTTACAGCCTAAAGCTGTAAGGCAAAATTTTTGCCCTGCGAGACTGAAAAGGAGAAGAGAACATGAAAAAAACGACAAATTACAAGCTCCCCCGGTGGGAAAAGGACGATTTCGTCAAGATGGACGACTTCAACGCCGCGTTCGGCACGCTGGACGGCGCGCTGAAAGCGCAGTCGGACGCCCTCGCGGGCAAGGCGGGCGGGGAGGACCTCGCCGCCGTGCGGCAGGAGATCGTCGAAACGCGCGCGGCCAACTGCCTTGTGAAGCTCGCGGGGCCGATCGTGACGGCGGCGGACAACGCCGAGATGAACTTCGATTTGTCGCAGGTGGACATGAGCAAGGTCGCGGCGCTGTTTTTCACGTTCTGCGCGGGCCAGACCAACGGCGCGATGACCCTTGCGGTGAACGGAACGTCGCTTGGCACGGTCTGCTCGCACAGTTGGTCGACCAGCGCGGGATTTGTATGGCTTGTGCCGTTTGGAAATGGTGTTGCGTTCAGCACGCTGCTGACCAGCTCCGGCAGCGGCAGCGGCGGCACGGCCACAAATACCGACCTGAAATGGGCGCAGATCAAAAAGCTGACCATCAGCGGCACGTCCTACGCGGGCGCAACCGCAACACTATTTGCGGTGAAGAAGTAAAGAGAACAGAAAAATCCCTCGGGCGTAAGCCCGAGGGATTTTTCACTACAGTGTCAAAAAGTCAATTGGATTAACCAATCACGTAAGCGACATAGTAGTTGACGAAGTTCTCGCTGAACGCAACAAGGATAACGTTGTTGGTAGAGAGAACGTAGGTGCCGCTGGCAGTGGTGCTGCCGCTGTTGGCGGGCAGGGTAACCTGAGCAGCGAGAGCCGCATTGTCATAAACGCCGAGCGCAACCCAGTCGTTGGTGTTGGAAACAGCAACGGGCATGGTGCTGCCGTTGTAACCCGTGAGGGTCTTAGCGTTTTTCAGGGCCAGATCGACAGAAACATAAGCCTTGTCGACGATGTCAACAACGGTGCTGCCGATGGTAACGGTGCCCTTACCGGCGAGAGTCTTCACATCGCTCTTGTCAGCATCGGGATTCACGCTGCTCTCAGCCGCAGCAACGTACACGACCTTGGCGTTGTACTTGCGGAGGGAAGCAGTGCCGTTGTAGTTGACCAGGACCTTAGCGCCTTCGGTGATGTCAGCAGTGGTGCCAGCAGCGAGAGCAACCGTACCATCGCTGTACGTCACGACCTTGATCACGCTGGTAGCAGGATCAGTCAGGACGTTGAAGTCCTTGTTGACATCATTGGTGGTCTTCTCAGTCTGGAAGCTGTTACCGACAACAGGAGCCTTGACGGTAGCACGGTCAAAGTACTCAGTGCCTTCGGTTGCGGTGGCGTAAGCACCGGCACCGGCCAGAACGAGAGCCATGCTCTTGATGTAGCCATCAGAGGTGACCTCGAACTTGTACAGGCCCTGACCGTTGGCAGCGACGGTAGTGGTGAACGTGGTGTTAGGCGTGGTAGTGGCGCCCGTCACGGTAGCGTCATAGACGGTGGTAGCGTCGAGAGAGCCGAGCTTATAGACGGTGTAGGCAGGAACCTGAGTGCCGTTCGGATAAGCGAAACCATCGACGGTATTGTCAGTGACGTAGGCGATGAAGGTGTTGCTGGCTGCGGTGTAGCCGCGGACAACAACGAGCTCGGCATAGCCGTAGCTGTCAAACTTCACGCACATCTTAGCGGCAGTGATGCTGGGGGCGTTGTTCTTGCCGGTGTAAACAGTGTAGCTATAGCCGTTGTCATTGACATACAGGAACACGGTGTTGTCGGTAGCAACAACGGTGTTGGTCTGGTCGCTGATGGTAGCGGTGCTGTTGTTGTAGGAAGCAGTGCCAACCTTGTTCGCATCAGTGCCGCCGAGGTCAACAACCTTGTCGCTCTTGGTTGCAGCATTGGTGTAGTGAGTGGCGTTCATCAGGTTGTAGCTGCCGTCAGCGTTGACGGAGTAAGCCATGATGTGATTGTAGTACGCGCTGTTATTGGTCCAGTAGATGGACACGCTGCCGGAAGTGGGAACGCCCTGAGTATAGAAGTTGCCGTTCTGAGAGCCGGTGGCGTTTGCAGCGTTGCCGTTCACGGAAGCGATGGTAACATCGTTCTTGACTTCGCCATTGGCGAGAACAACGTCAGCCAGAGCGTAGCCGCCGAAGCTGGTAGCGTTGGCCTTCCACTCGATACGAGCGACAGCGAGGGAGTTAGAAGCGCTTTCGACAAGACCGATGGCATTGCCATAGGAGTCGGTAGCGACCATCCAGTTACCAGCAGCGCGGTAGTTCAGGAAGAACTTGTTAGCGTCCTTATAGGTGGTACCGGCAACAACAGTGGTAGCAGCGGTGGTACCAACTTCGTTGGTCCAACCGGTCAGCTTACCGCCTGCGACGACCTCAGCAGCAGCGACGCTCTCAACAGCAGCAGTGGCAGTGCCAACGTTGCTGATAGTAACGAGAACATACTGGCCGACGGTGAAGCCGGTGGCCTCGACCTTCGCGAAGGACACAGGCTTGGTGGTAGTGCTGGTGGTGTAAGCCTTCAGATCGACAGTATCAACAGTGACGTGGCTGTTGCGGTCGGTATAGGCCGGAGTGACCTTGGTGATCTGAGCCAGATAGGTGTTGATCTCAACGATGCGGTAACCGGCAGCGCCCATGTCATAGACCTCGGTCAGACGGCCCTGAGCGCCGACATAGGAGGTGGTGGCCAGCGGGTTGATGGTGGCGTAACGGTTGGAAGTCACGTCAGCGCTGGTGAGATTCTTGGCATAGGAATAGCCGTCGATGTAAGCGCCCTCAATTGCCTTGCTGGTGGAGATGCCGAGGTCCTTGGCGATGTCGCACTCGTCGACCTTCACGGTGTAGGAAACGACGGGCTTGGCGACGACGGTGGTCTTCTTGTTGCCGGTGTTGTAGGTCCAGACGTTTGCGGGACGACCCCAAACATCAGCGTTGACAGTGGTGCTGAGCTTCAGGTCGAAGTTCTGCTCACCGAGGGTCTTCTGCGCGCCGACAACGGAGTTGGCGACATAACCGAAGGCCGGGGTGTACTTGACCATGGGGACGGTAGCGGCAGTGCGGAACAGGAGCTCGGCGACCAGCTCACGGGAAGCGGGAGCGTTCAGGTCCACGCCCTTGACGTTGACGAGAACACCGGCCTGCTGAGCGGTCGAGGCAACGCGGAGCTGCCACTGAGCGCCGGTGAACTCATCGTTCTTGTCGTAGCCGACGGCACGCAGGATCATGGCGAGAGCCTGATAACCGGTGACCTTGTCGGCGGGGCCGAAGGTCTTGTCATCATAGCCCTTGATCAGGCCGGCATTGGCGCAGTAGCCGATGTAGCCCTTGGCCCAGGCAGCG
>ENA-ORUN01002849-ORUN01002849.1-human-gut-metagenome-genome-assembly--contig:-NODE-2849-length-13226-cov-2.863032_pt1 | contig 13226 bp, 15 predicted proteins | sample MGYA00242080_ERZ509209 | MGnify/ENA primary metagenome ERZ509209 (study PRJEB26280, sample SAMEA2338786) | human gut metagenome | biome: human gut; feature: human-associated habitat; material: faeces... | reverse complement strand
TCAAAATCATCCCCATCCTGCTGGGTGTGGTGGGCAGCTACATTGTGGCGGTGATCGCCACTCTCTGCGGCGCCCAGCTGCCGGATGCCAGCGGCGTCATGCAGCCCCTTGTCAACTTCGTCTCTGTGGGTGAGGCGCACCTCGTCGGCCTCCAGAAGTTCGTCATCGCAAAGTTCGACGTCTCCGCCATCCTCGTCATGGCGCCCATCGCCATCGCCGCGATGATGGAGCACATCGGTGATATCTCCGCCATTTCCTCCACCACCGGCAAGAACTTCATTGAAGACCCCGGTCTGCACCGCACGCTCGTCGGCGACGGTCTCGCCACCGCGTTCGCCGGTATGTTCGGCGGCCCTGCCAACACCACCTATGGTGAGAACACCGGCGTGCTCGCCCTCTCCAAGGTCTACGATCCCCGCGTCGTCCGCCTCGCCGCGCTCTACGCCATCATCCTGAGCTTCTCCCCCAAGTTTGACGCGCTCGTCAACTCCATCCCCGCGGCCATCGTCGGCGGCGTCAGCTTCATCCTCTACGGTATGATCTCCGCGGTCGGCGTGCGCAACATCGTGGAAAATCAGGTCGACCTCACCAAGTCCCGCAACCTCATCATCGCGGCGGTCATGTTCGTCAGCGGCCTCGGCTTCAGCTCCGTCGGCGGCATCACCTTCACCGTCGGCGACGCGGCGGTCACGCTCTCCGGCCTTGCCATCGCGGCCCTCTGCGGCGTCATTCTGAACGCCATCCTGCCCGGCAACGACTATGTCTTCGGCGTCAGCGTCGAGGGCGACAAGTCCGCCGACCTCGGCAGCTACTAAGAATCGGCACTTCAACAGCAAGTCAAAAGGGAAGCGGCTATGCCGCTTCCCTTTTTCTCTTTTCCGTGCTATACTCTACCCAAAATCCTTTGCAGGAGGCATCTTTTATGGAAGACATCAAGCCCGGGCGCTACCGCCACTTCAAGGGCAGAGAATACGAAGTGCTCGGCATCGCCCGCCATTCGGAGACCGAAGAGGAACTGGTCGTCTACCGCGCGCTGTACGGCGACTTCGGCCTCTGGGTGCGGCCGGTCAGTATGTGGAACGAGACCGTCGAGCGTGACGGCAAAACCTCCCGCCGCTTCACCTATATTGGCCAATGACGGACTATACGCTCATCCGCGCCAAGCGCCGCACGATGTCCCTGCAATTGGACCGCGACGGCAATGCCGTCGTCCGCGCGCCCTACGGCGTGAAAAAAGAGTTCATCGACCGCTTTGTCGCCGCGCACGGGGACTGGCTCGCCCGCGCCCGCGCAAAGCAGCAATCGCGCCGCGCCGCCCATCCCGAGCCGACAGAAGCGGAGCGCGAGGCGCTCATCGCGCAGGCGAAGGAGTACCTTCCCGCGCGCGTCGCTTACTGGAGCGCCGTCATGGGGCTGACGCCCACCGGCATAAGGATCACGTCCGCGCGCACACGCTTTGGCTCGTGCAGCGGGAAAAACAGCATTTGCTTTTCCTGGCGGCTGATGCTCTATCCGCCGGAGTCGTCGTCCACGAGCTGGCGCACATCCGCCACCATGATCACTCCCCCGCATTTTACGCGCTTGTCGAGCGCTATATGTCCGACTGGCGCGATCGGATGAAGCTGCTGAAGGAATAGAAAAGCCCAAGGGAAGCACTTCCCTTGGGCTTTTTCCCGTTTTTTACTTGTTGAGCTTCAGGCGGAAGTCCTCGCCCTCGGCGGCGTACTCCACCTTGTAGCCCTGCTTTTCGGCAAAGCGGGTCACGTTCTCCACGCAGGTCATGCTGTCGACCAGCACCTCGAGAGACGCGGGCGCGTTCTTCTTCACCTCGTTCTGCACCATCACAACGGGCATGGGGCAGGAATATCCTCTTGCGTCGATCATGCGTTTGCTTCCTCCTTCTTGGGCATATTCAGCACAGCAACGACCAGCATCACGACAAGGCCGAGCACGACGGCGATCTTGCCGGCATTGGAAATACCACCGACGATCAGCTCGCCAGCCTCGCTCTTGGAGTCGGGATTACCGGCAAGGCCGAAGTTGTGCGCGAGCGCCGCGCCGACGATCATGCCGAACACGGTAACGGCACTGTCGCCGTTGCCCTGTGCAGCCAGAATGAGCTGGCGCAGCGGGCAGCCGCCGAGCAGCACGCTGCCCCAACCGACGAGCACCATGCCCAGCAGATTCCAGAGGTGCGCGCTGTGCGCGACCGGCTGGAGCGCGAAGCCGAGGTGGAAGTTGCCCATGATGAGGTTGCCGATCAGCGTGACGACAAAGATGGCAACAAAACCGTACAGCAGGTGGAAGTCCTTGAGCATGAACGCATCACGCAGGCCGCCGACCATGCAGAGCCTGCTCTTCTGCGCGAGCGCGCCGACAACGAGCGCGATGGCGAGCGCGATCCAGAAGGGAGCGTGCTTGGAGCCGGGGCCCTCTTCGGAGAACTTGAACAGCGCGGGCACGGTGACGACCAGGATGAGCAGCACGGCCATCACAGTGGGCAGCACGCCGCCCTCGGCCACGTGCGCCTCATAAGAACGCTTGAGGGAGAAGCCCTTCTTCAGGCACGCAATGCCGATGAGAATGCCGACGATGAAACCGGCAAGGCCGACGAGCGCGTTGAGGTCGCCGCCGCCGAGACGGAGCACCATGCGCAGCGGGCAGCCGAGGAAGGCCAGCGCGCCGATGACGACGAACGCACCGAGCACAAAACGCACCGCGGGGGATGAGCCCGTGCGGGCCTTGAATTCCTTGCTCGCAACGCTCATAATGAACGCGCCGAGCACGAGACCGATGATCTCGGGGCGGACATACTGCACCTTTGCGGCGCTGTGCAGGCCGCAGGCGCCCGAAATATCGCGCAGGAAGCAGGCAATACAGAAGCCCATGTTCGCAGGGTTGCCGAGCGCCGTCAGAATGAGCGCAGCAAGGCCCACGGCGGCACCGGCAGCGATGACGCCCAGATGTACTTTTTTCATTTTCTCAATTCTCCTATTTCGTTTTTTGATACACACTTGGCATTTGTTGGAATTTGCCGATAACAGTATATGGGTTCTTAACAGAAAGGGCAAATGGGAACTTATAATGAAACCGCACACATCATCGTAAAACCCGATAATGTGTGCGGTTTTAGGTTTTTTCCTTTGCTCAGATCAGCACTTCATAGAATCCGGCGGCCTCCAGCTTCTCCTGCCCGACCATGGCCTCGAGCGCAGGTCTGTCCTCCACGCCCGCGCGCCATGCCATGCCGCAATCTGCCGTCAGCTCGCGCGGCACGGGAATGAGCCGCCCGGGAAGGTCCTTCTCCCGGCAGAGCTTCTCCATCGCGATGGCCGCGGCCGTCGTGTGGAAGGTGATGATCAGATAGAGTTTTTTCTCTCTCATGTCGCTATTTCGCGGATGGCGCGCGCCGCCTCGTCCGCTTCCTCTTCTGTATTGTACCAGCCGAAGCTGAAGCGCACCGCGCCCTGTTCCTCGGTCCCGAGCGCGCGGTGCAGCCGCGGCGCGCAGTGCGCGCCCGGGCGCGTCGCGATGCCGTAGTCCTCAGACAGAATGTCCGCGACCTCGCCTGAGTCCACACCTGCGATGTTCAGCGCGGCGACCGCCGTGCGCTCGCAGTCGAAATTTCCGTAGAGCGTCACGCCCGGAATGTCCCGCACGCCCTCGACAAAGCGGCGCAGCAGCGCCGTCTCATGCACGTGGATGGTGCCGATACCGGTCTCGCGCAAAAAGTCGAGCGCCGCGTTCAGCCCCGCAATGCCGTGGCCGTTGAGCGTGCCGGCCTCGAGGCGTGTGGGGTACTGCATGGGCTGTTTCTCCAGAAACGTCTGCACGCCCGTGCCGCCGACCTTCCAGGGTGCAATGTCCACACCCTCGCGCACGCACAGTCCGCCCGTACCCTGCGGGCCCATGAGCGACTTGTGCCCCGTGAAGCACAGCATGTCGATGTGCATTTTCTCCATGTCGATGGGCAGCACGCCCGCGCTCTGCGAGGCGTCCACGAGAAACAGCAGTCCGTGCTCCCGCGCAAATGCACCGATGCGTTCAAGCTCCAGCACATTGCCTGTCAGGTTTGAGGCGTGCGTGCAGACGACGGCGCGGGTATTGGGCCGCAGGAGCCGCTCAAAGTCCGCGTAGTCGATGTTTCCCTGCCTGTCCGCGCCGACAAAGCTCAATTCGACGTTTTTTTCCGCCCCCAGCCGGTAGAGCGGGCGCAAAACGGAGTTGTGCTCAAGGTCCGTCGAGATCACATGGTCCCCGCTTCGGATGCAGCCGTGGATGGCGATGTTCAGCGCCTCGGTCGAGTTGCAGGCAAAGGCCACATGGTCGGGCCGCTTGCAGCCGAAGAGCGCGGCAAGCTTGCAGCGCGTATCGTAAATGACACGCGAGGCGGCAAGCGCCTCCTCGTGTGTGCCGCGCGCGCTGTTGCCAAAGCTCCCCATGGCCTGCACCACCGCGTCGATGACCTGCGGGGGCTTGCGCAGCGTGGTCGCCGCGTTGTCCAGATAGATCATTCTTACGGGCGCACCACGCGGTCCGCACCGCTCATCTTCTCGACGATAACGTACATATTCGTCACTTCGCCGACCGCCAGCTTCTCCTTCAGGTCATAGAAGTTCAGGCACGTGCCGCAGCTCAGGATCTCCACGCCGCGCGCGGCCATGCCCTTGAGGTCCTCCAGAGACTCCGAGCCCTCGCACGTCAGCTTCACGCCGCCGTTGTAGCAGAGGATGGTGTCGGGCAGGGTCTCCTGCTGGCTCAGGGCATAGACGAACGCCTTCATCAGCGCGCCGCCGAGCTCGTCATTGCCGCTGCCCATTTTGTCGGAGGACAGCACCGCGACCGTCTTCGGCTTGCCGCAGGTATAGCACTCGCCGCTCTCTTCCTCCACGTTGGTGTTTTCGCCAACGGTAATGGTCACGCGGTACTCATGCTCGCCGAGCTTTTCGCTCTTGGAGGCGCAGCCCTTGCTCGCGGCCAGCTTGCCGAGGTTTTCCACCGCCGTCTCGTTGTCGACCAGCGTCTCAATAACGCCCGCGCCGCCGAGCTCCTTCATAGCCTTCTGTGTTTTTACAACAGGGATGGGGCAGACATCGCCCATCGCATTGACTTCGATCGTCATAGTGATATCTCCTTTTTCCAAAGCGGGTGCTCCGCCGATTTTCGTTTCCAACTATAGCAGATATTTTCGTCTTTGGCACATCTTTTTTCGCGTTTGCGCCGCGCGGCTCATTCTTTTTCTGCATGAGTGCACTTTATTTATCGTTTTCCTCCATCACATTCCATCTTCTTTTCCAATTTGACAAATCCCCTGCAATTCTCTACAATAAGTATACTTTGCCTTTTGGCCTCGGGCGGCCCTCGCTGCCCGCTGCAACAGTGATTCAAGGGGGTGTGCCGCATGAAGGAAAAGCTTCGTCTCACGCAGATGACCACCGCCGCCGGGTGAGCAGCAAAATTGGGGCCGGGTGCCCTTACGGAAATTCTGCAAGATCTGCCGAATGTCAAGGACCGCGATCTTCTCGTCGGATACGACAGCAGCGACGATGCCGCCGTCTACCGCGTCTCCGATGATGTCGCCGTCATCGAAACGGTCGACTTCTTCACCCCCATCGTGGACGATCCCTATCTCTTCGGCCAGATCGCCGCGGCCAACGCGCTGAGCGACGTATACGCCATGGGCGGCGAGCCGCGGGTCGCAATGAATCTTCTCTGCGTGCCGAACTGCCTGCCCAAGGAGGACGTCCGCGCCATTCTGGAGGGCGGACATTCCAAGGCTGTCGAGGCAGGCTGCGTCATCGCCGGCGGCCACACCATACAGGATAACGAGCCGAAGTACGGGCTGTGCGTCACGGGCTTTGTCCATCCCGAACGCATCCTCAAAAATGTCGGTGCGCAGCCGGGCGATGTGCTCGTGCTGACCAAGCCCATCGGCAGCGGCGTGCTGACCACCGCGCTCAAGGCGGACCTCATCTCCGCTTCCTCGCGCGATGCGGCGTATGCGCACATGGCCACGCTCAACAAGGCCGCGGGAGACGCGGTCCGTCAGGTAAGCGATGTGCACGCCTGCACGGATATCACGGGCTTCGGTCTGCTCGGCCACAGCTTCGAGATGGCCGAGGGCAGCGGCGTGACCATCCGTCTGCACGGCAAGGCCCTCCCCCTGATGGACGAGGCGCTCGACATGGCCGAGATGGGCATTATCCCCTCGGGCGCTTACCGCAACATGGACTATGTCAAGCCCCACCTCGCGGTCCTGCCCTCGGCACTGCAGGCGCTTCTGGACCTTGCGGCCGATCCGCAGACCTCTGGCGGTCTTCTCGTCGCCCTGCCGCGCGAGCAGGCGGAAAGGCTCCTTTCGCTGCTCCGCCCCTTTGCCCCGTGGAGCGCCATCGTCGGCGAGGTGAGCGCGCGCAAGGCAAGCGAGCTTGAATTCGATTAACCCTTCCCGCAAACCAAGGGTCCTTCAAAGCAATGCTTTGAAGGACCCTTTTGATGTTCTTCCTTATTCGCCGTGCGGCATTCTCGCCTTCACAGCTTCGCCCGTGGGCGTTGCGGCAAGGCCGCCGAGCGCCGTCTCGCGGAACTCGACCGGCATACGCCGCCCGACCTCGCCCATTGCGTCGATGACCTCGTCGACGGGGATGCGGCTCTCGATGCCCGCAAGCGCCATATCCGCCGCGGAGATGGCGTTCACCGCACCGATGACGTTGCGCTTGACGCACGGCACCTCGACAAGGCCGGCAACAGGGTCGCAGACAAGGCCCATCAGATTCTTGAGCGCGATGGCCACCGCATGGCCGATCTGCTTGTTCGTGCCGCCGCGCAGCGTCACGAGCGCACCTGCCGCCATAGCCGACGCCGTGCCGATCTCCGCCTGGCAGCCGCCCGCCGCACCAGAGATACCCGCACGGTACGCAATGACCGCGCCGATGCCCGAGGCGACATACAGCGCCTCAAGCAGCTGGTGCTGCGTGTAATCCTCTTTTTCCCGCAGCGCCAGCAGCACCGCCGGAACAACACCGCAGGAGCCCGCCGTCGGCGCCGCCACGATGCGGCGCATACAGGCGTTGGACTCCGCCATCGAGATCGCCTGCGCGATGGCCTCGCCGACAAGGTCGCCGCCGATGCTGTCTCCGCGGCGCAGATACATCCGCATCTTCAGCCCGTCGCCGCCGACAAGACCGCTCACGCTGCGCTGCGTGCCGGTATAGGAGTCCGCCGCGTCCTGAATGGCCTGCCAGGTCGAGAGCATCTTTGCCATCGAAGCCTGGCGGCTCACCTGCCGCAGGTCCATATCATAATGCAGGATGATCTCCCAGAACGGAAGGCCCTCCCGCTCCGAGCACTCAAAGATTTGCTTCATCGAATCCAGAACCATCCTCGTCGTCCTCCTTATCGTAATAGGTCACGGACAAAATGCCCGGCAGCTGTGCGAGAAACTCCACCTGATTGCGCTTGATGTGCTGGTCCGTCTCAATGACCATCAGCGCGTCACCGCCGCGGCGATGGCGGTTGACGCTCATATTCGCCACATTGATGCGAAGCTGACTCAGAATGGAGGTGATGGCCGCAACCGAGCCGGACTCATCCTGATTGCGCACGATGAGCGTATTGAACTCTCCCGTAAAGCTCACGTTGATGCCGTCGATCTTATTCACGACGATCGCGCCGCCGCCGACGGAGGAGGCCTGCAGGGTCATCTGCTTGCCGCTCTTGCCCGTCAGCTCCAGAAGAGCAGTGTTCGGGTGCGCGTCGCGCAGGTCGACGACGTGAAAGGAGTACTTCATTCCCGCGTTTTTCGCCTCCTGATAGGCGTTTGGGATGCGCAGGTCATCCGGCTTCATGCCAAGAAGCCCCGCCAGCAGCGCGCGGTCGGTACCGTGGCCGAAGCCCGTTTCGGCAAACGAGCCGTGCAGACCGATCCTCGCCTCGGCCACATCCTCGCCGAGCAGCGTGCGCCCCATGCTGCCGATCCGTGCCGCGCCCGCCGTGTGCGAGCTGGACGGACCGACCATCACCGGCCCCATCATATCAAAAATATCGATCATGGATGATTTCCTTTCTCATTTGCAGCATTCGGTGTCAGCGTATCACACTTTCCCGCAAAAAGCGAGTAAAATCGCCGCTCAAATATTGCAATAATTGAATGATGGCCTTCGCATTCTTTCATTTTTGTTTTTGAGTGGAATTCCCGATGCTTCCGTTTTTTTCATCGTCTCTTCCGATGGCGCAAAAAAGAAGCCGCCTGTCGGCGGCTTCTTTCCATCGTGCTCTCCGGGCAGGCAGACTTGCTCTGTCGGCCCCCGGTACAGGCTTTTTGCTCCCTGCCGGCGCAAGAATGCAGCCGCAGTCCCGTCACACCAGCAGCAGCCCGACGAAAAAGCAGAGCTGCGCAAGACCGTTGACGATCTGCTCCGTCCAGTTCACCCCGGGGTCGCTCGAATCCATTCGGAAGGCAAAGACGGTCATCAGGACCATGCCGAGCACGCCCGCAAGGAAAAACAGGCAGGCCGGAAAAGCGGTCAGCCCCGCGAGCATCGCTTCTCCGTTCAGCCCGTCGCGGTCCGCGACCAGCGCCGCAAGCAGCGCAAGAAAGCCGATCGGCATCAGAATGCGCATCTGCACGAACATCGGCCAGATATTCTTCCCGGAGACCGCCGCGATGAGCTTCCACCCCACCTTCACAACGCCCGAAAGCAGGCAGATCAACGCCCCTGCCACGAACAGCGCGCTGTGAAAGAGGCTCCCCAGCCGCACGGCGGAAAGCCCGAAGAACACGACCGGCACCAGATCGACAAGCGCCATCGGGACGCTGAAGCCCTCCGGAACGGTATCCTTTGTCATGCGGTTTCTCGCTTTTCTGCTCATAACATTCTCCACAGCACAGCTTCTTCCTGCAATTTCGATTTTACTCAAAAGCAGCAGGCGCGGCGAAACGCTCCGCCGCGCCTGTTTTTCTCAAAAATCCGCGTTTACACGCGCTTCCACTTCGCGCCGCTGGGCATATCGGTCACTTCAACGCCCTGCGCCTTGAGCTCGTCGCGGATGCGGTCGGCCTCGGCAAAGTTCTTCGCCTTCTTAGCCTCCGCACGCTGACGGATGAGATTCTCGATGCCCTCGTCCGCCGTTCCGTCCTCGGAGATGACCGTGAAGCCGCCCGCGCTCTGCTGGGACGCGGCCTTCTCCTTCTTCTCGCGCTCGGCCTCCGCCTTCTTGAGAAGGTCTAAGCTCAGCACCGTATCGTAGTCGCCGATGATGGCGAGCTTCGTCGCGCCCGTGGTCTTGGCCTTGAGCACGTCGTAGAGCGCGGTCACACCCATGGCGGTGTTGAGGTCGTTGTCCATCTCCTTCATGAACTTCGCGCGGTATTCGGCGCGGACGGCCTCGTCCACGCCGCCTTCATCCTTGATGCCCGCGATCTTCGCGATGAGCTTGTTGTACGCGGCCACCGCGTTATCAAGGTTCTCCCACGTGAAGACAAGGCTCTTGCGGTAGTGGCTCTGCAGGCAGAAGAAGCGGTATGCCAGCGGGTCGTAGCCCTTCTCCTCCAGCAGCGAGACCGTCAAAAATTCGCCCTTGGATTTGGACATCTTGCCGTGCGAGGTGTTCAAGTGCGCCACATGGCACCACTGCAGGCACCAGGGATGGCCGAGATAGCTCTCGCTCTGCGCGATCTCGTTCGTGTGGTGCGGGAAGGCATTGTCCACGCCGCCGCAGTGCAGGTCGAGATACTCGCCGTTGTACTTCATCGAAATGCCGGAGCACTCGATGTGCCAGCCCGGATAGCCGACGCCCCAGGGAGAATCCCACTTGAGCGCCTGATCCTCGAACTTGGACTTGGTAAACCAGAGGACAAAGTCGTTCTTGTTCTTCTTGTTCTCGTCCTCCTCCACACCCTCGCGCACGCCGACAGCGAGGTCCTCCTCGTTGTGGTCGTTGAAGATATAGTAGCGAGAAAGCTTGCTCGTGTCGAAATACACGTTGCCGCCGGCGATGTAGGCATAGCCGGTATCGAGCAGCTTCGTGATGATTTTAATATAGTCGTCGATCAGGCCTGTCGCGGGCTGAACAACGTCCGGGCGCTTGATGTTGAGCTTCCGGCAGTCGGCAAAGAACGCATCGGTGTAGAACTTGGCGATCTCCATGACGGTCTTGTGCTCGCGCTTGGCGCCCTTGACCATCTTGTCCTCGCCCTCGTCGGCGTCGCTCGTGAGGTGGCCGACGTCGGTGATATTCATGACGCGGTTCACGCTGTAGCCCGAAAAACGCAGGTACTTCTCCAGCACGTCCTCCATGATGTAGGAGCGCAGGTTGCCGATGTGAGCAAAGTGGTACACGGTCGGGCCGCAGGTGTACATCTCCACGTGATTCGGCGTATGGGTCTTGAATTCTTCCTTTTTATGGGTCGCGGAATTGTATAAATACATAATAGATCTCCTTTGAGAAGATGAAATAACGAAATCAGTCCGCCTCTTTGAAGACATCGAGATTCTTTGCAAAGTACTCGATGCCGGAGTACACCGTCGTCGCTACAATGACCGTGATGCACACGATGTTCAAAAGGTTGCTCTCAAACACCAGCATCAGGCACAGGCACACCATGGTCGAGGCAGTCTTCACCTTGCCCGACCACGCGGCCGCAATAACGCGCCCCTGCTCCACGGCGACCAGGCGCATACCGGAAACGGCAAATTCTCGCAGCAGCACGATGGCGAGGCACCAGCCGGGCATCTGGCCGCATTCGACAAAGTAGCACATTGCCGCCATGACGAGCATTTTGTCCGCCAGCGGGTCCATAAATTTGCCGAAATTTGTGATCTGATTGTAGTGGCGGGCGATATAGCCGTCGGCAAAGTCCGTCAGGCACGCGATGATGAAAATGCCAAGCGCCCACCATCTCGCGCCCGCGAAGTCCCAATACAGCACCACCAGAAATACAGGGATCAGCGCAATGCGCATGATCGTCAGCTTATTTGCAGTTGTCATATCTCTCTTTCCTCCTGCCTTACAGGGCCTTTCTCCCGTTTTTATTCGAACGCTTCGCCGGTCAGCTCACCGTCCATCGTACCGGTCAGGCGGACGTTCACGAACTCGCCCGCCATGATCTCGCGGTACGAGGTGAAATAGATCTTGCCGTCGATATCCACGGACTCGGCATAGCTGCGGCCGACAAAGGACTGCGCTTCCTCGCTCCAGCCCTCGCACAGCACCTCGCGCACATCGCCGAGCACGGATTCGTTGTACTCGTCGATGATTCTGCTCTGCACGTCGACTAAAAGCTCCGTGCGGCGTTGGGCCTCCTCCATCGGAACGTGCTCCATCGTCGCGGCCTTCGTCCCCTCCTCGGGAGAGAACGGGAACACGCCCGCGCGCTCGATCTTTTCCTCGCGCAAAAAGTCGCACAGTTCCTCGAACTCCTTCTCCCCCTCGCCTGGGAGTCCCGCGATGATCGACGTCCGCAGCACAAGGCCGGGAATGCGCTCGCGCAGGTCGCGGAAGACCTTGCGGATGCTCTCCTTCGTGTCGCGGCGGTTCATCGCCTTCAAAATCCCATCGTTGCAGTGCTGAATGGGGATATCGAGATAGGGCACGATCTTCCGCTCCCCGGCGATGGTATCGATCAGCTCGTCGGTGATATCGTCGGGGTAGAGATAGTGTAAGCGGATCCAGTGGAAATCAAGCTTGCACAGCTCGCGCAGCAGCGCGGCCAACTGGTGCTCCCCGTTCAGATCCGTGCCGTAGCGCGTGATATCCTGCGCGATGACGATGAGCTCCTTCACGCCGGAGGAGGCGAGCTCGCTCGCTTCGTCCAAAAGCTCATTCATCGGGCGGCTGCGGTAGCGACCGCGCAGGCGCGGAATGACGCAGTAGGCGCAGCAGTTGTCGCAGCCCTCGGCGATGCGCAGATACGCATACCACGGGGGCGTTGACAAAATGCGCGCGCCGCCCTGCGCGCAGTTCTGAATATCGCCCATGTAGCAGGGACGCAGGCCGCTGCCGCCCATCACCTCGTCGACCGCGAGGGCAATGTCGCCGTAGCTGCCGGTGCCGAGCACCGCGTCGACCTCGGGCAGCTCATGGAGCACATCGTCCTTGTAGCGCTGCGCCATGCAGCCGGTGACGATGATCTTTTTGAGCTTGCCCTCCTTTTTGAGCTCCGCCATCTCCAGAATGTTGTCGATGGCCTCTTCACAGGCCGAAGCTAAAAAGCCGCAGGTGTTGACCACCGCGACGTCTGCCCCCTCGGGCGCAAGCTGTACCTCGTGGCCGGCGGACCGGACCGTGGCCATCATCTGCTCGCAGTTGACCTGGTTTTTGGCGCAGCCCAGGGAAATAAAGGAAACCTTATAAGGCATAAAACCGCTCCTAATGTAAACTTTTTGTAGAAATTTATCGAACGACTACTCTTCGTAATCGAATTCCGTCGCATTCTCGCTGATTTGGGCGATTGCCGCGCGCACATCGCGCCAGGCAAAGCCACGGCGCAGCAGCATGTCGGAAAGGCGCTTTCTGCCTTTCTCGTCGAGCGTGCGGCCCTTTGTCTTTTGTGCGATCACACGCGCGATGGCCTCCTGCACATCGGGTGAGGCAGCAAGCGCATCTTCCCACAACTCGCGTGGCACGCCGCGCCGGTAGAGCTCGTCGCGGATCTTCGCCTCGCCATAGCCCATGCCGCCGTAATGGTGCACAAGCATCGCGGCATACTCCGCGTCGTTGAGTGCGCCGAGCTCCTCGAGCCAGTCGCACGCCGATTCAGCGTCGGCCTCGGCCGCGCCCTTCTCCTTGAGCTTTTTCGTCAGCTCCCTGCGCGACAGCGGACGGGCGGAGATCATGTTCGCCGCGCGCACGCGCGTTTCACTCCGCGCGCCGGACTGCTGCAATTCTACCACAGTCCTATCGTCAATGTCCAGCCCTATCGATAAACCGAAACGCAGAAGCTCGCTCTCGGTGACCCGGAGGAGGTCTCCCCCCTCCAGATACACGAGAACGCGCTCCTGCTTATGCTTCGATCGTTCGATCTTCTCAATCTTCATCCTTGAAATCGTCGGCGCTGACGTCCACGGCGCGGCCCGCAGCCTTCGCCGCCACGCGGGACTGGCCCGTCATCAGCTTGTCGAAGTTGCGGCGGATCTCCGCCTCCAGATTGTCGGCGATCTCGGGATTGCTTTTCAGATACTGCTTGGCTGCGTCGCGGCCCTGGCCGATGCGCGTCTCGCCCATCG
>ENA-ORUN01002847-ORUN01002847.1-human-gut-metagenome-genome-assembly--contig:-NODE-2847-length-13229-cov-2.210946_pt1 | contig 13229 bp, 7 predicted proteins | sample MGYA00242080_ERZ509209 | MGnify/ENA primary metagenome ERZ509209 (study PRJEB26280, sample SAMEA2338786) | human gut metagenome | biome: human gut; feature: human-associated habitat; material: faeces... | reverse complement strand
GAAGTGCGTCTACGAGTCCGGCGTCACCGGGTTCGACCTGCAGAAGAAGCTCACGGCGCTGGGCGTCGACTGCGTCGTCGGCGCGGTCTCGAAGATGATCAAGCCCTCGGCTGACCGCAAGAGGAAAAACGACCGCAATGATGCTGGGTTCCTCGCCAGGATGCTCTCCGTGGGAAACGTCGTCGAGGTCTGGGTTCCCGATGACGAATGCGAGGCGGCGCGCGACCTGGTGCGCGCGCTAGACGACGCAAGGGACGACTTGAAGCGCTGCAAGCAAAGGCTGTCGAAGTTCTTGCTCAGGCACGGCTTGGTCTTCAGCGAAACAACTCCCTCCGGGCAAAGGAGGGGCAATTGGACCGCCGCTCATTGGGCATGGATCAATGCCATAAGCTTCAAGGAGGGAGCCGACAACGAAGTCCTTGCATACTATATCGATGCCGTGAGGCAGAAGCTGGAGGACAAGAAGCGGCTCGAGGCCCTCGTCAAAGACGAGGCTTCCAAGGCAAGGTGGCGTAAAAGGGTCGACTCCATCCGATGCCTCAAGGGAATCGACGCCATGAGCGCCGCAGACCTGGTTTTCGAGGCTGACGAGTTCTCCAGATTCAAAAACGCCAGGTCCTTTGGCGCATGGCTCGGACTCACCCCCTCCGAGCATTCCAGCGGAGAAAGCGTGAGGCAAGGCGGCATCACCAAGGCCGGCAACAAACATCTGCGACGGGTGCTTGTTGAGTCGGCTTGGCACTATCTGAATGCAACAGCGCGCTCCAAAGACCTCGTCAAAGGACAGATTCCGGACCCTGCGGCAAGAAGGCACGCAGCCAAGGGCGTCCGAAGACTCGTGAAGAGGCGCGAGGGGATGCTGGAGCGCGGCGTCCACAAGAACAAGGCCAATGTCGCCACAGCCCGAGAACTCGCGGCCTGGGTCTGGGCCGTCGGCTGCATAGTCGAGGGCGCCTAGGACATCGCAATGACGAGCTAAACCGACATCACGGCACTCACATCCCATCCTGCGGCCAGATCCGAGGCCGTTGGGGCTAACCCCAGACCTTTTTTTGCGAGCGCCCAAAGCGCCATCCGCGACCGAAGACTGTCGAATCGACCGAGGTAACCCCAGCCGTAGCAACGGATTGCCCAGCGCAGAGATGCGCCACGGGCGGATATTAAACTGCAAAGACGAGCGTCGGAGAGACACGCCGAGGTCGCCGCAGGAGGGTTGAGATAGAGGAAGGGCCTGACCCAGAAAACCTGGGCCAGGCCCGATTTTGTCTATTGACAATGTCCTGCTCATATTAAAAAAGAGGAAGGCATTGCCCTCCTCTTTTTTCGTATGCCCTATGCGGCGCTCGATCCCCATACCTTGCGCCCAAACAAATCGAGCAACTCGGAATAGATGATATTCTTCGTCAAGTCGACCTTGATAGGCAGCTCAGCACGGAATTTACGCCCATCTGCTTGGCGAATGAACAATACCACCGCATCGTCACCCGGATGACTACGCAAAATCTGTTGCAGCTGCTGGGAACGCAATGCGTTCATCTCGCTCGCCCAAAGACGAATCTCGAGCTGGCTTGGCCCCATTTGCGACGCGTCGAACGCCAAGCGCTCCACCTCGAATGCCATAATCTGGTCGCCACGGTCAGAGTGCTCAAACTTGCCGCGTACCTTCACGATGGCGTCCTGTTCAAGAGCATCGGCGAAATCGTCGTATTTGAAGCACACGCCTTCGCAATGGCCCGACGTATCCTCCAGCACGAAGTTCGCCATTTTCTTGCCCTTTTTAGTGAGCTTGACCTGCACGCTCGTAATAAGGCCCGCGAACGTCGCCGACGGAATATCGCCGTTATGCTCAGCCAAATCGCCCAGGCGGAACTTCGTGATGCGACGCAAGGCCGCCTCGTATTGCCGCAGCGGGTGGTCCGAGACGTAGATCTTCAGAATCTCTTTCTCGTACGACAAAAGCGTGCGCTTATCCCACTCAACACCATCGGGTGCAGGAATGTCTTCAGCGAAGCCCGAATCGTCATCGGCCGCGAACATGTCGAACATGCTCACCTGTCCCGCATCGCGGTCTTTCTGACGCTTCGATGCGCTTTCCAGAAGCGGCGTTTGCTCAATGAAATACATGAGCTGCTTACGCGTGTATCCGGTCGAATCGAACGCGCCCGACTTAATGAGCGCTTCCAGCGTTTTGCGGTTGTAGCACTTCGTATCGAGTCGGTTCACGAAGTCGTGCAAGCTCGTAAACGGACCATTTGCCTCACGCTCGGCGATAATAGCTTCGGCAACCGCGCCACCAACGCCGCGCACGCCGGCCAAGCCGAAGCGAATGCCCTCGTCAAGCGGCGTGAATTCCAGGTTCGAAGAGTTCACGTCGGGCGGCAAAACGGGAATGCCCGAATGCGTGCAGCTCGCGATGTATTTAATAAGCTTGTCGGCGTTGCCCATGTAGCTCGACAACACTGCGGCCATATATTCGTTCGGGTAGTGCGACTTCAAATACGCCGTGCGCATAACGAGAATCGCATATGCGGCAGAGTGCGATTTGTTGAACGCGTACTTCGCGAACTTCTCGGCATCAGACCAAATTTGGTTGGCGATCTCGAGCGAATAGCCGTTTTCGACAGCGCCATTGCACCAGTCGTCTTTCAGCTTCATCATGACGTCGAGCTTTTTCTTGCCCATAGCCTTACGCAACTTGTCGGCCTTGCCTGCCGAGAAGCCGCTCATGACCATAGACACCTGCATGATCTGCTCTTGGTAGACCATGGTGCCGTAAGTTTCTTCCAAAACCGGGCGCAGGCGCTCGTCGTAATAATGCACGGCGGTTTTGCCGCTCGCGACCTTGATGTAGTCGTCAACCATGCCAGACTCGAGCGGGCCCGGGCGGTTCAACGCAATCGATGCGACGATGTCCGAGAAACGGTGCGGTGGGAGCCTGCCAAACAAGCTCACATACAACGCGCCCTCAACCTGGAACAAGCCGTCCATATTGCCCGATCGCATAAGCTCGAAAGCCTTCGGGTCTTCGGTAGGAATCTGCTCGGGAATAAGCTCGATGCCATAACGCTCTTTCACGTTGCGGCACGCGCGCGAAAGCACGCCCAACGTACGCAGGCCCAAGAAGTCCATCTTCAACAAACCCAGGTCAGGCGTATAGTGACCGTCATATTGTGTAATAATGCCGCCACCTTTGGTATCGCGCTTCATGGGAACATGGTCGGCCATGGGGTCGCGGCAAATAATAGTCGCGCATGCGTGCACGCCCTCGCCGCGCACATTGCCCTCAATCGAGCGTGCAGCGTCGACGACTTCTTTGGTTTCGGGCTCCTCGTCGTAAGCCTTCTTGAAATCGGGATTCGCATCGAGCGCCTTGTCGATCGCGATGCCCAATTCGTCGCCGACCATTTTGCACAATCGGTCGCCCACGCTATAAGGCTGGCCAAGCACGCGAGCCGCGTCGCGAATGGCGTTCTTCGCCTGCAGCTTGCCGAACGTGATAACGCCCGACACGTGGTCTTCGCCATAGAAATCCTTGATATGCTCAATGACTTCCTGGCGTCGCTCGTCCTCGAAGTCGACGTCGATATCAGGCATCTCAACGCGTTCGGGCGACAGGAAGCGCTCGAACAGCAAGCCGTTCGGCAAGGGGTCAAGGTCGGTAATGCCCATGGCATACGTGCAAATAGCGCCTGCAGCCGAGCCACGGCCCGGGCCTACGGCAATGCCGTTCTCTCGCGCCCAGCGAATGTATTCCTGGACAATGAGGAAGTATGCAGGGAAGCCCTGCTGAATAATAACGCCCGCCTCGTACATATAGCGATCCCATGCGTCTTTCGGAATGGGTTCGCCATAGCGGCGCTTCAGGCCATCTTCGCATTCCTTGCGGAACAGCGTTTCTTCGGTGTATCCCGGAGGCAGGGGAAAGCGCGGCAGAATGGAATCGCGCTCAAGCACAACATTGCATTTCTCAGCAACCTCCACCGTGGTATCGCACGCCTCGGGGAAATCTCGCAACGCTTCGCGCATTTCCTCTTCGGTCTTCATATAGAACTGATCGTTCGCGAAGCGCATGCGGTTCTCGTCGTCCATGAGCGAGCCCGTGCCAATGCATAGCATCAGATCTTGAGCGCGAGCGTCTTCGCGGCGAAGGTAATGGAAGTCGTTCGTCGCGATGGTCTTCAAGCCGAGCTTATTCGCAATGTCGGTCAAATGCCCATTCATCTCGCGCTGGCTCATACCGCCGTTGGTGGTAATGCCCTGGTCTTGCAGCTCGATGTAGAAATCACCCGGCTCGTATAGCGAAGCGAGCTTGCGAGCCCACTGCTCAGCACCTTCAAAATCACGCGCATCAATGCAGCGCGGAATAATGCCCGCGATACACGCGCTTGAAGCAATGCAGCCCTCGGCGTATTTCTTCAGCATGTCGAACGTGGTGCGCGGCTTGTAATAAAAGTTGTCGCAATGCGATTCGCTCACAAGGTGCAGCAAGTTGTGATAGCCCACGTTGTTTTTCGCGAGCAGCCCCATATGATACAAACGCGACTTCACCTTCGAGCCGATTTCGGGATCTTCGGTAAAGTAAATTTCGCATCCGTAGATGGGCTTGACCTTCTTGCCGGTTTCTTTTTCCACCGCCTCGCACGCATCGCACAGTTCGGGCACGCCGCACATGACGCCATGGTCGGTAATAGCCACGGCGGGCATGTCAAGATCCGCCGCGCGGCGCACCATGTCTTTGATTTTGGTGGCACCGTCGAGCATGGAATATTCGGTATGGTTATGCAGATGGACGAAAGCCATGCAGCCCTACCCCTTCCGTATATTTACGAACAAATGGTCGTTTTCTATAACCTAGTTTTATCATAGCAACCCAGCGAGCGCAAGAGCCACAGTCCGCACAGAAAACCTGTTAAATGCTCGTAGCGTTTAACAGGTTTCCGAGCGACTTTCGAAACCACAGGATCGCAGCCGAAAACCGCGCTCTTGCCTCTAAACGGCACCCCGCCCACAAGCCTTATGTCGCTCAAAAATCGCACTCTAGCTTAGAAGCACCATGCTACCCCGAGCCCACACACCGATTCGATCCATTCGTACTGCATTCCAAAGCAGCGTTCACCCAAAGCCCTACGCTTTCGGCTTGCGTCGACCAGCCTTGCCCGTGATGCGCTCCACATCGATGCACCAAACATCGGTGATATCGAATTCGCGTTCAATCGCGCCACCAATCTCGTGCTTTTCGGAAGGCATGTATTTCATGCACAACGCTACGAGCATCTTGCGCACCGCAAGCGAGCTCTCGACGTGACGAATGCGACCCGCAACCATCGCGCTCGCAAAGCGCGTGGTAAAGAACGTCTCTTCGTAGCACGGCTCGACCTCACACGCCACGCTGCCCCACACGCGAGCGTCGCGACGCCAGTCGGCCATCTTATGTCCGTCATTCTTCGTCGTATGAATATAGATGCGACACACAGGCTCCTCGCCCTCGCCTGCACCTTCAACAGAGCCCCAACCGCGCTCAACCACATACGACAACGGCACGCAATATGGCATGCCATCGTCGTCAACAGTCGCCACGGTGATGAACTCCCCTTCGTCGAGAACCTCGAGCGCGTCTTCGACGGATATCTCACGGTCGGCATATTGCATTGGATAGTTTTTCATAACGGAACTCCTCTCAACCATGGCGAGCAGCGCAATCGAGCAAAGTTGCTCTGGAAAGCGGGGCGTGCCCCCTGCTGCCCATCTCACCCAAGCCAGCGCACGCAAAAACGAAACGCGGACAGGCTTCGACGCAGAACGAACGCCAACAAACAGCAGGCCCGATCACGCTTGGATATTGTACTCACCAATGACCATGAATCTTGCGAAGCTATCCCATTTTTGATACAGTGCGCCACAAATTGGAAAACATCCCGCCGCCGGGTGGGAAACCGAGCACTCGGATCAATCGCGACGTTAGGCCTTTGAAGCCGCGATTGGCCCGAGTGCTTTTGTTTTCAAAGGAACAGCAGCCTAGGAAGGCCGCATCGAATTCCGTAGCACGATACGGATACAGAAAGGACGAGCCATGCAGAAATTTATTGCAGAACCCTCATTTTGGGAAATTCTGCCGGAAGCTTCAATCGGGATTATGGTCGTGCGTGCCATGAAAACCGCCGACGAAGTATCCAGCGAAGACAAGGCAGCCATTGCGAGCATCCTCAATGAGGCGAATGCGACGGCGAACCAACACCTTACGAGCAACACTATTTCCGAAAACGAGGTCGTGGCTGTATGGCGTCGGGCATACCAGCTCTTCAAAACCAAGAAAGGGGCACGCTGTTCCATCGAAAACCTGCTCAAACGCGTGTTGAAGGACAATCCAGTGGGCCCAATCACCCCATCGGTCGACATTTACAATGCCATTTCGCTGAAGTACGCCCTGCCCGTTGGCGGAGAAAACATCGACGCTTTTGTAGGCGACTTCCACTTGGGAATCGATGAAGAGGGAGGCAAGTCGTTCCTTCCCATTGGCGAAGAGGAAAACGCTCCCACCCTGCCAGGCGAGCTTTGTTACTACGACGAAGAAGGAGCCGTATGCCGATGCTTCAATTGGCGCGATGGGCAGCGCACCGAGCTCACCGACGATTCCCGCAACGCAATTCTCGTGATTGAATGCGTCGATGGCGCGCGCCTGGCCGAATTGCATGCCGCGCTCGACGAGTTCGCCGATTTGATGCGCCGTTTCCTGGGCGCGGAAGTGGCGGCAAAGGGAATCGTCACGAAGAACAATCCCGAAATGACGATCGTCGAGTAGCCTCAAAAGCAAAGCGGCCGTGAACCCAAGACGAATGTCCGGGAACACGGCCGCGATCCCCTTCCGAAAAGAAAGAAGCCGCCCAGGGGAAAGGGCGGCTTCGATCGTCCCGTGGCGGGGACGTATGGCGACTCGCCGCGCGTGGTTGAGCTGCCGCGGGCGATAAGGATACCGTAGGTTAGGCGCCAACCATAACCTGGATAACGAGCAGAGCGCCACCGAACACGAACAGGAATCCAACCATCGGGAGAACGAACTTCACCCAGTGGGAGTACTTCATGTCGAGCATGGTCAGAGTTGCCATGACCAGACCCGTAGGTGCGAGGTAGAGCATTGCATACTGGCCCCAGTTGTAAGCGGAAACAACGATGGAACGGTCGATGCCAACGGTGTCGGCGAGCGGCGCCAGAATCGGCATTGCGAGCACGGCCAGGCCCGAAGAAGAGGGAACGATGAAGCCGAGCAGGAAGAACATGACCATCATCATGAGGATGAACAGCGGGCCAGACATACCGGCAACTGCGTTGGAAGCCCAGTACAGAAGCGTGTCAGAAATCAGGCCGTTCTCCATAATCAGGTTAACGCCACGTGCGAGACCGATGATGAGCGAAACGCCAACCAGGCTCGAAGCGCCATTAATGAATGCCTCGGTAACGGTCTTCTCGTCAAGGCCGCACAGGAACATGCAGATGATGGCGACAGTGAGGAACGAAGCGGCCATCTGCGGGAACCACCAGCCCTGGCTCACAACGCCCCAAACCATGATGACGAATGCCATGACGAAGAGCACCAGAATGACCTTGCGCTTCCAGTCGAACGCAGGAATGTTGTCAGAATCGGGGTCATGCGTAGCGTAGAGCTTGGCGAACTTCTCGCGGTCTTCATAGGTGTAGCTGAACTCAGGGTTCGCCTTGACCTTCTTGCAGTACCAATACAGGTAGGAGATAACGACGATGCCGCCAACGACGCAGCCGATAACACGCCACATGATGCCTTCGGTCCAGATAACGCCGGCAGCATTCGAAGCGATAACGACCGAGAACGGGTTGATCGTCGAGAACGTGGTGCCCATGGAGCCTGCGAGGAAGATAGCGCCAACGCAGACGATGGAGTCATAGCCCAATGCCAAGAAGATAGGCACCAGAATCGGATAGAACGCAACAGCCTCTTCTTCGAGACCGCAGGTGGTGCCGCCCAAAACCATGAGCGCGGCCACGAGGAATACGAGCGCGAACTCGCGACCCTTCGTCTTCTTCGTGAGCGCGACCAAGCCACTCTCGAATGCGCCGGATGCGTTCACAACGCCGATCAAGCCACCAAGAACCAAGATGAAGACCATAATGTCAACGCCGTTGATAGTGCCATTGACCATCGAGGTGAAGACGTCGGCAACACCCATGGGCTGAGACTCGAGCTCGGTGTAGGTACCGGGAACAGAAATTGCCTTGGTGATAGCGCCGTTCAGGAACTGATTGACATCAATCTCCATGCCGGCGAGTTCGGGGTCGGAATGGAATGCCTCAGCCGTGCCTTCAATAGTACGAACGTTTCCATCGGGCTCGGTGATCTGGAACACGCCCGAGTCGGCGACGTAGGCGACCTTGGAATAGGCGCCCGCGGGAATAAACCACGTTGCGATAACTGCGAGAATGGTGATTACGAACAGGATTGTAAATGCCGTAGGGAAGCTGAGCTTATGCTTCTTCTTCGGCTTTCCGTCAGCCGCGCCGTTTCCCACCGGCGTGGCCACTGCCTCTTCTGCCATACTTCCTCCTTATGACGTGGGGCTCGCACCCGTATGGCGCCCAACGCCCCTCTCTCTGGCGCGAGTGTATCGAGGAAAGTAACGATTTGGCTACGTATAACTCTGGTGCAGAGGGGGTATATCTTGGGTGTAGCATGCCGTTTACCCAGGTCAGTAAATACACCTCACATAATCCTCGACTCACATCCAGCCAGAGAGGTCTACAATGGTTGTAGGGGAAACTAGTACCGCGAAAAGGGGGCAACCATGGGTTTGGTCGCTCTGTTCTATTACACGCTTATCATTTTGTTGGTGAGCATCATGACATCGGCGATGTGCTTGTCAACATTTTTGGTCACGCATCGCAAGTATCTTGGCTTCGCTTGCATTGGCTTTCTGTTTTACTTCTTCGATGTGGCGCTCGTCTTCTTGGACGACTTCACGATAAATTCCACAGGCACCATGCCCGAATCGGTGTATTTCATTGGATCGCAAGTCGCCTCAATCGTTACGGGCTGTGGGCTGTTCACGGCTTTCTGGCTCATGGTATGCGACGCGCTCGACGAGCAACGCCGCGCACTGCAAATCGCGCCTGCCGTCGTGTTCGTCATCGCGAGCTTGGCTGTCTACGCATTTATGCCATCAGGCAACACGCACCTCTTCGTGTTCTACGGCATGCGCACGCTCTATCTGCTTTGGATAATGGTCTACATCGCAGCCCGTTACATGGGACGAAGCGACGCGTTGCGCGAACGCATGTGGCGCCATCGCATTGGGTATGCTGGCGTGCTCGTGCTGGGAGCCGCCGTGCTTATCGAAAACGTCCTCTTCCTGTTCTATATCGATCCCGTGTTAGTCCAATCGGGCGCAGTACCGTTTTTCCCCGAACGCAACTTCGCGGAAAACGCCCTTATGCTATGGATGGCGGCATTTATTGGCGCTTCCTGCTATAAGCTGCTTTCAATACATTTCGTAAAGCCCCCCGCCGAAGCTGAGGGCCGCGTGGGAGCATTCATTAACGCCGGTCTTGCAGGCTATGCACAACACTATGGCCTTTCCGCGCGCGAAACCGAGGTGCTTCGCATGGTGCTCGAAGGCAAAGACAACCAAAACATCGCGGGAGAGCTCAGCCTTGCCGCGTCGACCGTTAAAGTGCATGTACACAACATCCTGAAGAAAACAGCACAGGCAAACCGTCAGGAGCTCATGCGCGACTTCCGCAAAATGTCATAGCATGCTCGCACCGCCCTGCCTTCATCGCAATCCCAATACACTTCAAGGCAGGCGCCAAAGCGTTGCACAATCATCGCATCATCGTCTGACGAATCCCAACAGAACACTATCGACAACTTGCCAGGAACCTGTTCGTGCTAAATGCTCGTAGCGTTTAACAGGTTTTCGAAAGCAAAAAAGCCGAGCTCGTCATGTCACGAGCCCGGCTTTTTACTTGATCGGTGAGGAACTGCCTCTAACGACCGTCCCTGCGATGGGTCATTCGGAAAACAACAACGCCGATGACCGAAAGCGCCGCGACGGCAATCGCGGCCATCGCGATAATAAGGCCTTTCATGCTGTCATTGGTTTGAGAGATTCTATCGCCCTGCTCTGCCTGGTTGACAGCTGCCTGATTGCCTTGAGAAGCGTCGGACGCCGTCTTCGAAGCTCCAGCATCGGACTCATTGCCCAATGCCTTAGCGAGGCTCAGGGAATCGCCGTCGCCCTTCTGTCCGCCTTGAGCAACGCCGGCATTATTCTCATGAGAAGCATCGGAGGAGCCGTCACTCGGCGCCTCCCCCTCTCCTCCCAAGGCGCCATTCTGGGATGCGTCGCTCGATGCATTGCTGCCCGTATCGATGGACGCACCATTGCTTCCGCCTGCTTCGGTCGATGCATTCGAACCGCCAGAAGCATTCTGGTTAGAATGAGAAACACCATTCGAGCCCGTATTCAAGGCATTGCCAGGAACAGCAAAAGACGGAATAAGTGGAACCATATTCACGACAGGAGCGCTCGTCGCAGATGAGCCGCCCGAAGGCGAAACGGAGCCAGAGCCAGAAGCCGCACCGGAGCCGGGAACAGATCCTGAGCCAGCGACCTCACCTGAAATCGAACCAGATCCCGACGACGCACCCGAACCTGCAGCCGCGCCAGAATTGCCGTTGCCGTTGGAGCCGTCACCAACCGCATTGCCGGCTCCACTTGAGATGGAGCCTTGGCCGCCCGACGTTCCCGCGCTCGCCCCGCTGCCAACGCTGCCCGAATTCGCCGTATCGCCAGAAGTGGAGCCAGCGCTACCCGCACTCACGTTCCCGCCATTCGACGAAGTGCCGCCATTCGACCCAGCGCTTCCGTTCGAGGGCGCATTGCCCGATGCTGAACCATTGGCGTCCCCAGCAGCCGTAGAGCCATTGCCGCTCGACCCAGAACCCTCATTCGACGAAGAACTGCCACCAAGAGAGCCATTCTGATCGGGCTCGGTCGCATCTTCCGATTTCACATGGGTATCGCCATGTTCGGAGATCATCGCGAGGCATTGGGCCTTCTCACGCTTGTAGCGGTTTTGCCAACCCTGATGATATTGAGGCTGACCCTTGTAGAACACGCCAACATTCTCGACGACATAGTCGCACAGAGTACTCACGAACTCGGCATCGGTCATATCGTTGTTCAGGCCGCAACCGTCCCAATATTTCCAGCTATTGTAGAAGCCGTTCCAGTCATACCCATCGGAATACCCTCCGACAAATTTATGCCATCCAGAGGGGCCAAAAAGGTTGCACAAGCTCGCGCAAAGGCCCTGAACGGCATCGGCACGGCTATAAATGTCGATTCCACGAGAATCAAGATAGTCAAGCGCTGGCTCGATGTACTTGATATATTCCCAGCCATCTTGCAAACGAGAGAATTCCTCGGCATCGGCCGCATATGCGGCTTTCCAGGAAGAATTCAAGGCAACGCCGAGCGCCGTAAATTGGCCGTTTTGACGCATGGCATTATCGGCTTTGAAGGTCGAATCGGCAATATAGCTGAACTGCTCAAACATCGAGTATTTCGACGGGTCGTATGCATACACCGCGCGGATGAAATCAAGCAAACCGTAGCGATTGTCGAACTGATAATAGCCAACCGCATGGAACCCGTCGCCCGAGCTCAAGGTTTGAGCGTAGCTGCCGCCCTCATAGGCGCCGAAATACGTTACATCACTGCTCAGGCTCACAGGGCGCAAACCCGACGCGGATCTTCCCATCGAAAACAGCGATATAAGCGCCTCGGGAGAGCCTTCTTCGGAATAATAGTCTTCCTTATTCACCTGCACGCCGGTTGTCTCGGCCACATAATTGGTTTGCAACTCCCCTGCCGAGTTGGCTGCAGTTTCGTCGACTGAAACGCCAGACTCAAAGCTGTCAGAATGAGAAGCCGCTGAATCTTCTTCAGAGCCATTGGTGGAATCGGCAAGCGCAACGGCGGGAAATGCCATCGTCGCCGCCATAGCAACCGCAACGCCGCTCGAAATGACGTTGCGGCGCACATAAGCAAAATGAGACAGAGCCATAAGCCCTCCTTACGCGTGGTTCGAATACATTGCAGATGCGTAATCGAATTAATACAACCACAGAAACCAAGAATTGGCTAGAAGGCACTTAAAGTAATTGGGCCCAACCTGGCAAAAGATAACGACCAATTCAGCCGAATACCAACGGAGGAAACAAGCGACTCCCGTAGAAGAGGCAACCGCGCCCATCGCTTCGCACCGTCCCGCGCGCCGTACGACAAACAAAAAGCCGATCCCATATGGGATCGGCTTTTCAGAGATGCAATGGATGCTATTTCTCTTCGGCCTTGTCGGCAAGAATGATGACTTTGTCACCGCTCACTTGCACATAACCACCTTCAACGGCAAATTCCTTGAAGGGGCCGCCTTCGTCTTTCTGGACGCGAACAACGCCGTCCGCGAGCGTCGAGACCAAGGGCACATGGTCGTAGAGGAAACCCATTTCGCCTTCGGATCCGGGCACCACGACGAAGTGGACCTCGTCGGAGTAGAACTTCGCCTCAGGCGTCACGATATCGCAGGCAAATTTCGTCATCGCTTATGCCTCGTCCTTCTTCATGGCTTCGTACTCGGCGTACACGTCGTCGATGCCACCCTTCAGGCGGAAGCACTGCTCAGGAATCTCGTCGCACTCGCCGTCGAGAATGGCAGCGAAGGAACGAACGGTGTCTTCCATCTTGACGTACTTGCCCGGCAGGCCCGTGAACTGGGTCGCAACGTGGAAGCACTGGCCGAAGAACTGCTGAGCCTTACGCGCACGGGAAACCGTGAGCTTCTGCTCTTCAGTAAGTTCGTCCATACCCAGAATGGCGATGATGTCCTGCAGGTCTTTGTAGTTCTGCAGAAGCTCCTGGATGCCGGTAGCCACACGGTAGTGCTCTTCGCCAACGATAGCAGGCTCAAGAGCGCGAGAGGTGGACTCCAGCGGGTCGACGGCGGGGTAAATACCCAGCTCGGCGATGGAACGAGACAGAACGGTCTTCGCGTCCAGGTGGGTAAACGTCGTGGCCGGCGCGGGGTCGGTCAAGTCGTCAGCGGGAACGTAAACAGCCTGAACGGACGTAATGGAGCCCGTAGAGGTAGAAGTAATGCGCTCCTGCAGGTCGCCCATCTCGGTTGCCAGCGTGGGCTGG
>ENA-ORUN01002836-ORUN01002836.1-human-gut-metagenome-genome-assembly--contig:-NODE-2836-length-13245-cov-4.739651_pt1 | contig 13245 bp, 8 predicted proteins | sample MGYA00242080_ERZ509209 | MGnify/ENA primary metagenome ERZ509209 (study PRJEB26280, sample SAMEA2338786) | human gut metagenome | biome: human gut; feature: human-associated habitat; material: faeces... | reverse complement strand
TGCCGGTAACCGTTCTGGGAGTACCCCTGCTGCCCGTAGCCGTTCTGGGAGTACCCCTGCTGCCCGTAGCCGTTCTGGGGGTATCCCTGCTGGCCGTAGCCGTTCTGGGCTTGACGGCGAACCTGCTGGGCGTTCAGCTGTTGGGTGTCATACTGGTCGGTCGAACCGCCGGATTCAGCGGCACGGAAGAACATGGTTTCTTCGCCGTCGGTATTGTCCTGATGTTTATGATTGCGTTCCATAATAATCAACTCCTTGCGGCGGTCAGCCCGTCGCCCAGTGGAAATGGCGGCAACAGTTGCCCGTTGCCCTCCGCGGGATTTCTGCTTGCGAAAAATCTGCGGGCGAATGATACTGCGGGAGAAGCTCCCCTGAAAGGGCACCCGTAGGGCGTGCCTTGTGCTGAGCTGGCACCGCAGGTGACTGAAGGGTACTTCCGTGAAACCTCGCACAACAAGCAAAAGATTCCACAAGAACCCCTCCACCGTCTGCGACGGTTCCCCTCGTACTGAGCGGTCCCCTCTGCCCTGCGGGCATCTCCCCACCCCGTGGGGAGTCACCCCTTTCAGGGGAGGTTTTTTATTTCCGTTCCTTTTAGTGTATAGGCTTCTATTTTAGGAGAAGCTTATTCCTGTTCTCAAAAAATCCCTTGACAGCACCGCCGGAATTCGGTATAATAAACCAAGAACAATCGCACAGAATGTGCAGTATTGCCAGAAACATCAGAGCGTGCTGTTGAAGCATGCTCTGCCGAAAAGGAGAATATACATGGAAGTTTACCGCATTCACATGGGCAAGGCAAAGTGTGCCGTTGATCTGGGGGACGGCAGCGAACGGGGTGAATATGTCGATCAGGATTACATTCTGGCGAAAATGGGCAGACCTCACCGCAGTATCAGCCTGATGTACTGCTATTATCCGCTGGACGAAGGCTGGCCGGGGCGTGCCAGCGTGGTACACGCCAGCCCTGATGTCAGCTTTGCGTGGGATTATCCCTACGATGACTATTTCACCTACAAGGGCGGACTGGGCGGCAGCACCGACGGCGAACCGTTCAACTACATGCGGGAGATCCGGCAGCACGGACAGGACGTTTCCCTGACACTGACCATTGATCCCCACGTTTCCGATGAACATCTGGCGGCGATCGGCGAGGATCTGAAGTCCTTCGGCAGAGTGTTCCTGCGTATCAACCACGAGGCAACGGGCAACTGGTTCTCGTTCAACAAACGCTGCACCTATCAGGAAGTGGCAGACTTTTTTGTCCGTGCCAGCCGTATCATCAAGGAGCATGCTCCCAACGTGCAGACCATTATCTGCATCGGCGGCATCGAGGATCTCTCCAAGGAGGAAATGGAAAAGGAAGCCGAGTTCGCACAGACCATTCCCGCAGCTGACATCTGGTCGGTGGACAAGTACATGGCACTGCACTGGGGCTGGCCCTATGACGTGGCAGAACACGGCGGCACTACTCACAGCCGCGGCACTGTGGCGGACACCTACGAGAAAACCAAACGCAGCTTCGAACGGTTCCGTTATCTCAACGGCGGCGTGGAAAAGCCTATGACTATGGCAGAGTTCAACGCTGACGGCGACGTGACCGGTCCTTATGAACAGGCAGACATGGTAAAGGAATTCTGCGATACACTGGAACGGGAACAGGCGGACTGGTTCAGTGCGTTCACGTTCTACCAGTTCCGCGACCGCGGCAGACTGGGGCTGGAGATCGAGGATCCCAACAATGCAAATGTGGGAATCGCACAGCCGGTGCTGGATACCTATAAGGAAATCATTCAGCGTGACTGGTTCAGGCCCCAGATCACCCGTCGGGCAGGCGAGGTACAGCTGCCGGTGACACTCCGCTGGAGCAACTCCGAGGACGCGGAAGGTCTGGAAATCCCGCTGCATTTTGAGAAGAACCCCACATTCTGCGAACTGACCTTTACCGAGGAAAGCAACCTGATGCTGGAACTGAACGGCAAGTGGTTCTATAAGGCACCCAAGACCAAGACGGTAGATCTGATGGCGGCATTCTTCGAGAAGCCTTTGCAGGGCGAAGCTGACCTGACCTTGAAAATTTTCGCACCGCCGGCAACCGGTGAGAATGACCTGTCTGTGAAAGACGGGCTTTACCACTGCGACACCGTTCTCCACGAACTGCCGCAGATCCGGATTCGGTTTGCACCGGTGGAAGCGTAACATGCCAATGTTTCCGAAAAAATAACACTTGACAAAAACTTGTGAATCATGTATAATTTAAGTAACGTTATGAAAGTCGGAATTGTAAGAGATTATCGGAAAACATGAAATTTCAGAAAAGCAGTATGTTTTTCGGAAGATTCCGGAGATTGGAGTTACTAAACATGGGTATTTTTGACAAGATGAATCAGGTGAGCCGCAATGTGGCAGAATCTTCCAAGAGTGCTGCGGAAACCAGCAATCTGAAAAAGAAGATCGCATACGAAAAGGAACGGATTCAGGAAGTAATGACCGAGATCGGCAGACTGTTCTATGAGAATCCGAACGGCGATCATCAGGAAGAACTGAAGCTGTGTGCAGACATCGACGACAGAAAGCGTCGTATTGCCAGCATGCAGGGCGACCTGAGCACGCTGAAGGGTGTTCGCATCTGCGGCAAGTGCGGTGCACGGTTCGACGAGAAGTACACCTTTGACTTCTGCGGCAAGTGCGGTGCAAAGCTGAGTTAAGCCAAATACTGAATGAAGCTGAATTTTGATGAACTGGAAAACGGCATGCTCTCAGAGTGTGCTGTTTTTTGTGAGGAGGAAGAAAAAATGGAATCGATGCTTTCTTTTGACTGGAGCAGTGTTTCTGTAAATTCCGGCGAAGTGATCGCTCTGATGCGGAAACACCGGAATGACAAACTGGACGTGCTGTTCCACTATGCGGACGGCATTTATCGTGTGGGTGTTGATCCGGAAAATGCCAGAGAACCGTTTTATATGGACGATGAAACCTATCCGTCCATGTTTGCGTTTTGCAGCTCGGCATGCATTGAGGGCGGCTTTCTGCTGCCGGACTTGCAGGCACCGCTGCACATTCTGGCAGTGAATGGCGGTGATCCGGCGGAGTTTTTCGCATAAAGGAAACACTGAATAAAGCCCGCCTGACGGCTTTGTACGCAATCTGCTTGCAGATTTTCCGTCATATTGCCCAGAAATCCCTTGCCAGACATACAGTCTGCCTGCGGAATTTCTATGCAATCTGCTGAAAAATCTGACTACGCATCTTACGCACAAGCTTTATGCAGTGTTTCCTAAAGTATAGAAAGTGTAGGAAATAAAAAATGGAAAAGAAGCAAAAAAATAAGTGGCTGTCCTTTCTGGCGGACGGTATGCTGTCCGGGCTGATGATCGGCATCGGCTGTGTCGTCAGCATGTCCTGTGAAAACCGCTATCTGGGGGCATTTCTGTTCTCGCTGGGACTGTTCTGCATTGTGCAGTTCCAGTATGGACTGTACACCGGCAAGGTGGGATACATTTTCGACCGTGACAAGGCGTATCTGGGCGAAACGTTCTTCACCTTTTTGGCGAATGCGATCGGTGCCGGCCTGACTGCCGGCATCGTGCACCTGACACGGTTCGCAACGGAAACCAAGGTAAACGGCATGGACGTGACACTGATGGATCGTGCACAGACAACCATGTCCGCCAAGTTGGACGACAGCTTGCTTAGCTCTTTTGTGCTGGCGTTCTTCTGCGGCATTCTGATGTTCTCCGCTGTAGAAGGATCCCGCCGCTGCAACGAAAAGAAGAACTTCATCGGCGGCGTGTTCATTGTGGTAATGCCGATCATGGTATTCATTCTGTCCGGCTTCAACCACTGCGTGGCAGATGCGTTCTATTACTGCATGGCTGGCTGCCCGAACCCGCTTCGTGCACTGTGTTATTTCCCGGTGGCAATTCTGGGAAATCTGTGCGGTGGTGTGTGCATTCCGCTGCTGAAGCGGCTCTCCCGCAACCCTCTTTGAGAAATCTGCTTCCTTAAAAGCCGTACATGAGCGATCATGTACGGCTTTTTGAAAACGTGTCTTATTTTTGCCCCTGCAAAAACAGCGGAGCCGGTTTCTGTCTGCCATACATGGAACGGTTGCCGTTGCAAAGGCGGGAAACGGTGCAGACAACGGCGAAATAGGGCAGGTACGCGAATCCGAACACTTCGGTTCCGATGCAGATCGGAGCGAGCCATGTATTGGAAGCACTGCCGAAAACGGCGGCATAGCAGAGTGCGGCGGCGAATACCGGAGAGATACCGAACAGCGGGGCAAGTGCTGCACCAAGGCAGGCACCGATTGCAAACAGCGGTGTGACTTCGCCGCCCTGAAATCCAATGGCAAGGGTGCAGACGGTGAACAGCAGCTTGCACAGAAAGTCGAACCAGTAAATGGTTCCGCCGTCACAGGCGAGGGCAATCAGATCGGTGCCCAGTCCGGTGTATCTGCCGTGTCCGGAGAGCAAGAGAAACATTGCCAGTACCGAACCGCAGAGGGCAATGCGAATCACAGGGTTGGGGAGCAGCTTGGCGGCATAGATTTTTCCTTGTTTCAGCAGCAGGGTGAAGATGCCGCCCACAATGCCGGAGGAAATCCCCAGCAGCAAAACCGGCACGGAAAGCGGTGCGAAGTCGGCTTCGGGAAGTGCCACCTGAAAGGTTTCCAGCCCCAGTGTGACGGAGATCCAGTTTGCTGTCACTGCGGCAATGGCGGCAGGCAGCAGGGCACGATATTCCAGTTTCCCGATTGCCAGCACTTCCAGTGCAAAGCAGACTGCCGCCAGCGGTGCGTGAAACAACCCGCTGAAACCGGCAGCCATTCCGGCAATGGTCAGAATGGGAACGGCATCGGGAATGCTCCGGAACCACGGAATCCGGCAGCCGATGTTGTGGGAAACCGCAGCTCCCAGCTGTACAGCGACACCCTCTCGTCCGGCACTGCCGCCGCAGAGATGTGTCAGCCACGTGCTGCCGATCAGAAGCGGGATCAGCCGGAGGGGAATGCGTTTTGCAGTGCCGTCCGCAGCATCAAAGATCAGGCTCATGCCCTGACTGCTTTCTCTGCCGTATTTCTGGTATATCCATACCATGCAGACACCGGCAATGGGCAGAAAGGGAACACACGAGATCAGGTGCTCTGTCCGGAATGTACCGATCCACAGCAGCACACGCCCGAATCCGGCGGTGAGTGCACCGGTGATACAGCCGGCAGCTGCCGCCAGCACACAGAGCAGCAGAGTGGGGAAAATAAGTTGCAGTTTGATTTTTTGCATAAACAATACCTCCGAAAAAAGAAAAAGCTGACAATATCTGCCTAGGAACCTGTTTCATATCTTTTTCTGCACGTCTTTTCGGCAGATAAAAAAATATGGAACAGACCCTAAAAAGCAGATGTCATCAGCACTCAAGCGGTTTTGGAATCCCAAGGGAGAACATCATTCCCTAATTTATATACATTATACATCGGATTGCAGGATCTGTCAAGTGCTGCAAAAATGCATTTCACCGAAAGCGAGGACACCGACCCATGAAAGAACAGCGGAACATCACTCTTGCCGGCGAAACCATTTCCTACACGCTGGAACGGAAAGCCGTCAAAAATATCAACATGCGGCTTCGTCCGGAAACTGGTCTGCTGGTTTCTGCACCGATGCATGTGCCGTCAGAACGGGTGGAACATATCTTACAGCAGCATGCCGCGAAAATTCTCCAGACCCTGCACCAATACGCCGCTGCCGCAGAAAAGCCGAAACAGTATCCGGTGCACTATACCGCCGGAGAACCAGTACTGTATCTGGGAAAATCCTGTCGGCTGGCGGTGGAACGCGGCAGTCGGGAAAGCGTGCTGGTGCAGGGGGAAACGCTCCGGCTGCTGGTGAAACAGCCGGAAAACGAACAGGTTCGGAAACAGGTATTCGACAGCTGGTGGGAAAACGCCTGCGAAAAGGCAGTGCGGAATCTCTGCCGTGCAGTTTATCCCGTGTTTGAAGCGAAAGGCGTGGCATTTCCTGAGATCCGGTTCCGGCATATGGTTTCCCAGTGGGGCAACTGCCGCCCTACCCGCGGCGTGCTGACGTTTAATCTGCGGCTGCTGGCGGCACCGGTGCGGTGCATGGAGTACGTGGTGATGCATGAGTTTTCCCATTTTCTCCATCCGGATCATTCGCCGGCATTTTATGCGGAGATCGCCGCAGAACTGCCGGACTGGAAACAGTTACAGAAACAGCTGCGTGACGTGGAAACGCGAATCTGACCGATGCAGCACTTTTGGGGCGTGTATGCATTTGCAAAATCAGCATGATTTCGGCAGTAAATTGACATTATGGCTAAAAAATCCAGATGCCGTTTGGGCAGTTTTCATAGATTTCTCGTATGAAAGAAAAAAACTGTTGATTTTTTTTGTGAGGTATGATAGAATAAATTTCGGGCATGTCTGCACTTTTTGAGAATTGTCCTGAAGTTGGGGCAGAACGGTGCAGAAAAATGCGAACTACGAAAGGAGCTTTTTTATGAAGAAACTTGGGCTCGGTAAGCGGGTACTGGCATGTGCTGCCAGTGCTGCGACGTTACTGACCGGAACTACAGCATTGTCCGGACTGACAACGCTGGGAAGCATGGCGGCATCTGCTGCGTCTTATGACAACTACGCAAAGCTGCTGCAGTACTCCATGTATTTTTACGACGGCAATATGTGCGGCTCTGATGTGGGAAGTGCCTCTCAGTTTGACTGGAGAGATAACTGCCACGGCAGCGATGAAGTGGACGGCGGCTTCCACGATGCAGGCGACCACGTAAAGTTTGGTCTGCCGGCTGGCTACACCGCTTCTACTCTGGGCTGGGGCTATTATGAATTCAAGGACAGCTATGATGCACTGGGACAGACAGCTCATTTGCAGGCACTGACCGATCGCTTCTGTGATTTCTTCAAGGCAAGCACAAAGCTGAGCGGCGATACAGTAACCAGCTTCTGCTATCAGGTAGGCGTAGGACAGGCTGACCATGATGTCTGGTGCTCTCCGGAGTCCCAGAATGACCAGAGTCTGCGTACTGCTTACTGGACTTCTGATGATGCCAGCGACATTGCCGCAGAATATGCAGCAGCACTGGCTGTCAACTACATTAACTTCGGCAACGCAGAAGACCTGAAGTATGCAAAGGCACTGTACAATTATTCTATCAAGATCAATAAGGCAAATTGTCCGGAGGCTGAAAACTTCTACAGATCTTACGATTACTATGACGATCAGGCATGGGCAGCTGGCTGGCTGTATCTGGCAACCAAGGACAGCACCTACAGCTCGTTCCTGGACAAGTTCATGAACGACACCAATGCTGGTAAGTCTGGTCAGTCCGGATGCAAGTGGGGCGTATACTCCACCATGTGCTGGAATAATGTCAGCCTGGGTGCTGCGATCCTCCAGAGTGAGATCACCGGCAGCGTATCCGACTGGGCAAAGGTCACCACATATCTGAACGGCAAGTGCACCAGCGAAAGCACATATTACTGCGAAAGCGACTGGGGCAGTGCACGTTATAACACTGCACTGCAGATGGCAGCACTGGCTACCACGAAATATTCCGCAAAGAGCGGCATGGATTATTCCAGCTGGTGCAAGGCACAGATGGGCATGATCCTGGGCAACAACCCGAAGAATGTGAATTTCGTTGTCGGCATGGACAGCAACTCTGCAAAGTATCCGCATCACAGAGCTGCATCCGGCTATCAGAGCTTTGACGAAATGAAGGGCAGAACCGACTACAGCAGCAATGGCCACACGCTGGTCGGTGCTCTGGTCGGCGGTCCGGCAGACTCCAACTTCACTTATACTGACTCTGTAAACGACTATCAGGCAAACGAAGTGGCTCTGGACTACAACGCTGGTCTGGTCGGTGCAGCAGCAGGTCTGTATTCTATTTACAAAACCGGTTCTGTAGACTCCAACATTGAAGGTGTCAGCGGCAGCATTGTTACCACCACCAAGGCAACAACTACCACTACCACCACCAATAAGCCGGTGACTACAACCACAACACAGGCTACTACCAAGCAGAATATCACAACCACTACAATTACCACTGCCGCTCCGTCCGGCGGTAAGACTGCAAACATCACCACCGGTACACAGGTTGGTACTGACGGTGACAAGCAGATGTATGCAGAATTTGCTCCCAACGGTGCAAAGACTGCGACTCTGTACTACAAGGTCAAGACCAGCGACACCAACTCCAGCGGTGCATTCGGCACATGGACAGGCTCCTGGGTGCAGGAAGACTTTGAGGTTACCGTTGGTGCAAATGGTCAGTGCAAGGCAACTTATAACATTCCGTCCAATGTAGGTCAGACTGTCAAGGCAATGGTCTTCTATCCGGACGCAAGCAGCGTCAAGATCGACAAGGTCGTTCTGGACGAAGGAAGCAGCAGCAACCCGACAACCAATGCAACTACTACCAAGCATAACCCGACTACAACTGCTACTACTGCTGCGGCAAGCGGCGATGACAAGACTGCAAACATTACAACCGGCACACAGACTGGTACCGCAGGCGACAAGCAGCTGTACGCAGAGTTTGCTCCCAACGGTGCAAAGTCTGCAACGCTGTACTACACCATTTCTACCAAGGACACCAACTCCAGCGGTGCATTCGGCACATGGACTGGTTCCTGGGAACAGACTGACTTTGAGGTCAATGTTGGTTCGAACGGTCAGTGCACCGCAGACTATGTGATCCCGTCCAACGTGGGTCAGACTGTCAAGGCAATGGTCTTCTATCCGGATGCAAGCAGTGTCAAGATCGACAAGGTCGTTCTGCACTACGGCAACGTAACACCGGGCACTACTACTGCAAAGCCTTCCAGCGGCGGTAAGTATACCAAGGATATTAATAAGGCAATTGTTTATGATGAACTGCCGGCAGGCGATAAGATGTTGGGCTGGAAGTGGTCCGATCTGGGCGTTCCGGCAGGCGAAAAGGTCACCAAGGTTGAGATCAACCTCTCCACCAGCAAGAAGCAGATCGGCAAGTGGCAGGGTGCATTCGGTTCTTCTACCAGCGTGGCTCCGGATTACTGGACACAGTCTGAGGATATGGAACAGACCATCAGCGGAAAGACCGGCAGCATCGTATGGGATGTGGATTCTGCAACTTCTGCGATCATTCAGACCCAGTACGGCGGCGAACTGAAGTTCGGCGTATGGTGGATCGACTGCAACAAGTTCACTATCGATTCTATTACAGTTTACACAGACGCTTACAACGGCAGCGGTCAGATCACTACCACTGTATCTACAACCAAGGCAACTACCAACAAGACCACCGCTTCCACCACAACTACCACCAAGCAGACAACCACCGCTACCAACGGCCCGAAGCCGAGCGTAAAGGCAAGCCTGTACGGTGACGTAAATCTGGACGGCCGTGTGGACATCACAGACGCAGTTCTGCTGAACAAGAAGGTTGCCGGCGTGGTAATCCTGAACGACCAGCAGTATGCAAATGCTGACTGCTGCACCGATGACGGTGTTGGTCAGGCAGATTCGACGGTACTGCTCCAGTTCCTCGTTTCGATCGTAAGGACTCTGCCGGCTGAGGGCTAATCTCTGTCAAAAATCGGCAATTTTCACAAAAAGGATACGGGCAAATTTTGCCTGTATCCTTTTTCTTTTCTGTTTTTTCCGAAAAACCTGTCGTTACATATGGCAAGTTGCACAAAAAGCATGGAAACTGTTTAGCATGTTTTACTGAAATTTGAAAATCTACTTTACAATGAATTTTTCATGTGCTATAATAAATGAAACGAGAAAGATATGCCCTGTAAGGGATAGTTGCGTCTGAATCCTATCCGGTGCGGCGTATATCTGCCGGCGTGTTCGGCGAAAACAATCGTTGAAAGTGGAACATGCGTACCCTTGTTCCAACATCAAAAAATCTCTAATTTTCAAGGAGGATATTTATGCTGAAGAAAAAACTCGGCAAGAAGGCACTTGCCTTCGCTTCTGCTGCAGTGATGGCAGTTTCTGCTACCGCTACAGGTCTGACTGCACTGTCTATGACAGCGTTCGCAGGCGAGGAGCTGGGCGAAGGTACCTTCGAAAACGGAAAGGGCTTGCCTTGGCACATTTGTGAAAACGCAACTGCTGTCATGAAGTTCGACATCACCGACGGTATCTATGCGATCAAGCTGGAAAACATCGGTGGTACTGCAAACGGCGGTGAAAGCCGTTGGGACTGCCAGTTCCGTCACAGAAATCTGACCATTGAAAGCGGTCACACCTATCGTATTACCTACAGCGTAAACCCGTCTAACAGCGGTCACATGTACGCAAAGCTGGGCAACATGTCCAAAGATGATCAGGAACTGTGGCACAGCAACGGTGACGAACTGTCCCTGTCTTACGAAGAAGGTCTGACACAGGAACAGCTGGAAGAAAAGCTGAAGAGTGCTTCCAAGACCGGTAACAAGGTAGACTACGGTCAGGGCTGGGATGCTTGGTACAACAAGGAATATCCGGCAAACCAGTGGACCACAGTTGCTTATGAATTCCAGGCTACTGAAACCGTTAAGGGTACCGCAGAATGGACCTTCCACATGGGCGGTCAGGGTAACTACGCGAAGATGGACTGCTTCCCGAAGGATACCATCATCCGGTTCGACAACCTGGCACTCATCGATATGACCGATGATGCATCTGACTATCAGGCAGAAGCTGCTTATGAGCCGACCGGCGTTGAAGTAAACCAGGTTGGTTACTATCCGAATGGTAAGAAGGTTGCAACTGTTGTTCTGTCCGAAGGTGATACTACCAAGTATGACTACGAGATCAAGGACGCAAGCGGCAGCGTTGTTTACAGCGGCACTACCGACGGCAACACCAAGTATGATGAACTTGGTGCTTGGGATTACACCCAGCAGATCGACTTCACAGATTTCACTACAGAAGGCAAGGGCTACACCCTGACTGTTGCCGGCAAGACTTCTAAGAGTTTTGACATCGACAAGAACCTGTATGAAAAGCACCACGACAAGAGCATGCTGACCTATGCACTGAACTACTTCTATCAGAACCGTGCAATGGATACTGAAGACAAGTACATTCCGTCTCCGCAGAGCCAGGAAGGCAGCAAGAAGACTCTGGCTCGTAAGGATTCTCAGCACTGGCCGACTGATAACGCTTACATCGCAGACAAGTGGGTTTACATCTACACCTCCAAGCCGTCCTACAGCCAGTCCATTAACGTAGCTGGCGGTTGGTTCGACGCTGGTGACTATGGTAAGTACGTTGTAAACGGCGGTATCTCTCTGTGGACTCTGATGAACATGTATGAGAGATCCCTCATGGTAGGCAAGGCTGACAAGTTCGGCGATAACTCCACCGTTATGTCTATTCCGGAAGCAGGAAACGGTACTCCGGATATTCTGGACGAGTGCAAGATCGAGCTGGACTTCTTCCTCGAAATGATGCGTGACGATGGTATGGTATACCACAAGGCTCACGACTACAAGTGGACCGGTCTGGCTGTTGCTCCGTATGACAAGAACGAAGGCGACAAGGAAAACAAGGCTCCGATGCGAATCGTTAAGCCGGTTACCTATGCAGCAACTCTGAACGCTTCTGCAACATTTGCACAGGCAGCTCGTCTGTTCAAGGATTACGATGCAGCTTATGCAAAGACCATGGAAGATGCAGCAATCAAGACCTATGCAGCAGCACAGAAGAACTTCAAGAAGTTCTCTGGCTGGGGTGGCGACACCAAGGGTGAAGGCGGTATCTCTGCTGACCTCATGTATGCTCCGCTGGATCAGAACAAGGGCGGTGGCCCGTACGGTGACACCGAAGTCAGCGACGAATTCTACTGGGCAGCTTGCGAACTGTACATCACAACAGGCGACAAGACCTATTATGATGAACTGATGAAGTATGGTACCAACGCTTATGGTACTGACAACGCAAAGGCTCTGGAAATCTCCACAACTCTGGTTGGTGGTGAAAACAACGGTTCATTCTCCCTGTTCACATGGGGTACTCTGAACTCCGTTGGTTCTATCTCCCTGTATGTAAATTCTCAGGCTATGCTGGATAAGGGCCTGCTGACTCAGGATGAAGTAAACACCCTGAAGGCAGAAGTTCTGAAGGCAGCTGACTCCATTCTGGAAGTACAGGACAAATCTGCATATGGTATCCCGTATGTAGGTCATGACTATGATACCACTGTATGGAAGTACAATGCTGCTTCCGGTACAGGCGATTCTGAAACCAAGACTCTGAGTGGCGGTTACGAATGGGGTTCCAACTCCATGGTAATCAACAACTCTATGGCACTGGCTCTGGCATATGACGCATCTAAGGAAGTAAAGTACATTGACGGTGTTACCACTTCAATGGACTACCTGATGGGTCGCAACCCGCTGGAACAGGGTTATGTAACCGGTTACGGTGAACACTCTACCACTTACCCGCACCACAGATGGTGGTCTGGTCAGCTGAACAGCGACGACTTCCCGTATGCTCCGTACGGCGTTCTGTCCGGTGGTCCGAACTCCAACATGGAAGACCCGATGGTTCAGGGTCAGGGCTACAAGGTAGGTTCTATCGCTCCGATGAAGTGCTATCTGGATAACGTAGAAGCATGGTCTGTAAACGAGTGCACCATCAACTGGAACTCTCCGCTGTGCTGGGTTGCTTCCTTCCTGGATGACGAAGCTCCGTACATCGAACGTGATGCATCTTCTACTACTACAGCTACTTCTTCTACCGACGCAAAGGATACAACTACAACAACCGCTGCTACTACCGCAGCTTCCACTGATGCAAGCGATGCTACTACAGATGCAAGCAACGCTTCCACAACTGACAGCAATGCTACCACCACCAGTGTAACTGCTGCATCCATCACTCCGGGTCAGCTGCTGCTTGGTGATACCAATCTGGACGGCGCTGTAGACGTTACAGACGCAGTTCTGCTGAACAAGAAGGCTGCAAATGTTGTAACCTTCAACGCACAGCAGATGCTGAATGGTGACTGCTACGATCAGAACGGTGAAATCGACGGCAACGACGCAACAGCTCTGCTGAAGTTCCTCGTTCACATTCTGAAGGGTCTGCCGGAAAACTCCAGCATGAACGCATAATGAAATCGTTATTCTAAACGAGTTTCACAAATAAAAAAGGCACTGCGGCTGCATGGCTGCGGTGCCTTTTTTGCTAAGGCAATACCGCACAAAGAGCGTCTGGC
>ENA-ORUN01002817-ORUN01002817.1-human-gut-metagenome-genome-assembly--contig:-NODE-2817-length-13350-cov-2.244378_pt1 | contig 13350 bp, 7 predicted proteins | sample MGYA00242080_ERZ509209 | MGnify/ENA primary metagenome ERZ509209 (study PRJEB26280, sample SAMEA2338786) | human gut metagenome | biome: human gut; feature: human-associated habitat; material: faeces... | reverse complement strand
CTAGCAACACTTCTTCGAAAGTGACCGGTATCTCTTCTGGTATATATGCAAGTGCCGGTATGATCCAGTCCAGATATTGAATAGCACTACTTCTCTGTGCAAAGGTCAGCGTCTTTGCCATTTTTGTCTCTAGATTATCACAGGTTCCTGTAATAATCAGCTTTTCCTTTGCTCTTGTCAGTGCAACATAAAGCACACGAAGCTCTTCTCCTAAATTATCAAGCTTCGCTTCTTTTTGAATCACTTTTTTTACCAGACTTGGAATTTTCGTTCTTCTATCTAAATCTACCACGTCCATACCGACTCCCAGTCTGGCATGAATGATCACCTGTCCGGCAAGATCCGTCACATTGAATTTTTTACCAGTTCCTGCTACAAACACGATTGGAAACTCCAGTCCTTTACTTTTATGGATTGTCATGACACGGACTGTGTCTGACTGCTCATCCTCCAGACTTGCCTCCCCATAATCCACTTCAAATTTCTGAAGCTGCTCAATATAACGCACAAAATGAAAGAGTCCTTTATAGCTGGAAGACTGAAATGCCTGCGCTTTTGTAATCAGCATTTCTACATTTGCCGCACGCTGCGCGCCTCCCGGCATTGCTGAAATAAACTGACCATACCCGGTTTGTGTCAGAATACTCCGTAGAAGTTCATGGATTGGTGTATACGGAACAATTTCGCGGAAATCATTCATTTTTCCATAGCAATGTTTGAGTTTCTCACATATTACCGTATTTTCTCCGTTTTCCAGATAATTTTCTACCGCCTGGTAAAATGGAATTTCAAAAGCTTCAGAACTTCGGATCACTGCCATTTCTTGTTCGTTCAGTCCACAAAATGCCGACATAAGAACCGCCGCCAGTGGAATATCCTGTTTCCGATTATCCAGCACTCTTAGATAATCCAAAAGTACTCCGATTTCCTGCGTTGCAAAATAGCCTTCTTTTGTACCTGAAAATGCCGGAATTCCTTCCCGATTCAGTTCCTGTACGAATATGTCAGCAATCCCTTTCACACTTCTGGTAAGAATGACAATATCGGAATATCTTGCCGGACGCAGTTTTCCTGTCTTCTTATCCAGAACCTTCTGCTCTGCAATTAGCCTGCGGATCCGGCTTGCGATCATCCGAGCTTCCATCTCCTGTTTGGAGGCTTTTATGGAACGGTCATATTTTTTCAATTCTGTATTTAATACAAGTACTTCTGTTTCACACCCCGGATTTTCAGGATATTCTGCACCTACATACAATGCCGCCTTGTCATCGTAATCAATTTCTCCAAGATTTCGCATCATAATCTGCCGAAAAATGTAATTCACACTGTCCAGTACTTCTTTTCGACTCCGGAAGTTTTTATGAAGATCAATCCTTTGTTTTGGTCCTTTTTCCAAATCATACGTGTCAAATTTTTCCATAAAAAGCTCTGGTCTGGACAGCCGGAAGCTATAAATACTCTGCTTGACATCTCCCACCATAAAAATATTATATTTTCCTTTCGAAACACCGGAAATACTGATCAGAATTGTCTCCTGGATCAGATTACTATCTTGATATTCGTCAATCATAATCTCCCGGAACTGATCCTGATATTCCTTTGCAACCTCAGAAGGTTCAAACCCTTCTTCTGTTTTTTTTGCCAGGATCTGAAGTGCAAACTGCTCCATATCTGAAAAATCAATAACATTTTCCTGGCGCTTCTTTGCGTCAAATCTTTGCGAAAAACATTTTACCAGGCCCACCAATTCTTCCATATAAGGAAGACATATCTGCATATCTGCTGCCATTTCTTCCGGTTTCTGATAAAAATAATCTTTCTTCAGACCACTGACAATTTCCTTCACCTGCTCACGAAGATCCTTAACTGCTTCTATTTTTTCTTTCGATACAGTCTTATCTCTGCATGATGCAAACCTGCTCCACTCTACATTCTGGATGCGCCCAGACAGCTCATTATAATTTTTTGCACTTAAGAGCTCTCTTATTGTCTGAGCATCCAGCTTCAAAGCCTCTTCATACACAGCCGGGCCATCTATTTCCAGACTAATTTGCGTTGCCTGTTCATTCAATAGTTTTGCTTCTTCCAGGTAGGCTTTCGCCCAGGTTACAATTTTATTTCCATAATCACTTTTTTCCAGATCTTCTGCACAATCGACTCTATATGCATCAACACAAGAATCAAGCCAGCCTTCTCCGTCTGGATAGCTTCGACTGTAATCGTAAGCCTTCTCAATCATTTCTTCTAGCTTTTTATCATTTCTTCTTCCACCATAGGCATTAGAAAACCGCAAGAACCGCTCTTTTTTTTGCGCGTACTTTTCTTCCAGCAGTTCATCTAATACATCATGCCGCAAAAGTTTCAGTTCTCCTTCTTCTGCAGTACGGAAACCTGGATCAATATCGATTACATGAAAATGATCACGGATTACGGAAAGACAGAAACTGTGAATTGTTGTAATCTGCGCATTGTGGATCAAAGTCGCCTGTCTTTTCAGATGTTCATTTTCCGGATTCTCTTCTAATGCCTTTTCAATGGCACCCCGGATTCGTTCTTTCATCTCACCTGCCGCTGCTTCTGTAAATGTTACAATCAGAAGTTCGTCCACATTGACCGGGTGTTCCTCATCAGTCAGCATTGTAATAATACGCTCTACCAACACTGCTGTCTTTCCCGAACCTGCTGCTGCAGACACAAGAATATTGCGGTCCCGAAGATCAATGACCTGTTGCTGCTGTTTTGTCCATTTTACTCCCATGAGCCCGTTCCTTTCTCCTGCTCCTTTTCATGATCGTCCCGATTCATGTTCTCTTTGACTGCATCTGCTTCCATGGCTGCTATCACCTCTGACTGTGTCATCTCAAAAATATCCCGGTATTTTCTGGTCAAAGCCACAGATATGCCGGTATGCACAATAATCACAGCCACTCTCCTGTTTTCTCCGGTATGGAAATGCTGCAACTTCTCCGCTTAATATTTTTTGATGCACCTTAAAAACTTTCCCCAGGGCATGGCGCATCATCACTTCAAATTCCTGCTCCGATGCAACTTTTGAATTTTTTGACAGACTACCATTTTTATTATATTTCACAGGAATGACAGCAGATTCTCCGACCTGACAATGATCTAGATGCTCCAGTGTCTCATCTTTCAAATTCATCACGCCATCCACTTTCAGCTCTTTTAGTACTTTCTGCCAGATTTCTTCTTCCTCTCCAACCACTTTCTTCTCCACAAGAGGATCATTTAACCGGTAATAAAAGACACCTGCCGGAATCACTTCACTGTCCGGGTAATGTTTTTGAGTCATTTTTACTGCTGCATCCATATAGACCATAAGCTGAAGCTGGAGCCCGTGATATAAAGCCACCACATCAAAGGCCTTGCTCCCGGTCTTATAATCCAGAACCTTGACATAGACCTTGTCTTTGTCTTTGCACAGATCCACACGGTCAATCTTACCATTCTCAAAACGCATTTCATAAGCCACCGGCACAAAATCTCCTGCTTCCAACTGCTTTGTAAGCGCCCATATGGTTCTCGTCAGAAGACGCTTCATGCGTTCAATCATATACTCGTTGCGCGCCGAACTGTAAAGCACCGAATTCCCATAGTCGGAAATGGCATGTTCCACACTATCATCAATGTATTCTTGTCTTTTTTCTTCCTCTATCTCTGTCCAGGACAAATGCTCTTCTTTTAGCTTTCTGGAATAATACTCCAGGGCGCTGTGGCACACATTTCCCAGATCCAGCGGTTGGAATTCGTATGTCTGACGCTCCCGAAGGCGCAGTCCATAAGTAAGAAAATGCGCAAATGCGCAGGCTGAAAACCGTTCAATTCTCGTAATACTGTCCTGAAAATGTTCTCCATAAAGCTGCTTAGCCACCTCTTTTGTCAGTCCATCTGCCGGCCGGGTATAAAATCCTGATTTCATAAGTTCTTCTACACGATACTGCCACTGTGGCTGTCTCTTGTACCAGGAATATAATTCCTGCCATTCCTGATCCATAGCGTTCCCGTCCTGAAATCCTCTGATAACTTTTTGCATACCAAGCCTGGGGGTCCACTCCTGGGCAGAAAATGCCTGTTTTTCTTCGTCTTCTATTTCCAGACCCGAAAATAATCTCTGCATCTCCTGGATCAGATATGATGGGCGGATACTTTTTCCGTCCGCGGAAACCTTGCTGTAATAAATATCCAATGTCTCAGAAGGTTTTGTCAGATTCATGTAAAGATAAAATTTCTGCTCGTACGCTTTCTCTTTACCTCCCGGTGACAGATGGATCTTTCCTGTTGCAAACTTATCCCTGTCGCGCTCTGTAAGAAGACCACTCCTTATTAATGCTCCCGGAAGAAATGTATCATTTGCCCCGACAAAAATAAGTGCTTTAATATCTTTTAATCTTGTACGTTGCATGTCTCCAACAACAACCTGATCAATTCCAGGTGGAATGACTCCGACTCTTGCTTCTTCAAGACCCGCGTCTAAAAGCTTCAGATATTCATCCATGGTCACCTTCTCATCACCAAGAAGTTCTACGAATTTATCAAATAGTTCAATCAAAATACGATAAACCTGACTGTATTCCTTGGCAAGCGCAAGTTCTCCTGCCTCTTGAAATGCTTCAGACTGACGCTGCAATTTTAACTGAAGTTCTTCTCTCACCATAAACTCATAAAGCGCCATCGTCACATCTTTGACTGTCTTGCTCCTTTGTCTTAATACATACACAAGCGTGTCCACCTTTTCCACAAGACGAACCCGGTTATGATTCAGAATTTCCAGATTTTCTTCTTCCAGATATTTCGGGCGGCGGATCCAGCTCTCCTGCCATTTCTTATATCCACGGATTCCAAGCGCAATTACGTAATTTTCCAGTTCATCGACTTCACCATAAGTAAAACCACTAAGATTTGTTCTTAAGAAACGAAATACACTCTCATAACTGAAATTATCCTTCACCATATTCAGAAGACTCCGGATATATTCTACAAAAGAATTCAAAAGAATACTCCGCTTATGATCCATAAACACCGGAATTTCGTAGAGGTCAAATGCCTGTCCCAAGTCATCACCATACACCTCCATATTGCTTACAATAACTCCGATATCCCGGTAACGATATCCTTTTGTCCGAACCAGGTTCCGAACTCTTCCTGCAGCTTTCATCGCTTCTTCTCTTGGATTTCTGGCCACATGTATCCGGACTGCTCCCTGTTTTTCCTTATAACATTCTTTGCTATAGCGGAATATATTTCTCTCCAGAAACTCCATAGCCGAATTGTCACAGAATCGATAGAGTGGACGTTCGTACAGACACAATGGGTCTTCCGCACTCACTTTTCTCTCTGCCGCAATCTGTATTAACGATGTCACGGTATGCTTGCCGAGTGCAAATAACTGATATGGGTGCTTATAAACGTACGGGTTTTCCCGATCATCCATCGTTACAGTTACGATCACTTCCCGGCATACTTCAAGAAGTTCTCCAAGCAGCCGGTTCTGTACTGGTGTAAATCCTGTGAATCCGTCCAGAACAATCGTACTTTCTTTTAAAATATCCGAACCTTTCACTACACGGCAAAGTGCGTCCAGGAGTTCTTCTTTCGTAATAAATCTATCTTCCAGATATTTCTTAAAACCAATATACAGAACTTCCAGATCCTGAAGTTTATAATAAAGCCTTGAATTCTCCCCTGCTGCTGCTTTCATCTGCCTCAGTTCCTCTTCCCCAATATCGTACTGATCAAATTCTGAAAGCACTGATTTGACTTCGCTGATATAGCCAAGCTTTTTCATATTTCCCTTTAAGACTTTTAAATCCTTTTCATAATCACCGGCAATCTTTCGCAGAATCAGATTCTTTCCCTCATCATCCAACACCGGAAGGGCCTGCCCACCGGTCTCCTCAAAGATGCGGTAAGCAAGCCTCACAAAACTAAGTACGTCGATATTCATAATTCCATGATTCGGATGTTGCATGACAAGATCCTTCTGCGTCTGCATCGTAAACTGCTCCGGTACAAGGACAATATACTGACGATCCGGGAACTTTACAGATTCCCGGATCACATAATCATATAATTGATAAGATTTTCCTGAGCCAGACGGCCCAAATACGAATTTTAAAGACATATCTCTCCTTCTTACAGGCTTCTTAAATTCTCCGTAAATTCACTGCTGAGCGTAATCTTTGCCACGTAGAATACATCTCCTGTCATAAAGACCGTTCCGTCATCTTCTACTTCCACCTGAAGATCTCCTCCCGGCATATGTACGATTACTTTATTATTCGTCATACCAAGCTTATGTGCCACGGCTGCGGCTGCACATGCACCTGTTCCAGATGCCAGAGTATAGCCTGCACCACGTTCATAAATCTCAATAGCGATATTCTCTTTGTCGATGACTTTCATAATCTGTGTATTGATTCTGTGCGGGAAATACTTCGCACACTCGGAGTAATCACCAATCTTACATACAATATTCTTAGAGATTTCTCTCATCGGAATCACGCAGTGCGGATTACCGACACTTACACAAGTAACCGGATACAATGTCCTTCCGAATACCATATCTTCATTGATAACTTCTCTCTTCTCTCCTGTCACCGGAATTTCATCACTCCAGAAAGAAATCTTTCCCATAGAAACGCGGAGCCTGCTTCCGTCTTCATTTAAAAATGTAACTGCTGCCTCCCCATATCTGGTATATAATTTGAAATTCTTCTTTTGGATATAGCCTGCATCTTTTAAATATTTTGCAAAAATACGGACACCATTTCCACTTGTTTCAGATTCACTTCCATCCGGATTCCATACTTTGACATGCATGCCGTCTTCTTTTATAACCGGACCTTCCAGGACTCCATCTGCTCCAAGTCCTGCATTACGGTCACAAATCATCTTAACATTTCCCGGTGTCAGTTCCAGTTCATTTTTATTTGGATCAAATACTACATAATCGTTGCTTAATCCATGATAACGCTCTAATACCACTTTCATAACATACCTCCGTTTTAAATCTTCAGACAATTTTCACTATTCTTATCATAACAGGCATCAATTTCTTTTTCAATGTATATAATGATTTTTCTGTCGTTTAAATGTATGAAAAAATGATACACTATAAAACATAATAAGATTTACCTGTTGACAACAATTTGCGGATAAATATCAGCAGGTACATATGCCGTAACCTGGATACCTTCTTCTGTATAATTCTCTTCCAGTAATTCTCCATATTTTCGAATAAGCTGGATCTTCCCGGCTTCACTGTACGGATATACTTCCTCTATATAAACCTTCTGCTGGCGAAGAAGCGCTTCAATCGTCTCCAGCAGATCCCCAAGTCCTGCTTTAGTCTTTGCAGATATTGAAACCGTATAGTCTGCCTTAAAATCTCGAATAACTGGTATTCCTTCCAGTCGGTCCTGTTTATTAAATACGGTAATAATCGGTTTATCCTGGACTTTTAATCCCTGAAGTGTCTCATAAACAGTAAACATCTGCTCATCCGCCTGAGGATTCGAGACATCAACCACATGCAGAATCATATCTGCATACTTTGCTTCCTCCAGTGTACTTTTGAATGCATCGATCAGATGATGTGGCAGCTTCCGGATAAAACCTACGGTATCTGTCAGAAGTATCTCCTGACCGCTTGGAAGCTTCAGACTTCTTGTCGTCGGGTCCAGTGTTGCAAACAACTTATCTTCCGCCAGAATATCTGCACCAGTCAAAGCGTTGAGAAGTGTTGACTTTCCGGCATTCGTATATCCCACGATTGCTGCGACCGGAATCCGGCTCTTTGCTCTTTTTTCTCTTGTCACTTCACGGTGTTGCTTTACACTCTTTAGCTCCCGATTCAGAAGTGCGATCCGATTTTTAATAAGACGTCTGTCCATCTCCAGCTTCTTTTCTCCCGGACCTCTCGTACCGATACCACCGCCAAGCCTTGACATGGCAGTTCCAAATCCGGCAAGTCTCGTCTGTCGGTACTTAAGCTGCGCCAGCTCAACCTGAATCTTTCCTTCACTGGTAGATGCTCTTGCAGCAAATATATCCAAAATAACCAGAGTCCGATCCATAACCTTTGCATCTAGTTCATCCTGGAGATTCTTCATCTGTGCCGACGACAATTCATCATCACAGATAATTCCTGTTGCATCCAGCTCCCACAAAAGGCTTTTGATCTCATCAATCTTTCCCTTTCCGACATAAGTTCCCGGGTGTACCTGATCCCGGCTCTGCACAACTTTTCCTACTGTAACAGCACCGGCTGGCTTCGCAAGCTCACTTAGTTCTTCCAGTGAAGCATCGATATCCTCCTGCCCCGGAAGACATACCCCTACCAATATAACACGTTCTGTCTCTTTCTTTAATTCTATCATTTAAACTTCCCTTATCTGGTTTTTAAAAATTCTGCTTCTTTAGCAGCTTTCTCGTCATCTGGATATGCAGTCACATAATCTTCCAGTTTTGCTTTTGCATTGTCCCAGTCTTCCAGTTTTTCATAGCAGACTATTACATTAAACTGAATTTCCTGCTTCATATCGTCAGAACAATCTGAATGATCCAATGCTTTTTCATAATAAGAAATAGCATCTTCATAGTTTTCTGTCTGCATCTTACACACTGCCATCATATTACAGATTGTTCCTGTCTCCTTCGTTCCGGCTGAAACTGCATTTTCAAATGCAGCAAGCGCATCTTTGTATTTTTCCTGTTCATAATATGCAATTCCCAGTCCACGATAGGAATCGGCCACATTTTTCTTATCCTCTACTGCTTTCTGGAAATTCTCCTGTGCTGCTGCATAATCTTTATTTTCCAGACTTTCCACACCCTTTTTATATACATTCTGACCACAGCCGGCAAGCATCATGCACGCCAGTATCAGTGGTATAATTCTTTTATAACATTTCATAATTGTTGTCTTTTTTCCTCCTGTCTAAGCAGTATATCCTGCAACTCCTGCTGAATTAATCACTGCCAGTATCACCACGACCATCTCTACTAAAATTGCTTCCCACATACCAAAGTATCCAATAACTGCCATAAACAACACAAGTATCTTTATAAATACTGCAAATGTAATATTCTGTGAAACACTGCGCAGTGTCTCTTTTGCAATTTTCATCAAAGCTACTATTCCATGAAGGTCATCTTTTACAAGAATCACATCTGCTGCCTCAATTGCCGCTTCTGACCCGAGATTTCCCATGGCGATTCCTATATCTGCTCTCGCCAGCATCGGAGCATCGTTAATTCCATCACCGACACAGACCAGCTTCTCTGCCTCTCCCTGAATAGACATGAAATCTTCTAACTGTTCCAGTTTATCCTGCGGAAGTAAGTCCGTATAAACATAGTCCATATGAAGTTCGCGTCCAACCGCCCGTCCCGTCTTTTCTGTGTCTCCCGTCAGCATCACCAAAATTGCCCGATACTTTTCCTTCAGCCATGTAAGCGTCGCTTTCGCCTCTTCTTTCACCTGATCCTGAACGAGTACATATCCTGCATACTCTCTGCCCACACATACGTAGACGACTGTTCCCGGTTCATTAATTTCATCTACCAGCAGCTTTTTTGCATCCATCATACGACGGCTTCCAACATGCACTCTCTGACCTTCATAGGTCGCACTGATTCCAAATCCAGGCTTTTCTTTTATGCTTCTGACACTGTCAGTATCCAACTCTTTTCCATATGCATCTGCCAGTGATTTTGCCAGCGGGTGATTGGAATAACTCTCCACATGAGCGACCAGCTTTAAAAGTTCTTCTTCTGTCATACCCACTGCTTTTATTCTTGCCACCCGGAACTCTCCTTGTGTCAAAGTTCCTGTTTTATCAAAGATAAATGTGTCTGCTTTCACCAGACTTTCCAGAAAATTACCGCCTTTGACCACGATTCCCTGCCTGGCTGCTGAAGCAATTCCACCTAAAAATGCAAGTGGTGATGCCACTGCAAGCGCACATGGACATGCCACGATTATAAAAATAAGTCCTTTATATATCCATGTCTCCCAGTTTCCATAAGAAAATGTAGACGGCGGAATAACCATGATCAACACAGACAGCAATACCATGATCGGTGCATATACTTTGGAAAATCTCGTCACAAATGCTTCTTTTTGGGATTTACGGTTCTGCGCCTCCTCCACAGTTTCCATAATTCTTGAGACGATTGAATCCTTGTAAATTCTTGTCACTCGCGCTTCCAGCACACCGCTTTGATTAATGCAGCCACTGTAAATCTTATCCCCTTTATACACTTCCACCGGCATTGCCTCTCCTGTAATTGCCTTTGTATCTATAGTTGAGCTTCCAGACAGAACAACCGCATCGACTGGAATTCGTTCTCCTGGTTTGATCACAATAATATGACTCATCTTTAATTCCGAAGGATCTACCTGTACTTCCTGCCCTTTTACTTTACGAATAGCATATGTCGGTCTCAGATCGATCATCTTTGCAATAGATCTCTTTGTCCGGTCTGTCGCGATCTGTTCCGCAAGCATTCCAAGTTCAAACATAAGCATAACTATCACAGCTTCCATATATTTCCCTATGCCAAATGCTCCGATTGTTGCAAAGATAACTAATATATATTCTACCGGGAATCTCTTTTCCATAATCTCTTCACTCAATTTCTGAAATGCCCCATATCCTATCAGTAAATAGGTTCCCAGAAATATTGCAAATTTTTCTTGATCGGACAGCATAAATCGGGCTGCCCCCCAGACAGCACCTGCATATACGATTATCCCCAATCCATAGACTATACATTTTCTCTTTAACTGCTTTTTCATAACTCTATTCCCACATTCTCTTTCTTATTTTGAGACTTGCATCTTTGCTTCGCCCAGATGCAGGAAAACGCTTTGGTCAGTCATCTTAACATATCTTTTTATTCTGTAATATGCTCCATGCCTTGACTGATAATAGACTGGATATGTCCATCTGCAAGCGAATAATAAACAGTCTTCCCGTCTCTTCGGTTCTTCACAAGTTTCATCTGCTTTAACATACGAAGCTGATGGGAGACTGCTGACTGTGTAACTCCCAGTATCTCCGCCAAATCACACACACACATCTCTGATTTTTGCAATACATACAGAATTTTCACTCTTGTTCCATCTGCAAATGCTTTATAAAAATCAGCCAGACTATTAAGCAGTTCTTCATCCGGCATCTGCTCCAAAGCCAGTTTTACGTTCTCATTATGAATACATGTCACATCGCAGCATTCAACTTCTGTCTTTCCCATATATTTCATCCTTTCAAACTACAGACTATCATGACCCGACTGTCATGTTTTTTGTAAGGCTTAAATCTTAAAAATTACAATTTTCAAAGCCAGACTATGCCTGTACAAATGCCTGTTTATATTAATTATGCCAAATGGAGAAAACTATTTCAACCATTTGGCATAATTTAACACTTTTGTAATGTTATGTTATCGTTATTTTGTTTTCACATGCATTGCGCGGATGGAATTCAATACACATAGCATTGCTACACCTGTATCAGCAAATACTGCAAGCCACATATTCGCAAATCCAAGAAAACCAAGAATCATAACAATTGCTTTGATCACCAGCGCAAATACTACATTCTGAATTGCAATACTTCCTGTCTTCTTCGCAATCGCGATAGACTGTGGGATTGCTTCTACTGAAGAATTCATAAATACCACATCGGCCGCCTCTATTGCGGCATCTGCTCCGCTTCCCATTGCTGCTCCCACATCTGCACCAGCCAGTACCGGTGCATCATTAATTCCGTCTCCAACGAACATGACAGCACCGTGATTCTTACGAACGTTCTTTAGATGCTCCAGTTTTTCCTGTGGAAGAAGCTGTGCATAAACTTCATCAATTCCTGTCTCTTTTGCAACTGCCTGCGCGCTGTTCTTCTCATCACCAGTTAACATAACTGTTGCAATTCCAAGAGCTTTCATCTTACTTACAGAAGCAGCCGCATCAGTCTTAATTTCATCTGCTACAATTACAAATCCTTCTAACACACCATCAACTGCCAGTAAGACTTCTGAGCCATAACCGCCTTTTTCGTATCCTGTCGTATCTACCTGATACATTTCCATCAGTGTATAATTTCCAAGGAGAACGGTTCCTTCCGGGAATGTTGCACGGATACCTTTACCGGAAATCTCTTCCACCTCTTTCGGTCTTGTAAGCGTCAGATTCTGTCTTCTTGCTTCCTGAACAATGCTGACTGCAATTGGGTGTGTTGAACCAAGCTCACAGTCCGCCGCCATAGTCAGCACCTGTTTTTCTGTCAGTTTTCTTGTTGCCGTGACTTTCTGTACAGCAAAATTCCCCTTTGTGATGGTTCCTGTCTTATCCATAATGACTGCTTTAACATCTTTCAATGCCTCAATAGCCAAACCGCCTTTAAAGAGAATTCCTCTCTTAGATCCTGCTCCAATTCCCGAGAAGAAAGCCAATGGTACACTCAATACAAGTGCACACGGACAACTGATTACAAGAAATGTAATCGCTGTGTAAATCCAGTGGTTCCAGTCTCCCGTTACAATGGAAGGGATAATTGCAGTAAGAACTGCTGCCACAACAACAACTGGCGTATAAACTCTCGCAAATCTTGTGATAAAACGATCAATCTTCGGTTTACTTGCGGCAGCGTTTTCCATGGATTCCAGAATACGGGAAACCATAGATTCGGATAACGGCTTTTCCACACGCATTTTTAACTGGCCGGAGGTGTTGACACAGCCGGATGTGATGGAATCACCCACAGATACACTTACCGGAACCGGTTCACCGGTGATCGGAGAAGTATCCAGCCGGCTTTCACCTTCAATAATCACACCGTCCAGTGGAACTCTGTCACCTGGGCGGATCAACAGGATATCATCTACGTTTGCATCTTCTGCCAGAATGACAGTAATATTCTGATCAGATACGAGATTTACAACTTCCGGTCGCATATCGACGGCATCCATGATCTGACCACGGCTGCGTTCCACTGCTTTATCCTCGAAAAATTCACCGATGCGGTAGAAAAGCATAACACCGACAGCTTCCGGAAAATCGCGGATTGCAAAAGCAGCAAGGGTTGCAACACCCATCAGGAAATTCTCATCAAATATCTGTCCGTGAGAAATATTTTTAACAGCTTTCACCAGAATTTCTCCGCCCAGAATGATATAAGCAACAGCAAAAATAGTAAAAGCAGCAAGTGCATTATCAATGGTGTGGTTTAAAATGATACCGATGGCAAAAAGTACGGCACCACTGATGATGCAGGCCAGTTCTTTCTTATCGTCGCCTTCTTCTTCGTGAGAATGACCTTCCGTCTG
>ENA-ORUN01002815-ORUN01002815.1-human-gut-metagenome-genome-assembly--contig:-NODE-2815-length-13355-cov-4.304436_pt1 | contig 13355 bp, 11 predicted proteins | sample MGYA00242080_ERZ509209 | MGnify/ENA primary metagenome ERZ509209 (study PRJEB26280, sample SAMEA2338786) | human gut metagenome | biome: human gut; feature: human-associated habitat; material: faeces... | reverse complement strand
CGAAAAATTTGACGACGCATCTGTCGCACAATCTTTGTGCGGTATTGCCTTAAAAAATATCATAATTGCGAAAAAAAGTGTCTTTTTTCTTGACAAACCCGTTGGAATTTGATATTCTATAGAATGGAAGCGAAAAGAGGGAACATCGTATTCGCAATAGGGAAGGGGAAATGTTTCATGAAACGAAAAACCATTTGTTTTCTGGCAGCCTTTGGGGCAATTCTGGGCGGCAGCATGCTGTTCGGCGGAACGGCTTCTGCGGAAGAAGCGGAAGTGGCGGACGTGCCTGTGGCAACAGAGGTCACAGAGGTCACGGTTCCGGCAGTGGAAAATTCCGGCTGGCAGGACGAGGACGGGGTACGCCGCTATTATGACGAATCCGGAAACTTTCTGACGGGTGAACAGGAAATTGACGGGGCGTATTATCTGTTCGACTATGACGGCGTGCAGAAAACCGGCTGGCGGACGGTCAACGGCGTGCGGCGGTATTACGATCCGGAAACCGGAAACATCGTCAGCGGCTGGGTGGATTACTGCGACCACCGGTATTATACAGATGCAGACACCGGCAAGAAAACCGGAGAACTGCAAGACGGCGAAGAACGGTATCTGCTGGACGCAGAAACCGGACAGCAGCAACTGGGGCTGTGCACATTTTCGGATCACACTGTTTCGTATTATGATGCAAACGGCAAACCAGTTTCCGGCTGGGTGAAGGACAAAGGAAAAACATACCATTTCAATAGCAAGCATCTGATGCAGACCGGCTGGCAGGAGCTCTCCGGTGCAAAGTATTATTTTGATTCCGACGGTGCGATGCACAAGGGATTTCTGCGGTTGGACAATAGTACATACTATCTGAACAGTCAGGGAAAAATGGCGAAAAGCTGGCAGACTGTAAACGGACAGAAATATTACTTCGACAACAACGGCGTTATGCAGACCGACTGGAAGATGATCGGCGGCAAGTTGTATTTCTTCGGCGATAACGGCATCATGCAGAAAAACAAGGAGATTTTCTGCTACTATGATGAAAAGCACTACGGTGACTATTATTTGCAGGCAGACGGCACTGCGATCTCCATGGCATGCTACCGGCTGAATCAGGCTTCGCTGAAGCCGCATACCAGTTTTGTTGTCTATAACCGGCAGAAAAGTTCGCACAGCCAGTGGACTTCCTATATTTCCGCAAAGGACAAGCAGATCCTGCAAAAATTTATCCAGCAGCATTTCAAGGCAGGCATGACGCGGGAAGAACAGCTCTGGACGACCATGGAGTGGATTCACAACAACGTGGAATATGCGTATGTACAGAACGGTGCATGGGCACAGATCACAAACAAGACCTATGTCGATGCCGTTTTCACATATCGGAAGGGACAGTGCATTCAGTACAACGCGGCAATGGCAGCGATGATGGCGTATCTGGGCTATGATGTCAATCTGGTTCAGGGCTATGTAATGAGCGAAGGAAACCAGCATTTCTGGTGTGAAGTGCACATCAACGGCAAGACCTATGTCATGGAAACCGGAAATGCAGGCAAAAACGGAGATTGGATGCACTTCCTGGAACCGTACAGTGAAGCAACAGAGTATATTCAGCATTAAGGAGGCTTTACCATGAAAAAAAGACAAAGACTTCTCGCTGCACTGACCGCAGCGGGAATGACAGCGGCGGCAGTTCCCGCTGTGGCAGTATTCGCAGACGACAGCGTTGCCGTTACCCCCAGCAAGTATTTGCAGGATCAAAAGGGCACACTGACCATGACGGTTTCCGGTGATCGGGACGTTCGGGTGAAGATCGAGAAGGACACGCTGGACGGCGTTATCACGTACTACGACACCACACTGGAAAACGACGGTACCTACGATTTTACGCTGGACAGCTGTGAGTATAATGTGAATACGGAAACCTATGATTCCTCTTTCACCGTCAGCGTGTGGGACAAGGCAGACAGCAGCTGTTCCTATACAGAAGAACATCTGGTCGTCATGGATCCGGGCTTTACCCAGAATGTGGAACGGAGCCAGTTTGACTGGAACCTCACTTTGCAGGAGGGGGACAAGCAGGACGTTTCCGCAGTGGTGACAGATGCTTCTGTGCAGGACGGCATCTGGGCAGGCGGCACAGACCTGACCATGCAGTATGTGCCGTATACGCTGGGAGATGTGGACAACGACGGCTTTATCGATTCCACTGACGTGTTCGAACTGCTGCTGTACGTGGCAAAGAAAAGTTCCGGTCAGAAGAATGCGACTTTCACAGGAGATGCGTCCTCTATGGCGGAAACCGTGGCAGCCAATGCGGCAGATATTGACAAAAGCGGGGACATGGACAGTACAGATCTTTACTATCTGCTGTATTACATCGCCCTGAACGGTGCCGGCGTTTCGACAAACTGGGAAGAAATTCTGGCAAACTAAGGCAATACCGCATATTAGAAGCACAACACCGCATGCCCTTTCCGGATCTCTTCCGGTCAGGCAATGCGGTGTTTTTTCATAGGCTGAATGGAGCAGGGACAGATTTCGCAGGAACCACGGAAATCAATTTTCAAAAATATGTTGATTTAAATTGTGCCAAATTATGAAGTTTGACAAGTGAGGCTCCCCTGAAAGGGGAGCTGGCAGTGCGTAGCACTGACTGAGGGGTTTCCACTTATGCCGGAAACGCCATAAAAGGATTTTACGAAAAAACCTCTCCACCGCCTAACGGCGGTCCCCCTCGTACTGAGCGGTCCCCTCTGCCCTGCGGGCATCTCCCCACCCCGTGGGGAGTCACCCCTTTCAGGGGAGGCTATCATGAAAATTGATTTCCGTGGCACCGGAACGTGCATATCTTGACAAAAAGAGCGAAATTATGCTATAATTAAGGAAACACCCAAAGAAAAACGAACATTTCAACTGTTCAGGAAAGGAATGTCTATGAAAAACAACAAACTGCGGAACGGGATCCTCATTGGTGCGGTAGTGCTTCTGGCTCTGATCGCCGGCACGTCTGCTGTGACCATTGTTCCGGCGGGACACACCGGCGTGATCGTCACCATGGGAAAGGTTTCTGATCGGGTACTGAGCGAGGGCATGCATCTGAAAGTGCCCTTTGCCCAGCAGATCGTGATGATGAACAACAAGATCCAAAAGACCGAGATCGATTCCAACGGTGTTTCCAAGGATCTGCAAACCGTTTCCAGCGGCGTGGCGATCAACTACCACATCAACAAGGACGATTCCGCCAAGATCTATCAGAGCATCGGCGAGGGCTATGCCGACACCGTGCTCCAGCCGGCAATTCAGGAATCCATGAAAGCCATTACCGCCCAGTATACCGCGGAAGAACTGATTACCAAGCGTTCCGCCGTAGGCGAGGAAATCGGTGCCACACTGGCGGAAAAGGTGCAGGAATACGGCATTCTCATCGACAAGTTCAATATCATCAACTTTGACTTCTCCGAGGAGTTCAACGCGGCGATCGAACAGAAACAGGTTGCCGAGCAGAACAAGCTGCGGGCAGAAACCGAAAAGGAACAGAAAGTCATTGAAGCACAGGCAGATGCCGAACAAAAGGTGATCGCCGCCAAGGCGGAGGCAGATGCCATTCGGCAAAAGGCAGAGGCAGAAGCCGAGGCAAACGAAAAGATCAACGCGTCCCTGAACGAAAACGTTCTGAAGTACCAGCAGATCGAAAAGTGGAACGGCGAATACCCCAATGTGGTTTCCTCGGATTCCTCGATTCTGGTGGACGCTTCTTCCGGCAGAGCTGCTTCGACACAGCCGGCAGAAAACGCGGGAGAATAACGGCAGCGGCAGAGCATCACTGCTTTGCCGTTTTTGCATAGACCGGAGGGAAGAACATGAAGTGGCTGGCAGCGTCCGGCAAAAAAGGCATACAGGGCGAAAAACAGGTTGCCCGCCGGCTGCGGCGGCTGGATTCCCGACAGTACATCGTGCTGTCAGACCTGCTGCTTCCCTGCGGCAGCCGTCTGACACAGATCGACCACGTGGTGGTGTCCGTCTACGGCATTTTCGTGATCGAAACCAAGAATTATCACGGCACCATTTCCGGCAGCATCTGGAAAGAGTTCTGGGTGCAGGAGTGTCACGGCAGGCAGTATGACCTGCGGAATCCCTTTCGCCAGAATTATGCCCATGTGCAGGCACTTGCCAGTTTGCTGGGGCTGGAACGGGACTGTTTCTTTTCCGTTGTGGCGTTCGCAGATGATGCCGTCTTACAGGTGGTACAGCCGGAGGACAGTACAGAACAGCTGGTGCCTATTTCCAAGGTGTGCCGTGCCGTCCGCCGCTGGAAACAGCCCCTGCTGCTGTGGGACGATGTCCGCTATTACGCCGGCGTGATTTTGTGTGCCAACATCGAGGACCCGCAGGCACGGGAACAGCACCTCTCCCAGATCGATGACGAGATCGCTTATCGGCGGTTTGCCCTGCGGAGGGGACTTTGTCCACGCTGCGGCGGAAAGCTGGTGCTGCGGCAGGGCAGATACGGTTCTTTTTACGGCTGTACCAACTATCCCGAATGCCGCTATACGCTGGAAAATGAAGTGTAATAAGAAAGTTAAATTATGCAATTTAATCATTATTTTCATGAAAATAAAATGTGAAAAAACTCTTGCATTTCCAAATCAAATATGTTATACTACAGAGGTGCATGAATACAGAATGCATGCAATCAAATGCTATAATGCTTTCAGCAATACCGCACAAAGATTGTGCGGCAGATGGCGTGCAAAGTCGCCAGACGCTCTTTGTGCGGTATTGCCTTTCATAATATTCCCATAAAGCAGCACCGCACAAATCATTTTGTGTGGTTTCATCGCAATGACAAGTGGAGTTTTGGATAGAAGACAGGGGAGAGCAATCATGACTGAGAAAAAAAGGCTCCAGATCGGTCTGATGATACACCATCTGGAAAATGAATATGCAAGCGAAATTCTCAAGGGTGCGATTGCTGCGGCAGAAGAACTGGACATCAACCTGATCCTGCTGCCGGGCAGAGGCATCAATGCAGTAGAAGATGATGAAAAATACTCGATCTATGATTATCAGTACAACGTGATCTACAACTATGTTTCTGAAAGGAATCTGGACGGTCTGCTGGTGTCGGTAGGCACTGTCGGCTCCTATATCAGTCGGGAGGAAATGGCACAGTTTCTCCACTCCTATGATCCGCTGCCTCTGCTGACTATGGAAGTGGAATTCCCGGGATACCCCTGCATTCGGTTCAACACCAACGCCATGAAGCTGGCTGTAGAACATCTGATACACCACCATGGCTGCCGGAAGATCGGCTTTGTTTCCGGTCCTATGGGAAATCAGGATGCCATGGAGCGTCTGCAATGCTACCGTGCAGTGCTGGAGGAAAATCATATTCCGTATGACTGCACCAAGGTGGTATACGGCAACTTCTCCGAGGCTTCGGAAGAAGTGGTGCGGAATCTGCTGGATCTGCACCCCGATCTGGAGGCGATCTGCTTTGCCAATGATAAGATGTGCATCGGCGGCTATGAGGTGTTCAAGGAACGGAAAATGCGTGTCGGCGAGGATATTCTGGTCACCGGCTTTGACGATTCCGAAGTTGCCACCAGTCTGAAACCCATGCTGACGACCGTGCGTACCAATATCAGCAGTATGGGCTACCAGTCGGTGCAGGCTTTGGTGGAACTGATCCAGACAGGGGAAACCCGGAGCAGGACGCTGGACGCACGGCTGATCGTGCGGGAATCCTGCGACCTGACAGAGGAACAGATTCAGAAGCTGGCAGATCACTGTGCGGCGGAAGAAATTGTGGGTATGATCTTCAACAAGTACATCGGCGATCTGGAGAGCACGACAAAGACCAGATTCATTCAGCGGGTGTGGGAACTGCTGACGAAAGAATTTCAGGCAGTTTGCAGCCATGAACCGCTGCCGCTGGCGGAATACCAGAAGGAAATCTCCGAGATGTTCGACCAGACGGACGTGATTCCGATACAGGTGCCGCTGCTGAAAAAGGTTGTGACGTATGCGAAAGAATTTGCCGTGCAGATCTGTCGGGAACAGCCGGAAAATCTGCTGGCAGTAGAACGGCTCCATGCGTTCTTTCTGGATAACCTGCTGGACTACAGCATGCAGCAGCAGTATCTGCTCCGCACCAATCTGGTGTACAGCAATTTCCTGATCAGCAACATCAACAAGGACATGATGATCAACAGCAATGATGAAGAAAAAAGCTTTTTCTCCATTGTGAAAAACCTCTATCGGGTCAACTTCAAGAGCAGCTATATCTATGTGTTCCATTCGCCGGTGGTGCACTATCAGTATGAGCAGTGGATCATGCCGGATAACCTGTACCTGAAATCCTACCATATCGGGCAGATGTTACAGCGGGTAGAGCCGCCAGAACAGCAGGTTTCTGTTTACACCTGCATTGCCAACCGCTATATGCCGCAGGATCGGCGGTATACGTTTGTCATGGTGCCGCTGTTCTCCAACGAGGAGCAGTACGGTCTGTTTATCTGTGAACTGGACTATAACCATTTCTCCCAGATCTATTCCGTAGCACCGCAGATCTGCTCTGCCATTAAGATGACGCGTCTGGTCAAGGAACTGGAGGGAAATCTGGAGGAAGCACGATTCGCCAACAGCCGTCTGAAGCTGATCTCCGACTCGGACGAACTGACTGGTGTGTACAACCGCCGCGGCTTCTATCGTGCGGCAAATGCCATGCTGAGCAGTCAGGAATCCGCTGGGAAAGGCTGCGTGCTGATTCTGGCAGACTTGGACAATCTGAAGATCATCAACGATACATTCGGACACGACGGCGGCGACCATGCCCTGAAAACCTGCGTGCAGTATCTCAGTTCTGCAACGCCGCTGCTGGACGCGATCGGCAGAGTAGGCGGCGACGAGTTTGCCGGCTTCGTCATGGTCGATGATCCGGAAACTGCCGGAAAGCAGATCTACGACAGCATCAAAAAGGCTGCCCAGCAGTATAACGCCACCAGTGCCATTCCCTATAACATCACGCTGAGTGTCGGTGTGTATACCATGACATGTCAGGGCGGGGAACAGGTGCAGAATTACGTCAAGTACGCCGATCAGAAGCTATATCAGGATAAGAAAAACAAGAACCGCATTGTCATCAAACCGCAGAATAATTCTATGCCAGTGTAACTGTGTGGTATTGCAAAAAGCCGCATCACCGGAACTTTCTCCGTGATGCGGCTTTTGTTGTTTCTATTGCATGCGATCTGCGTGCAGATCTTTCGCTTTCAGGGGCATTTTTTCGTTCACTTCTTGTGAATATCTTCCCGAATCCGTTCCTTGATGCCCTCGAAAATCACCTGTTTTGCGTGGATTGCCTGTTCCTTGGTCGCCGCCGGAATGCCTTTCAGCGGATAGTCGATGCCCAGATTTTCGTATTTGACTTCGCCCATGGTGTGGTACGGCAGCACGTCCAGAGCTTTCAGGTTATCCAGTCCGCCGATAAAATGCCCCAGCTGTTTCAGATAGGTATCATTCAGCGTAATGGTCGGCACGACCACGTGGCGGATCCAGACGGGAACGCCCTTTTCGTTCAGATACTCCGCGAATTCCAGAATGTGCTTGTTGCTCTGCTTGGTCAGCTTCTGGTGCTCGGTGTCGTCAATGTGCTTGATGTCCAGCATGACCAGATCTGTCACTGCCATAAGGCGGTCGAATTCCTCGCGGCGTTCCTGCCGGAACAGGATTCCGGAGGTGTCCAGACAGGTATGGATGCCCTTTTTCTTGGCAGTTTCAAACAGTTCTGTCAGGAACTCCATTTGCACCAGCGGCTCGCCGCCGGTGGCGGTAATGCCGCCGTCATGGAGAAATTCCTTGATGCCGTCATACTCTTTCAACAGGGATTCCACAGAACGCAGATTTTCGGTGTTGCTGTTGTCGATCGTCCACGTGTCCGGATTGTGGCAGTACTGACACCGCATGGGGCAGCCCTGAAAGAAAATCACAAAGCGAATGCCGGGGCCATCAACGGTGCCGAAGCTTTCGGTAGAATGAATGTGTCCTTCCATATTGTACTCCTTTCCTGAAATGCAGCATTTCACAAATATTCTGCCGCACTCCGATCATTTTGATACAACAATGGGCGTACAGAAACTGCACGCCCACTGCTAACATTATGTTATGCTAATTTTGCTGTTTCAGTACGTTTCCGCTTACAGAGAAGCGTGGAAAGTTCTGGTGATAACGTCGTCCTGCTGTTCCTTGGTCAGCTTGATGAAGTTAACAGCATAGCCGCTGACACGGATCGTCAGCTGCGGATACTTTTCCGGATGTGCCTGAGCGTCCAGCAGAGTTTCGCGGTTCAGAACGTTTACGTTCAGGTGGTGTCCGCCTTTTTCTGCATAGCCGTCCAACAGACCTACCAGATTTTCAATTTGCTTTTCGTTTGCCATGATAAATTCCTCCTTGAGAATTTACAAATCGGGATATACGCGGGACTGGTGAAAAATTCACTCGTCCTCTATAAATTCAGTCGGCTGACAGCAAGCCATGTTCCCCTTCGAGCAATCCATGCTGCGATAGGTCTTCACATTCAAGCCCTCGCCCATGAGATCGTCTTCGGAAATCGTGAGATGACCGCTGCCATCTTCCATGAGCTTTTCAATCATGTCCACCAGTTCGTCCGACTTATCCTGTTCCTTGACTTCATGTTCTGCCATGACCCTGTGCCTCCTTTCAAATAGTCCTTTTCAGACTTACTGCTTTTCCATTTCCTCGCGGATAGAAGCGATGTCAATATCACCAGCGAATACCTTGGAATCCTTACCCAGAGCATCCGGAATGATGGTGAAGGTGTTGGAGATACCGTCCTGTGCATTCTTCCACGGCAGCTTTGCAACAGATGCCATAGATGCTGCTGCACCGTGAGTGTCACGGCCGTGCATCGGGTTTGCACCCGGAGCCAGCGGCTGACCCTTCTTACGGCCGTCCGGAGTGTTACCGGTCTTCTTGCCGTATACAACGTTGGAAGTGATGGTCAGGATAGAAGTGGTCGGAACGCCGCCTCTGTAGCAGTAGTTGCTGCGGATCATATCCATGAACTTGTCCAGGATCTCAACAGCAATGCTGTCTACACGGTCGTCGTTGTTGCCGTACTTCGGGAAGTCGCCTTCTACTTCGAAGTCAGTTACAACGCCGTATTCGTCACGAATGCACTTTACCTTTGCATACTTGATTGCAGACAGGGAGTCAGCAACAACAGACATACCAGCGATACCGGTTGCGAAATAACGCTTTACATCTCTGTCGTGCAGAGCCATCTGGATTGCTTCGTAGCAGTACTTGTCGTGCATGTAGTGGATGCAGTTCAGGGTATCTACGTACAGCTTAGCCAGCCATGTCATCATGTCTGTGTACTTTGCCATAACGTCATCATAATCCAGATAATCGCCTTCTACCGGACGATACTTCGGACCAACCTGATTGTGCTTGCCGGTCTTAGCGTCCAGTCTTTCATCGACACCGCCGTTGATTGCGTACAGCAGGCACTTTGCCAGGTTTGCACGTGCACCGAAGAACTGCATTTCCTTACCAACACGCATGGAGGATACGCAGCAAGCGATCGCATAGTCATCACCGTGTGTCACACGCATCAGATCATCGTTCTCATACTGGAACGAGGAGGTGTTGATGGACAGCTTTGCACAGTAGTGCTTGAATGCCTTCGGCAGACGCTTGGACCACAGAACGGTCAGGTTCGGCTCCGGAGCAGTACCCAGATTTTCCAGAGTATGCAGATAACGGAAGCTGTTCTTGGTAACCAGAGTTCTGCCGTCGATGCCCATACCACCGATAGATTCAGTAACCCACTGCGGGTCGCCGGAGAACAGTGCGTTGTATTCCGGAGTTCTTGCGAACTTGACCATACGCAGCTTCATGATGAAGTGGTCGATGTATTCCTGAGCCTGTTCTTCAGTCAGAGTGCCGTTGTCCAGATCACGCTGAATGTAGATGTCCAGGAATGTGGAGGTACGGCCGAGGCTCATTGCTGCACCGTTCTGATCCTTGACAGCACCCAGATATGCAAAGTATGTCCACTGGATTGCTTCCTTTGCATTGGTAGCCGGAACAGAAATATCATAGCCGTACTTCTTTGCCATGTTCTTCAGAGCCTTCAGAGCCTTGATCTGGTCTGCCAGTTCTTCACGCAGGCGGATCTTTTCTTCGGTCATGGTGCCGGAAGTAATTGCCTTCTGGTAGTTCTTGTCTTCGATCAGGCGATCGATACCGTACAGAGCCACACGGCGATAGTCACCGATGATACGGCCGCGACCATAAGCATCCGGCAGACCGGTGATGATTGCATTATGACGAGCAGCACGCATTTCCGGTGTGTAAACATCGAATACGCCCTCGTTATGTGTCTTTCTGTAGTGTGTGAAGATATAGGTGATTTCCGGATCTACTTCATAGCCGTAAGCCTTGCATGCTTCTTCAGCCATACGGATACCGCCGAACGGCTGCAGAGAACGCTTCAGCGGCTTGTCAGTCTGCAAACCTACGATAGTTTCCAGATCCTTGTCGATATAACCTGCTTCGTGAGAATCTACTGTCGATACCAGCTTGGTATCCATGTCCAGAACGCCGCCGTTTTCACGTTCTTTCTGGAACAGATCCATTACTTCGCTCCACAGCTTTGTTGTGGATTCTGTCGGGCCAGCCAGGAAGCTTTCGTCACCCTCATACGGAGTGTAGTTCTTCTGGATGAAGTCACGAACGTCGATGGTCTTTTCCCAAGCACCGCCAACGAAGCCTTCCCATGCTTTTGCCATTGTCTCTGCCATTTTAAGATCTCCCCTTTGCCGGATAAACCGGCGAAATTTGATTTGGATTTTTCCAAAGCACAATCTTTTGGGCAGGCAATTTTCACGACGCTTGCACGACGTGTTTTTTGCCGTCAGAGGACTGTGTTTTGATCTGTCTTAATAATATCACATCTCAACTACGATGTCAATAGGTTTCTTGCAAATTCCCAAGATTTTTTTTTGCAAAACCTTACTTTTTGATCTTTTCCGGCGATTTGTTGGATTCCTCTTAAAAAAAAGAAAAGCAAAATCGCATTTCCTGTTTCGTTTGTAAAATTGTAGGTCCAATTTCAGCTTTGACGGTGACGATCTGATGTGTTATACTAAAGCAGATTTATAAGGCAATACCGCACAAAGATTGTGCGGTATTGCCTTATAAATAAGAACGGAGGTCTTTTCATGTTACAGCTTTCTCCCCGCAGTACCATTGCACTGGTGGGCAGTTCCGACGGGCTGCCCCGGGACAGTGATACGGTTTCGCGTCTTTGTGCTGTTCTGGAATCACTGGGACTGCACACCGTGATTTTTCCATCCCTATACCAGACTGCTGCCGGCAAGCCGCAGCCGGCAAAACGACGCGCCGCAGACATACAAGCCGCGTTTGCAGACCCGGAAGTGGATGCTTTATTCGATCTGACCGGCGGTGACGCAGCAAATGCCATTCTGCCCCATCTCGATTTTAAAGAGATCGCCAGATGCTCAAAGCCCTTTTTTGGGTACAGCGACGTCTCGGTTCTGCTCAATCCGCTGCAGGATTTCGGAGACATCCCGGTGTTTTATTTGCAGGCGCGCTTTCTGGCAAGCTGTTCCGCCGCCAAAGAACGGTTTGCGCGCTGGATACAGCAGCAGGACGATGCCCTGTTTCGATTTCACTATGCCTTTTTGCAGGGCAGTTCGCTCTCCGGAAGGGTCTGCGGCGGCAATATCCGCTGCACGCTGAAGCTCACCGGCACACCGTGGCAGCCAGATCCCACGGGACGGGTACTGTTTCTGGAGAGCTATTCCGGCAGTTTTGCTCGAATGGAGACTATGCTGCACCAATACCGGCAAATGGAAATGTTCTCCCGATGCAGCGGCGTGTTGCTGGGGAACTTTTCGGAACTGGCGGAAAAGCAGCAGCTCCCGACGCTGTACCGGTTGGTGCAGGACATCATAGACGATCCTGCGCTGCCCATTGCCGTGACCACAGAATTGGGGCATCAGCCGGAGGCGCATTGTCTGGCATACGAGGGAATCCGCTTAGAAGGATCGCAGCTGTAGCCATCCCACTGCCAGCAAAATCGCCAGCATCCCGAAATTCACAGCAGAAAAAATGCCCAGATATTTTCCCGGACGGGAATGCACTGCCTTACTGTAAAACTGATAGGAGATCAGACTCGCCAGAGATGCGATAGGCGTTCCAAGGCCGCCCAGATTCACGCCCAGCAGCAGTGCATTTGCATTTTCTGTAAAGCCGGACAGCATCACCGCCGCCGGCACATTGCTGATACACTGCGAAAGTGCTGCCGAGACCCACAGTTCCCTGCCCTGCATCACGCCGGCAAAGAAATCCCGAATCACATCGACCCGTGCAATATTGCCCACGAACACGAAAAAGCAGACAAATGTCCCCAGGAGACAGTAATCTGCCTGGGCAAAGAGCTTTTTGTCACAGAGAAATACCAGTACAGCAGTCAGCAGAAGGCAGAGCCAGTCCGGAAGCACCCGGAACACAGTCAACAGACACGCCAGAAACAGCAGCAGATATACCGCCGCCGGCTTTTTCGGTATGGCAGACGAAGCCGTTTCCACAGGCTTTCCGGCGCAGGGCGTTTTCGGCAGCAGGAACGACAGTCCCAGAAGGATCAGCCAGCTCAGCACGCCGGCGGGGAGCATGGTACGGAAGAAGTCTGCGGTATGCAGCTGATACGCCGCATAGAGGTATAGGTTCTGAGGATTGCCTACCGGTGTCATCATGCTGCCCAGATTGGCGGCGGCTGTCTCCAGAACAATGACCCAGATGCGGCTTTTCTCATCCCCGATTTCCTGGAACAGCAGCAGTGTCAGCGGCACAAAAGTGAGCAGCGCCACATCATTGGTCACCAGCATTGCACTGAAAAAACAAAGCTGAACGAGGAACATTCCCACACGCCGCACCGTCCCGGCACGTTTCAACAAGTTTTGCGTCACCTGTTCAAACACGCCGATGCTGCGCAGTCCTGCCACCGTGAGCATCAGACAAAACAGCTGAATCAGCACAGCCCGGTTGCAGTAGGACAAATAGCCGGCATCCGGCGGCACAAAGCACATGGACACCAGCGCCGCCAAAAGCGAGATCCCCAGCACCGGCTGTCCTTTCCACCATTGCAAAAAACGTTTCATTGATACATTCTCCTTTTCTGTTACGTTCTACATACTTTCCAGTATAACACTTTTCCGGGAAAAGTCAAACGCTCCTGTCAGATGATTTTCCACATTTCCTTGGGCAATACCGCACAAAGATTGTGCGACAGATGCGTCGTCAAATTTTTCGTC
>ENA-ORUN01002811-ORUN01002811.1-human-gut-metagenome-genome-assembly--contig:-NODE-2811-length-13370-cov-4.894780_pt1 | contig 13370 bp, 7 predicted proteins | sample MGYA00242080_ERZ509209 | MGnify/ENA primary metagenome ERZ509209 (study PRJEB26280, sample SAMEA2338786) | human gut metagenome | biome: human gut; feature: human-associated habitat; material: faeces... | reverse complement strand
AAATATATTCTTCTGTGTAGCGTTGGTAAGTTGGTTCTTCTTTTATCCCTTTATTGTGGAATAGTTGTCTGATGTAGGCTTGGTCTTTAGGCATAAGCCCCCGTTCTCCACGATAGAATCGATAATATCCCGTTTTTCCATAGTGTCCTACCAATTGTATTCTGATACTGACTGCATCCTCATAGGGGATTCTGTCGAGCAACCGTTTTAGTCCCCATGCCACATGAACTTTGACAGCAGTCTTGAAACATTCGCATTGGTTTCCATTCGCAGGATAACGTGCCGGATTAACGATGGAGATATAAAGATAGTCGGCTATTTTATCTTGCGTAACTACGTGGCGCAAGCATTTCGAGGCTTGTGGACATTGGTCGTTGAAACACCGGGAGAAATTGTAGGGGACAGACGGGCTGTCGGATTCTTCTTTCATCTTGTAGGGTTTATTTTATTTGTGAGATACTGTTGTTAATATGTTAATATACGGGAAAATATTCTTCACAAAAGTAGGGCTTTATTTTGGGAATGGGAAGTGTTTGGACAAATATTACTGATATGCAAAGAATCTTTTATAGAGAAATTGTGTTGTGATGTATCAAAAAATCTCTATTTCTTTCTCATATTCTATATTTTTACCTATTTTTGTAACTTCCGATAATATAGCCTTATCGGAAGTTACAAAAAAGACACACACATGAAACCGGAAGAAAAGGCTCGAATAATAATTGACCGTATGCTTAATGATGCGGGTTGGGAAGTAGTTGATAGAAATCATTATTCTCCTGAAGTATCTGCTATAGCAGTCGAAGAAGGCTTGCTGAAAGGTAATCGTGAAGCTGACTATTTACTTTTTTTAAATGGTAAAGCTGTTGGCGTATTGGAAGCAAAGAAAGAATCTGTGTCAATTTATTCTGAAATTGTGGCAGATCAGGCTGAAAAATATACTAGAGGTGTACCTCATTGGTGTCAGGCTTGGATGAATCCTTTACCTTTAGTTTATTTGTCAAATGGAAGGGAACTGTTATTCAGAGATACCCGTGAAGTTGATTCTGAATATATTTCTTTGAATAAAATTCATTCTCCTAAAGAAATAGTAAAACTATTAGGACTTAAAGATGATTTTGCAGGACTCCCAACCTTAAAAAGGAAAGGATTAAGGGATTGCCAGTATGAAGCGATAACAAAATTAGAAAATAGTTTTCGTAGCGGGCATGATCGTGCATTGATGGTTTTGGCTACGGGAGCGGGAAAGACTTATACCGCATGTTTGGCTGCCTATCGTTTGTTGGCTTTCACTTCAATGAAGAGGGTTTTGTTTCTTGTTGACCGTAATAATCTTGGAAAACAGGCAGAAGGAGAATTTGGAACATTCCGTTTGACAGAAAATGGTGATCCGTTTAATACCATATTTGGGGTAGAAAGATTGAAAACCGCGAAAATCCCAAATGATGCCAATGTTGTTATCTCTACTATACAGCGTTTATTTTCTTTATTGTCCGGAGACGATTTTATAGATGATGATAATGAAGCGGATTATGTTGTCGACGGTACTAGAAATATGAATTTGCCGGTTCATCCTAACTTGCCCCCGGATTACTTTGACTTGATAATTATTGATGAGTGCCATCGCTCTATTTATGGTAGTTGGCGAAGTGTACTTGAATATTTTAGTTCTGCAAAAATGATTGGGTTAACAGCTACTCCTGCTGTTGAAACATTAGCTTTCTTTAATAACAACTTAATAGTGAACTACACTCTTGAAAAGTCAATAGTTGATGGTGTCAATGTTGATTATAGGGTGTTTCGTATTAAAACACAAGTAACCGAAGATGGCGGTGCAATTCGCGAGGGGGATAAAGTACGTAAAATAACCCGCTATACAGGTAAAACTGAAAATATCGAAACACAGGAAACGACTACTTATACAAGACAAGAACTGAATAGGAGTATTATTAATCCTGCTCAAATAAAGTTGATTTTAGAGACATATAGAGATGCGGTTTATACAGAAATGTTTAATGATCCCCAAAGAGAACCTAATTTTGACTATTTACCTAAGACATTAATATTTGCTTTGAATGATGCTCATGCAAGTAATATTGTTAAAATAGCGAAGGAGGTCTTTGGACGTAAAGATGATACGTTTGTGCAGAAAATCACTTATTCGGCGGGAGATAGTAATGAATTGATACGTCATTTTCGTAATGATAAGGACTTCCGTATTGCTGTAACTGTGACTTTGGTTGCTACTGGAACAGATGTGAAGCCTTTGGAAGTGGTGATGTTTATGCGTGATGTCGAGTCTGACTCTCTTTATACTCAGATGAAAGGTAGGGGAGTACGTACAATTGGTGATGAGCAACTTCGTAATGTTACTCCAAATGCTCATAGTAAAGATTTGTTTTTCTTAGTCGATGCAGTGGGAGTAACAGAACATGAGCATTATGTAACAACTTCTGGAGTGGGAAACAATGCTGAAACATTGTTGTCTTTAAGGCAACTTTTAGAACGTATCTCTCATGGTGAACTGCCGGATGAACATTTGAGATTGTTGGCTAGCCGTCTGTCAAGAATACATAATAAGGCAAATGAAGAACAGAGGAATGAGTTTATAAGATTGGCTGGTACAGATATGCGGGATATGGCATCTCATATATATGAAGCTTTGGATAATAATCTGTTGCCGGAATATGTGAATATAAACGAACCGAATAACGAACGGAAAGGCTTGGTACGTCCTCTCGCTATTCATCCCGATGCCCGTGAATATCTGTGTATTCTGAACGCCGGATTTGTTACAATTTTAATGCCTGGTGAAGATACATTGATTGAGAAAGGATTTTCCATAGAGGAAGCTCATGACACGACTCAGGCGTTTGAACAATATGTAAATGAACACAGGGATGAGATAGAGGCTTTACGTATTATTTATAACAATAACGGAGAACCTATCACTTATGCAATGCTTAAGGATTTGGAGAATCGGATGAAAATGGAGAATTACAAGTTTAATCCTTCCCAATTATGGAATACATATTCTATTATTAACCCTTCCAGTGTAGTACATTTTGGGACGAAAGAAGAAAAAGAAGCTTTGACTAATATTATTCAGTTAGTCAGATATGCTTATCATCAGGTGACAGAACTTCGTAGCCTGTCATCAATGGCTGCCCAACGTTTTGAATTGTGGTGTGGGCAGATACAGCGTACAATGACTGAGGCTCAAAAGAATACTATCCGTCAGATTGTGAACTATATTGTAGCGAATGGTTCTTGTACAATAAAAGAAATAAAGGAAGATGATAAAACAATAGCGCTTCAGATGATACGTAAGTTTGGTACTATAGCAGCGGTGAATGAGGCTATTGTTTCATTATCTCAGTTTTTAATTTATAATAGAAAAGTAGCATAAAATTAATATGGCAAAATCAAATTCGAATGAGCAAGGTCTGACTAAAAAGGTCTGGACACTTGCCACTACGTTAGCGGGTCAAGGTATTGGATTTACCGATTATATAACCCAACTGACTTATTTGTTATTTCTGAAAATGGATGATGAAAACGTTAAATTGCTTGACGAAGAATCAGCCATACCTGAAGGATATCGTTGGGAAAACCTGATAGAATTGGATGGTCTTGACTTGATAGTTCAGTATGAAAATACATTGAAAATACTGAGTGAGCAGGATAATCTAATTGGTACTATCTACACGAAAGCTCAAAATAAAATAGATAAGCCTGTATATTTGAAGAAGGTCATAACAATGATTAATGAGGAGCAATGGCTGATAATGGATGGTGATGTTAAGGGGGCTATTTATGAAAGTATTTTAGAGAAGAATGGACAAGATAAAAAGAGTGGTGCAGGTCAGTATTTTACTCCTCGTTCTCTTATATCGGCAATGGTTGATGTAACTCGTCCTCAAATTGGGGAAACGGTTTGTGACCCGGCTTGTGGAACCGGTGGTTTTCTTTTGGCAGCTTATGACTACATGAAAAAACAATCACAAGACAAAGGCAAACGGGACTTTTTGCGGAATAAAGCTCTGCATGGTTCGGATAATACTCCTTTGGTTGTTACATTAGCTTCGATGAACTTGTATCTTCATGGTGTTGGTACTGACCGAAGCCCTATTATATGTCAGGACTCTTTAGAAAAAGAACCTGATATACTAGTGAATGTCATTCTTGCTAATCCGCCTTTTGGAACCCGTCCTTCTGGTTCTGTCGACATTAATCGAAGTGATTTTTATGTTGAAACGAAAAATAACCAATTGAATTTCTTACAGCATATAATGCTTTCGCTCAAAACAGGCGGACGTGCAGCGGTTGTTTTGCCTGATAACGTACTGTTTGAAGGGGGTGCTGGAGAAGTGATTCGTAAGAAACTACTTTCAGAATTTAATTTGCATACTATCTTGCGTTTACCAACAGGTATATTTTATGCTCAAGGTGTAAAAGCTAATGTCTTATTCTTTACAAAAGGTAGTAGTACGAAGGATATTTGGTTTTATGATTATCGTACAGATGTAAAGCATACATTGGCTACTAATCCGATGCAACGGCATCATCTTGATGATTTCGTTTCGTGTTATCATGCGGAGGATATAAATGCTCGTGTAGAAACATATAATGCTGAGACTAATCCAAATGGGCGTTGGCGTAAATATACTTGTGATGAAGTAATAACTCGTGACAAAACCAGCCTTGATGTATCTTGGATAAAACAGGGGGGAGATGAAGTAGACTATTCATTATCAGAATTAATGGCTATTATCAAAGAGAAAAGTGATAACATAAGTAAAGCGGTGGCTGAACTTCAAAAATTAATGGCAAATATCGAGGACTAATGGATACAAAGAAACTACGACAGAAAATATTAGACCTCGCTATTAGAGGAAAACTTGTCCCACAAGATCCAAATGATGAACCTGCGTCTGTTTTACTTGAACGTATTAAGGAAGAGAAAGAACGTCTGATAAAGGAGGGGAAGATAAAGAGAAGTAAGAAAACTGTTTCTTCTGATACGCCACATTATGAGAATGTGCCGTTTGAGGTGCCGGAGGGATGGCAGTCTGTACCTGTTTCAGAATTATTCTGTCTTAATCCAAAATCTGAAATAACAGATGCTACAAGTGTCGGATTTATTCCTATGGCTTGTGTCAATGATGGATTTTCTGGGAATCATCAATTTGAGGAACGCATTTGGAAGGAAGTAAAAAAAGGATATTGCCACTTTCAAAATGGAGACATCGGTATTGCAAAAATATCTCCTTGCTTTGAAAATCTCAAATCAACGATATTTCAAAATCTCCCTAATAATTATGGCGCAGGAACTACTGAGTTAGTTATCCTGCGTCCATTAAACATTCATGCGAAATTCTATCTATATCTCTTTAAGTCACAATGGTATATAAGTGAGGGCACAAAATATTTCAAAGGAGTTGTTGGGCAGCAAAGAGTTCATAAAGGAATTTTTACCGATTTACAAATTCCATTACCTCCTTTGGTTGAACAATATCGTATAGTAGCAGAAATAGAGAAATGGTTTGCTCTGATAGACCAAATAGAACAAGGCAAAACAGGCTTACAGACAATCGTTATGCAAACCAAGAGCAAAATCCTTGACCTTGCTATTCACGGTAAGCTTGTACCGCAAGATCCAAATGACGAGCCAGCATTCGAGTTGTTAAAACGCATAAATCCCGACTTCACACCTTGTGATAACGGACATTATCCCATTGGATGGCTAGAAACTATTTTAGGGGAACTTTTTAATCATAATACAGGTAAAGCTCTTAATTCGTCCAACAAGGAAGGTGTAATGAAAGATTATTTGACTACTTCAAATGTGTATTGGAATAAGTTTGATTTTACAGTAATAAAGCAAATGCCATTCAAAGAAATTGAATTGGATAAATGTACTGTAACAAAGGGAGATTTACTTGTGTGTGAAGGTGGAGATATTGGACGCTCTGCAATTTGGAACTATGATTACGATATTTGTATTCAAAATCATATTCATAGACTTCGTCCAAAGATTGATTTATGTGTACCATTTTATTACTATACATTGGCGTATTTGAAAGAGAACAATTTGATAGGAGGGAAAGGTATAGGATTACTTGGACTATCTTCTAATGCTTTGCATAAAATTGAAATGCCGTTACCTCCACTTACCGAACAACAACGCATTGTTCAAAAGATAGAAGAACTATTCTCAGTTCTTGATAATATTCAAAATGCCTTAGAAGTGTAAACGAATACACTTCTAAAGGCTGATGTGACTTTACCAGTTCACCACTTTATCCACAATCTTTTGCTGTTCGCTGGCAGTGCGACGAAGATAGATACGAGTGGTCTCTATGCTTTCATGCCCCATAAGGTCGGCAAGTAGAGCAAGGTCGTTAAAGCGGTCAAGGAAGTTCTTGGCAAAACGGTGACGGAATGAATGGGGATAAACTACCTCCTTGTTCATTCCGTATTTTTCGGCAAAATGTTTGAGTTGAGATGCAATTCCACGAGTGGTAATGCGCTGTCCGAAACGGTTCAGGAAGATATAGCCGGATGTTAAGCCTTGATTCTTCAACCATTTTTCTGCTTCTGTTCGTAGATTCTTGGGAATGTATAGCCGTCGAACCTTTCCACCTTTGCTGTACAGGTCAAGATAGCCCACATTGATATGTTCTGCTTTGATGTGGAGTAATTCGCTGACACGTGCTCCCGTAGCGGTCATAAACCACACGATAAAATACCACTCCTCGTAACCATCAGCTTTAAGCTGGGCTTTGAGAAATTTGTAATCTGCATCGCTAATAACATTTTCCAAGAAGTTCTTTTGCTGTACTTTTACGAACTTTACTTTGAGCTTTTCTTGTTTTGTAAACTCCAGATACTTGTTGATACCCTGTAACCGTAGATTGACTGTCTGAGGTTTGAAATTCTCTACCAAATACCCTTTGTACGCCAAAAGGTTCTTCTTGTTCACCTCTCCATAATGATTAAGGAAATACTGTACCGTCCACACATATGATGTGACGGTGTTCTTGGCAAGATTCGTCTTTACCAAATGATTTTTGAATTTTGTTACCATATTGCATTGATTTATAATGAATACAGTAACAATATAGCAAAACGTATCGGACATTATACGCAGTTGCCTAAAGGATGGACAACAATCAAAGTTGGTGATGTTGCTATTTATACAAATGGCCGAGCTTTCAAACCTGAAGATTGGATACATGAGGGGTTGCCCATTATTCGTATTCAGAACTTGAACGATAATAGTGCAAGTTATAACCGAACTCCAAAAACTTACGAATCTAAATATTTAATTCATAATGGTGACTTGCTGTTCGCATGGGCTGCTTCATTAGGAACATATATCTGGAACGGTGGTAAAGCTTGGCTTAATCAACATATATTTAAAGTAGATCCATATCCTTTTATTGAAAAACAATATCTTTACCATGTGTTCAAAGCAATGATTACAGAGTTTTATACTCAAAGTCATGGCTCTGGCATGGTACATATAACCAAAAAACAATTTGAAAATATTAAATTACTACTGCCTCCTTTAGAGGAGCAGAAACGAATAGTTCAAACCTTAGAGCAAATCTCAACTAAATTAGATGTGATAATGGGGAGTTTATAAACTCCCCATTATCACATCTAAAGACATAAATACTTTATTTGCAGCTTCTACAATTCTCTGTTGCTCCTTATAAGGTGGAATTGGTACTTCAATCGCTTTGAATAGTTTCTTGTTCAAGTGAGGAATGGCAGAACCTACCTTATTCTCTCGCAATATTGTCCTATGCAAGTTGATGACTTGTAATACATATTCGGTATTCATATCATAATTGATAGACAACAGCTTAAAAGTGCTACCTTGATAGCCATCAATTGGAGTTCTGAATACTTCACCGGAATTCTCCCCATCTACTAAAATCAAAAGAGAGTTTGCAGCTACATATTTGCCGGAAGTCAAAGTCTTGGCATCACGCTCACCACGCAAATATTTGACATCAAGATTTATTCTTTCTATACCATTTTGCTTTTCACCATCGATCAACGAACATAGCATTTGCATAGGCGCAACAGCCCATCCATCAGGCAACTGCGTATAATGTCCGTTATCACAAGGTGTGAAGTCGGGATTTATGCGTTTCAAGAGTTCAATGCCTGGCTCGTCATTCGGGTCTTGCGGAACGAGTTTACCGTGAATGGCAAGATCAAGTATTTTACTCTTGGTTTGTTTGATGGTTGTTTGTAAATCTGCTTTATCAAATTCTATTTGCTCAATTAACGCAAACCATCTCTTGATTTCTGTCACAATACGTTGTTGTTCGGAAAGGGGTGGAAGTGGTATATACAATTTATCAAGTTCTCCAAGATAAACACCTGCTTGTGCATTACCAATACTTTTTTCTAAAAAGAGAGATTGAAAAATTGTAGATTGCAGTAAATAGAAACAATATATATTTGATACGTATGTATCTATTATAGATATACTTCTTTGAGCTATTACAGGAACAGATAAATCATAAATGGCAACATTACCAATAGACCCTCCTATAATACCTAATATTATATCCCCATTAGTTATTTGAGTTCTCGGGTTTTCCTTTTGGAATCCAAGTTCATCAGTATATCTATCTTTGTCCGTAAAAACAATCTTACCATTTTTTATATTCTGAGCACTTATGACGGTATACCCATTAGAGCATTTTGGAGGAGGATTGTGTGAACCATCTGTGAGTTTTTTGCAAACATTACCAAATGTCGTCCACACCCATCCTTTCGGCACCTCAAACGGCACATTCTCATAATGTGGCGTATGTGGTTTTAAAGTAATAAACAAAAGTGGTTTATTGCATGAGTATTATTCATAACGACAATATTATTCTGTGTAATATAGATAGTAGGTATATTTTCAAAAAAACTGTGTTAGCAAAGTTAATATTTTATTTTAATCTTTGCTGACACAGTTTAATTTACATCCTCTGAAATGAAATTAGTGCAAATAAATCACCTTTGTTACATTGTGTTTCAAAGGTGATTTTTCTGTTTAGATTCAATTCTTTAAAATATCAGTCATTTTATCTTAGGCGATATATAATGTGCATTTGCTATAAGAATAATGCTTGGTGCTTTGGTTTTCTCGGATTTTATGTTCACCTTTGTATTGCATTACAATATTTAAGTCGTTTATATGTCTTAGGAGATCCTTAGTTGTCGTCAGTTGCAGGTATATATACTTTGCAGTTAATGATAGTACGGCTCTGTGTTCCTCGTGTGGTAGGTTAATTACCCCACTCATATCCTAGGCTGCGGCTAATAGATTTGTAATGCAGCGGGGGATCAGGGTCGTATCTTTTTATTGAGATTTTTATATACCATTCTGCATTATTTTATAATAAAACATTGATTTTATTGGCTTTATAAGGAAATAGTCTTATCTTTGTAGGGCATTACATGTCTATTTTGCCGACTGAAAGCCAAGGAGCCTTTAGTCGTAAACGACTACGAACATATTTTTAATATGTTCGTAGTTTCGCGATATTACGGTTCTGTCCCCGTGTGGAGGGTTAATGCCCCCACTGTATCCTAGACTTCGGCATAGATATGTAATGCAACGGGTCAGCAGGACCGTATTTTTTATATTGATTTAGAACTTGCCTCTGTAAAGACCCTGTAAATGACCCTGTAAATGGGAAAATTTAGCAATATAAATATTATTTTATGTATCGCTTATCGTATTGATTGAGTAATGAAACGTGCGATATAGTTTAGTTCTATCAGGAATCGGGTAATGTTATTCAGTAGAGCATCTTTGAGCAATCGTTTATTGTAACGCCCAGTTATACCTGTGAAAGCAAAATTGTAGGGGTCTTTGGTCAACTCCTGTGCAAGGTCGCTCATCGCATCAGGCAATGTTTTTGTAAAGTTAGTCAGTGCTTGCCCTGCCGCTCATAAAGGTCGGTGCTAATGAAATTGAGCAGCATACTACGACTCCAGCCGTTCTCCACCGTCTGGTGAACATAGAACAGAGCTTTGTCTATATCGTCTTTCACTTTATCCATTATCAAGCAATGGTGTCTCCATGGGACCTCAAATATTCCACCAACTTGGTGGAATAATTCCGTTTCATTTTTTCCACCAAGTTGGTGGAAAGTTTTCAGAGCATCCTTGTATAACAAATAAAACTTCCTACAATAGTAAATATTGCTCTTTGATAAACCAGCTGCATTGGGTATGGCTTCACGTAAATCTTTGCTCAATCGAGTGATAACACTTTCGCCCCAGCGTTCTTCTACGTGCAATTCAACAATGTCACGACCTAAAAGCCAGTTGAATTTCAACTGTTCCACATTTACTTTCACCGCTGCCTTTATTTGGCTTTGACGATAGCGACCGCAAAGGTCTTTCACCCATTGCAGATATTCTTTATCAAGTATGTTTATTGACTTGTTCATCGTAATCTATAATACTTCAGTTGCGTTAATTTTTAGTTGTGCTGTCGTACTTTAAATGAGAAGTAAATGTAGGCATTATTATTGATGTGATTGTTATAGTTGGAGTAAAATTTATTTTTTTGGTTGTTAGAATATGCAGAAACTCCTATTCTAAAAAAAAATATGATTTGCAATGAACATTCTAATGCAAGTTTAATACTTCACTTAACTTATCTCCAATAATTTTCTTCTCATTACTACCAATAGTAGACAATCTCACCAACGGAATTCCGTACAACTCTAAGATATGATCCTTTTTAATATCACGTTCTGACTGACTCGTCCCTAATTTGTGGAATGTATAACCATCTGTTTCAATAGCCAATACCAGTTGTTTACTCACACGATTATAAATCAGAAAGTCAATATGAGTGTTTATATTTGCAGCATATTTGCTTTCCTCTTCATTCAATAGAGAATAATCCTGAATCAACATATAGAGTGGTAAATGGCAAATAATATTCAAATGACGCATATTGATATTCTCTTTCAGGATATCCTCGAGTAAGGCGAATGTAAGATTCTCGGAATCGTATTCGGATATTTTCTTGTGTTTCTTCAAATAGGCAATTCGGGCATCTGTATATTGCTCATATAGATAATCGAATATAGAATGAATCTTACTGGTGGAAACAGTACCATTGTTATATTCGATATAAGCAATCAAATCGCTGATATTGCAGTCTTTGGGTTGTTCGTTTCCCGATACGACTAAATAGAATTGTGACTTAGCCCGCGAAACAGCAACATTGAGCAGGTTTGGATCGTCGGAAAAGGAAGTGATGACATCGTCGACAGTGGTCATAATGATAGCATCCTTTTCTCTTCCCTGAAATTTATGGACTGTTGCGACATCAATATCCTCTTCAAGTGCGGATTTTACTGCATCTACTTGTTTGTTATATGGAGCTATGACGCCAATTTCATCTGTTTCATAAGATAGATTCGGTAGTACTTCTTCTTTGATGACATCTATTTCCCGTTGATTCATGTGGCTGCGGGAGTGGTTACCTTTGGCTGTCCGTATGGCACAAATGACATCCTCTTCTCCTTTATCACGTGTCATGATGACAAGATCTCCACCATAAAATTTCTGATTACAGAAGTTGATGATTCGGGGATGGCATCGATAATGTTCCCGTAACAAGGTCTGCGGTATATTCGGAATAACTTTGCAGATGGATTGCAAAAAACTCATATTGGCACAATCATATTCCGGCTTAATCAGGCACGCATTAGCGATAAAGTTTAGCTTTTCCTTATTTTCTTCCGTGACTACATTGGGAAGTTGCATGGTGTCACCGACAATGATTGCATTTTTAGCACATGACAAGGCTAAAGCTCCGGTTTCAACGGAAACCTGTGATGCTTCGTCCATAATGATATAATCATATACGGCATCTCGTTGCAGACTGCTTAATGATGAAAAGGTCGTACTTAATATAATAGGGTATTCTTTTTGTACCTCTCGCCAATTATTTCTTAGATCAGGGAGCGTAAAGATGGGCTTGTCATGATTATTGCCATAGGTATGAAATAACTGATTCTTTAGATATTTCATTGATGTATCGGCCATTTGTCTAGCCATTTCTGCTGCATCTTTGTTGGCAAGCTCCTTTTCTAATGTGTCTATTTCGACTTCCAGCTCTGCATACTTTGTTTGGTAGAATAAGATTTGGAAGTCGGCGATAATCAAACTCATCTCCCGGTTATAGAAACTTTTATCGGGGATTTTACAAATCGCTTTGCTCCTGAATTTAAAGAAGAACCATTTCAACCGTTGAATAAAAGCAGCTATTCCCCGAAAACTTGATGATTGTTCTTTTTCTGCAAATTGTTGACATTCATTCCATAAATTCAGAAGGTCTGCCGAGCTGGAACTTTTCCGTTGTTGGAGAGTAAATTCTTTTGTTCCGAACTCTTGTAGATAATGTTGCCACTCTATTTTTAAAGCTTGTATTTCCTGTCTTGCCATGGCAAGGCGTTCCTGTTTGGAAAATATGCTTTTTAGTTCTTCTGTCTGATGATGTATCTGATTGAGAAATTGAGGTTGGTCGGCATCCGTATCATGCCATGACTCAAAGTCCTCCGGATATTGTTTTTCCTCTTCTTGAGTTTCGATGAATTTCTCTTTGTTAGCTGTGCTACCAAGCAATGCAACAATGAATCCCATATCGTATTTGGATAACTTCTCAAGTACATTGACGATGGCGGAGTTATTATTAGATACTACCTGAACAGTCTTACCACGCACAAGGATATTGGCAATGATGTTCAGAATCGTTTGGGTCTTTCCAGTTCCCGGAGGTCCTTGCACAACACTGATTTGGTTCTCAAAAGCTGCCTGGACTGCTTTTTGCTGGCTTGCATTACAACCGAAAGGAAAAATCAAGGTTGAGGCAGTCTGGGTCTGCATTTTATATTTTTGAGGATTCAGATATACAGCAATAGCTCTGTTGTTTGCGATGAAATGAATCTTTTCATATTGTTTTGCCAATAGCTTCGTTCCGTCATCAGCTTTCAATTCGTTCGCATCGGCAACTTTCTTCAAATATTCGAATATACTTTTCGAACGACTCTCTCCCAAGCATGATTCGATAATTTCTAAGTCCTTTTCTCTGTAATCATACTCTTTACCATTCAGAAAACGAATGTGCCAATAGCTGTGTGATCCGGCCTTGAAAATAGATAAGGCTTTGATGTTTGATAAAGTTCTTCCTTTACTGATTATTTGATAATTATTGGGGTCCGGTTTGTCAGGATCAGTCAGCCAAAGGACATTTTCTTCTTTATACGTATACGTACTAGGAACATTTCGGAATACTATCTTATAGCTGCCATCATAATTCTGGCAGC
>ENA-ORUN01002807-ORUN01002807.1-human-gut-metagenome-genome-assembly--contig:-NODE-2807-length-13388-cov-3.995875_pt1 | contig 13388 bp, 9 predicted proteins | sample MGYA00242080_ERZ509209 | MGnify/ENA primary metagenome ERZ509209 (study PRJEB26280, sample SAMEA2338786) | human gut metagenome | biome: human gut; feature: human-associated habitat; material: faeces... | reverse complement strand
CATCGGCGCGGTGATCGGCCACGAGATCGGCCATGGCTTCGACGATCAGGGTTCGCAGTACGACGGCGACGGCAAGCTCAACAACTGGTGGACCGACGAGGATCGCAAGAACTTCGAGGCCCGTACCGGCGCATTGATCGCCCAGTACAACAGCTTTGTGCCGCTGCAGCTGGCCGAGAAGTACGCTGACGAGCCTGATAAGGCACCGCACGTGAACGGCGCGCTGACCATTGGCGAGAATATCGGCGATTTGGGCGGCGTGAACATCGCGCTCAAGGCGTATGCATTCGCGCTCGGCAAGGCGGCAGGTAAGTCCGACGCCAAAGAAGACGGCTCCCCCGCCGCCATCAAGGCACTGCTCGATACCGCCCCCGAAATGGACGGATTCACCGGCCTGCAGCGCTTCTTCCTGAGCTACGCCTCCATCTGGCGCACCAAGAACCGCGACGAGCTGGCCGAACAGTACCTGCAGATCGACCCGCATTCTCCGGCCGAATTCCGCACCAACGGCATCGCCAGCAACGTGGACCTCTTCTACGATGCCTTTGGCGTGACCGAAGGCGACGCCATGTGGCTCGCGCCCAAGGACCGTGTGCGTATTTGGTAATCCCCGTTATGTAAAGGAAAACCGCTGTGTTTGCCTCGATTACAGGCGAACACAGCGGTTTTTCATGATGTATGGTTGGCACTCAGAATTCGGAATCACTGGGATTGGAAGATTCGGCGAAACCGTCGACGTAGGTTTGTTGGGCCACGGGCTGTGGTTGATTGGTGTCGGCGTCCGGTTGCGACATGACGGCATCGGCCACGGCCGCGGACTCGGTTGATGGCGACGGCGATTGGCCGGAATCGGAGGTGACCCCAAATTCGACGGGGCCAGATTCCGACGAGGTCGCATACGGGTCAATACCCACACCGGATGCGGCACCGCCCGCGCCATATTGCGTTGGCCTAACGTACGGCGACGATGCTCGTTGCCCGTTTCCGCCATCCATACCTTCGACGGCACCGTTGGCATTGCCGTTACCGTTGCCACCATTGCCTCCGTTCCCATTACCGGCACGCTGTGGCTTGATCAGCGACGTGGTGCCGAAGGTCAGGTCATGCCCAATGTTGGTGGCTTCGAGAACGGTTCTACTGCGCGGTTCGCCTTGCTCATTGGTCCACTGCTCGGTGATGAGTGAGCCGACCACAATGATGCGGTCACCGCGGCGAACCGAACTGGCGGCGTTCACGGCCAAAGCACGGAACGCTTTGACGCCCACCCATGCGGTTCCGTAATCCTCCCATTGTCTGGTAGTCGGGTTGAGTCGACTGCGCGTGCTGCCCATACGGAATGTCAGCACGCGGAAGCTCTCGGTTCCGCCTAGTGTCGGATCACCGGCCACAAAGCCGGTGACGGTCACTGCTGCTTGTTGATTTGCCATGATCGGTCCTTTCCTCAGCCTGCTGGCCTGTTGTTTGGATGTGGACCGCCGGAGCCTGTCTCCGGCTTCATTGCCGGCTTGCACGCCCCAGCGGTACCTCCACTGTGAGGCATGACGTTTGAAGTGCACAAGGGCAACTGGCAAATGTGGATACTGTGACGCAGTTGAATTTTTAAGAATGTGGATAAGTTTCGGTTATCCACAGCAAAGCGCCATTCTGCGACTGGGCAGAATGGCGCTTGATGCGATTAACGCCGAGGCTGAGTAAGTGGGACTCAACTGAGGGCGGCGAAGCGCTCGGCGAGCGCGTCGGCGGCTTCGGCGGCGGGCACGGCGACCTTGTTTTCGCCGTTGCGGTCGCGCAGTTCGATGGTGCCGTCGTTGACGTAATCGCGGCCGACCACGGCGACCAGCGGCACGCCGATCAGCTCGGCATCCTTGAACTTGACGCCCGGAGACACCTTCTTGCGGTCATCGTAAATAACCTCAAGGCCCTTGGCTTCAAGCTCGGCGACCAGCTTCTCGGCACCTTCAAACGCCACGGCGTCCTTGCCGGTGGCCACCACGTGCACGGACGGCCAAGCCAAGCCGGCTTCGTCGTGGTGTGTTTCGGCGATGCAGGCCAGCACGCGGGAAACACCGATGCCATAGCAGCCCATCCACACCGGCACGGCCTTGCCGTTCTGGTCGAGCACCTTCAGGTCCAGTGCCTTGGAGTACTTGAGACCCAGCTGGAACACCTGACCGATTTCCACACCACGCTCGAAGCTCAACGGACCGGAACCATCCGGGCTCATGTCACCGTGGCGAACCTCAACGGCTTCCACCACGCCGTCGACCTTGAAGTCACGGCCGTACACCAGGTTGTAGTAGTCGACCTCGTTCTCATCGGCACCAGTGAACCAAGCGGAACCCTTGACCACGTGCGCGTCGATCAGGTAGCGAACCGGGTTCTTCACGCCAGCAGCCTCGGCCTGCGGGCCAAGCACCATCGGTCCGATGTAACCGGGCACCAGTTCGGGGTGCTGCTTCAGGTCTTCCTCAGTGGCTTCCTCAAGTTCGGCGGGCGCGAACTGGGCTTCCAGTCGCTTCATATCCACCGTACGGTCGCCGGGCACGCCGACGACAATCACTTCACGCCACGGCTCGTCATGCTCTTCATCCTCAGGGTGCTTGACGGTGATCACCACGTTCTTGAGGATGTCGGAAGCCTGCCATTCACGGCCATCAGTACGCGGGTGGTCGGCGTTGGCACGCTCGATCATGTTATCGATGGTCTTGGCATCCGGGGTGGCTTCCTTGGAAGCGGCGGGAGTGGTGGAAGCATCGATTTCCGGTAGTTCCGGAGTGCTCAGGGCCTCCACATTCCATGCCTTGCCGGAAGGTGCCAGCGCGAAGGTATCTTCGCCGATCGGCATCGGAGCCAGGAACTCCTCGGATGCGGAGCCGCCCATCGGGCCGGACATGGCGAACACAGGTACGTACTTCAGGTCAAGACGCTGGAAGATACGCTCGTAAGCGCCGCGCTCGTCATAGTAGGCCTTGCGCATGCCTTCTTCATCGATGGTGAAGGAGTAGGCGTCCTTCATGACGAATTCACGACCACGGATCAGGCCGGCGCGCGGACGGAACTCGTCGCGGTACTTGGTCTGGATCTGGTACAGGGTGACGGGCAGGTCCTTGTAAGAGGAGTACATGTCCTTGACCAGAAGGGTGAACATCTCCTCGTGGGTGGGGGCCAGCAGGTAATCGGCCTCGTGGCGATCCTTCAAACGGAAGATGTTATCGCCGTACTCCTCCCAGCGATGGGTGGCCTCGTAGGGTTCGCGCGGCAGCAGGGCCGGGAAGTGCACTTCCTGGGCGCCGATGCCGTTGATCTCCTCGCGGATGATGGCCTCGATCTTGTTCAGCACGCGCAGACCGAGCGGCAGCCAGGTCCAGATACCGGGTGCGGCCTTGCGGATATAGCCGGCGCGCTGCAGCAGCTTGGCTGAATCGACATCGGCATCAGCGGGGTCCTCGCGCAGGGTGCGCAGGAACATGGTTGACATACGAAGGGTATTGGAAGTCATAGGTTTAAAGATATTCGCGTGAACCGACAAGCCTGCATATGTCGGCTGCTCAACCTTCCGCGCTGTACCAACGCACAGGAATCACGGATAACTCATGCAGGATTCATCATCTTGGTTTTCAGCCCTCGCCATGCGCCAATGAAATGGCAATGAAGGGGCAGGGGCATACAATGGCGCAACCGCAATATTCTCCATTCCAGCCACAACCTGAGCCGGAACATCCGCCGATAAACAGTCAGACACAGCCGTCGCCATATTTTTCACCGCAGACGCAATTGGCACAACAATCAGTGCCGCAATCCGCGCCGCAACCTCTGCCGCCAACCGCGCAAGGGCCATTCCCGCAGCGGCCATCACAGCTAAATCAGCCAAATCAACCCAAGCATTCCAGCATTCAAAATTAGCATTCACCCTTCTTGATAAGCTTGTGATCATCACCATCGCACCCGAACAATAGCTGGGAATTAGCATTCACCCTTCTTGATAAGCTTGCACCAAACCTCTTGGAACACATCGACGAGCTGGGAATTAGCATTCACCCTTCTTGATAAGCTTGATCTTGAAATACTTGCGTTGCACGTCCTGCTGGGAATTAGCATTCACCCTTCTTGATAAGCTTGGTTTGCAGGAACGGAATCTGCACTTCTAGCTGGGAATTAGCATTCACCCTTCTTGATAAGCTTGTCACGCCGCCGCCGCTCACAGTCCCATGAGCTGGGAATTAGCATTCACCCTTCTTGATAAGCTTGTACTGCGACCAATGCGGCACGGAAACCAGCTGGGAATTAGCATTCACCCTTCTTGATAAGCTTGAATCAGGTTTGATACGGTTCCCCTCAACAGCTGGGAATTAGCATTCACCCTTCTTGATAAGCTTGGTTCGCCAACATGCCATGCCACGTGCGACGCTGGGAATTAGCATTCACCCTTCTTGATAAGCTTGAGCCGCGATAACAAGATTCTTCGCCGCGTGCTGGGAATTAGCATTCACCCTTCTTGATAAGCTTGCGACAGCTGGATGCAGAACGGAGGCAAGGCTGGGAATTAGCATTCACCCTTCTTGATAAGCTTGAGTTGTTCCCAGTTGTTCCCGGAACAACGCTGGGAATTAGCATTCACCCTTCTTGATAAGCTTGTGAAGGCCCGCAAGGAGGAGTTGCAGGAGCTGGGAATTAGCATTCACCCTTCTTGATAAGCTTGATACCCGGGATATTCGCGTTGCAATCGGTGCTGGGAATTAGCATTCACCCTTCTTGATAAGCTTGGGCATCACACTCACCCCACTGGGGAACGGCTGGGAATTAGCATTCACCCTTCTTGATAAGCTTGGGCATGAGGTGATGGACGCGGTCATGGAGCTGGGAATTAGCATTCACCCTTCTTGATAAGCTTGAGGCCGGATGGCAGGAGGCGCTCGACCTGCTGGGAATTAGCATTCACCCTTCTTGATAAGCTTGTTCTGCGCCGGACGCCCAACACCACCAAGCTGGGAATTAGCATTCACCCTTCTTGATAAGCTTGTACAAGGTCAAGGACCCCATCATGTACGGCTGGGAATTAGCATTCACCCTTCTTGATAAGCTTGAAACCGCGAAGAGGCCACGATGAATACGGCTGGGAATTAGCATTCACCCTTCTTGATAAGCTTGTCGACGCCAAGGGGCAGCAACTGGGAGAGCTGGGAATTAGCATTCACCCTTCTTGATAAGCTTGATTGAAAACTATTATGACCGATTACAACGCTGGGAATTAGCATTCACCCTTCTTGATAAGCTTGACCAGACACGCAACCCTACCGGCCTCGGGCTGGGAATTAGCATTCACCCTTCTTGATAAGCTTGAATCTAATGTGCTTTTTGAGCGTAAACAGCTGGGAATTAGCATTCACCCTTCTTGATAAGCTTGCCACTGATGAAAGACACGGACAAGCTCACGCTGGGAATTAGCATTCACCCTTCTTGATAAGCTTGGATGATTTGCGACTCTTCATCATGAGGCGCTGGGAATTAGCATTCACCCTTCTTGATAAGCTTGCGCCGCTGGAAATCAGGTCGCGGGCCTCGCTGGGAATTAGCATTCACCCTTCTTGATAAGCTTGAATGCCTCATTAGTCACCTGTGTTTTTTGGCTGGGAATTAGCATTCACCCTTCTTGATAAGCTTGTGAACTTCCTCGACGGTTCGCAGGAGACGCTGGGAATTAGCATTCACCCTTCTTGATAAGCTTGGCATGAGGTTATTGCAGGACGAGATAGAGCTGGGAATTAGCATTCACCCTTCTTGATAAGCTTGGTATGCGCCGCTTACGATACCGAAACAACGCTGGGAATTAGCATTCACCCTTCTTGATAAGCTTGCGAGCGACTGGGACCAGGCCAACAGGTTGCTGGGAATTAGCATTCACCCTTCTTGATAAGCTTGATAGCCTATCAAGAAGGGCTATTTTTCAATCTTTTCAGACTCTCCTACGTTCAAAAAAGCGTGAGAAAGTCAGGCGTTTCTTCCTCAATCTCACGTTTTCCAGAAGAAAATCGGGCCGCCGTGGACCACTGATGATCGCTAATATGCAAAATTCTAACTAAGCCATTAGCTGGCAGATTGTCTTTAATCATTTTGACCGTCGCCCTATTACCCGATTGCGTAGGCGTATACCGCACATATACGGAATACTGCACCATTCCATATCCCATGTCGAGCAACATATTTCTAAAGACAGTTGCAGCATGCCGTTGCCGTTTTGTCTTGACCGGCAAATCAAACATCACCAAGCACCACATGCCGCCACTGTCCTCATCGCGTTTCATGACTCGCCTACATATTCGGGAACCTGCAACCTGTCGATTTTGCCTTCGCAATATAAACCAAATTGCTGCGCAAAATCATTCAATGAGCTCGGTATAGTCAAACCGGAACCGTTGAATTGTTGATTCACAGCATCTACCAAATGCTTCTTTACTGCCTTCTCCTGCAACGAGTCTTCATCATTCAGCAGTGAGACTCTGTAATCCACTGCCGGCCTATATACCTCCAACAGATCATCTGCAAGACAGAAATAATTGCCGCGCCCGTGATGATTCACGCCTAAAGATGGAATTAATCCTGCTGCTATCACCGCTTTAACCGCGAATCCTCGCAGCACCATATAGGCATAATCCAACTGCGCATTCCGACCATAACCCTGCCCCGGAATCCTTCTGAATTTCTCATCTTGAGGAAACATTCGCCTCCAATATTCACGTGCAGCATGACCTTCGCAATTGGAAGGATCACCCGAACGAACAGAGGCTGCAATACCTCGTAGCAAGCCTCCACCTTCGAGTTTTGATGAATCGAGGCAAGCAGCTTGTCCACGAATCTTCATCTGTACAATACGCGCCCACGCACTTTTCTTGCGAGGAAGAGACATGTTCGACTGCGCCAATTGCCGCGTGGTAACTGTGGTAGGCATGTCAGTCCATGCATGCAGCGCAGCGTCAGGAACACCACGCCAATCGCAGAGCATGACTGACACGCCATACCGTGCCATCTCATGTAATACCGCAGCCGAACATCGCACATGCAATCCCAGTAGCACTACCGCAATCTGAGCAAGTGGCACATCCACGCACTCCCCTGTATCGTTCTTGACGACTCGCATCCTTCCCCGTTCATAGGAGATGGAGCCGTCAAGATCGGTACAGTCGATTACACGCCACTGGTTTTGCATGATTCACTCATGCCTCCACTGCCATGAGCACGGCATATGGTGTGCCGACGATAATCTCGGTTCGCCAAAAGCATTGCGTCTTACGATACGAACCGCAGTCTTACTTGCTGTATTAACCGGAGGTAGCCATCCTTGTTTTGTCACAATTTTCTGGACCCCATCTGGAACAACATCGTCAGAAAACGCTTTTGCCAATCCTTCCGCAGCAAGGTATCGAGGTCTTATCCTCAACTGCGTCTGGTTAAAGAATCCATCAACAACCCAATGTTTCCATGCAAGGTTCCCTCCACTAAACTGCGAGAAGAATTGTAAATACTCGCCAATCTGACCATCAACATCGAGACTGGAAAAATCCATCTCGATTTCATCACCGACAACCAACGACCCCAAGTACTGAGCATTACCGCTTTGCAGCGCCTGCACCACCCTAGGCTCGCCATACCGCATCGAAATAGACTGCGGGGGCAACGGCACGGTAAATAAATCATCATGGCAAGCGCGTAGCAGATCAGTTTGGAATACGCGAATCATGCCATAGAAATATTTACGAACTCCCTTGGCATTCGTCTTCCAGCACCGGTACACGCGGGCATGATGAATCGCCGAACCGATATCTGCAGACCCTTCCTGCACAGCAATCTGCGCAGCTTGCGACGCGAAGAATCCCATCTCATCGTCAGCGGAATACCGAGTATCATGCACTCGTATTTCACGATGTGAATCTTCCGGCAAACCCTCTTTTTCATCATAATCCGGCAAACGCGTCAAAGCACACCACAAGGCCGGTGTAGAAGCACGTCGAATAAGATCCGCGCTCATCGCCGAGCCCAACGGCACTTTTTCGAGCGGATGAATTGTGGCATCATGTGCTATGGAATTACCAAGGACATAACGCTGCGATTGCATGACAGCAATTCGATCATTGTCCAACGCATCATTAAGCAGCTCAAGCAAAACGTCCATATTATCCAACCAAAGATGGAACGATTCATAGCGTGAAGTGCCCTCATAGGGGTATTCCTTCCATGAACGTTCGCCTGGCATGAGACCAATCAAACGCTGCGATTCTCTCAATGATTCACGTTCCAACGTCTGCGCAGCAGCCGTGTTCATCATCGCGATAACGGAAGCGTCCACCGCATGATGACGACGATCCAGACGAGTCTTTGATTGCTGGCCAATAAAGTGTATCTTCCCTTCAATGCCAGCTGCACGTCTTGCAGATGCCGTGACACGGCCTTGGAACACCGACACCGTGGTTTTCATTGTCTCGGCTTCAGCATCATCGATTGAAGCAGAATTCACATACTGCTTCGCATTGAAATACCAATCGATACGGCGGGGGTTCATCAGCCATCCAAGCCACTGATTCGATGGAACGATTATCGATGGCAGCATCATCTTCCGTTTGCTGAAGCCTTGCGATTACCGCTTGCTTGAACGCTTTCACTTCCCGAGGAGCATATGACTTGGGATTGAAAGTAAACATTGTCACACGCTTTTTAGCTTCAGCAAGGCTTACCCCTCGAGTTTGGGCATCCTCGCTCCTTGCCCAAATCGCAAATGGAGTGTTCGATTTCATACGATTGCATTCGGCACATACCGCAGCGAAATTGGTCCTCGTGTTCGTAGAGCCGACGCCTTTCCGGGGAACGATATGATCCATTTCGCACGTACGGAATGTAATCGTACGGCCGCAATACAGGCACTGTCCATTTTGACGCTGAATGGCTTCCAATCTCCGTAAATCGGATTCACGCACTTTTTCCATCTGCTCATCCGCGCGAAGCTGTTCACTCAACGAGCTGCGGAATATCGAACGCTTCTCATTGTTCTTTTCATATTCACGCTTGTCTTTGCGGGCAAAGGCAACCGACGAGAACGAAGAGCGCACATGTTCAATGTTCACTGAGACGGGATTACCCCAGCGCTGCTGACAATTCATGAGATATCGGTTGACGTTTTTCAGCACACGGTCGACCGATGGATTACCCAGAGGCTCCCCAATTGGATCTGCCGGCGGACGCCAACTATCCGTAACGTTGAACAGCGTTTTACGTGCTTCGTGCAAATCATCATCAGTAGTCAGCATCTGACGAGTGAGTTTTTGCAAAGTTTCAACACTGTATGCAGCACGACCGGAGGGGAGATCAACGGAGTCAAGTTTGGTTAACGCATCATCATCTAATCCATCGATAAATTCAATCGCAGAAGCATACGCCACGTCTTCACGCACCTTATCGATATCCACCGTATTAGACAGCAGGCGAATCATTGCCTCATGCTCATTGTCAGACGCGGATTTCCACCAGGCCACCAACGGTTTACGAATCTTGTTGTCCGACTCGTAAATACGCTGGACTGAAGTCAATCGAGGCGGACGGCTGGATATACGTTCTTCTCCATCCTCGGTCAAGCTACCCACGCCTTTCAACTGGCTCCGCTTGAAGCCGAGGAAATCGCATAAATCAGACCATGTGATATCTTCCGAAGAAGGTGACACGAGTTGGTCATAAATGCTTTGCTTCTCATCAACAGTAAGTTTGCGAAGTTCTGCGGAAGCATCCTTGATTCTTAGGTTCGTAATCACATTCGCGATACGATACTCCTGAAAAGCCAAAGAAGCCTTTAATGCCCTAGCCTGTTCAGGAGCCAGAGGATCCTGACCGACACGCTGCTCTGCCGAACCTTTAGGAGACACCGCATAAAACACACTACGGAACAGCGGCTTCCACTCATCCGCGGGCACTCTCTGGACCCTGAATATTTGCTTCAGCTCGTTAGCATTATCTTCCTGCATCAAACGTACCGGCAAATAGCCTTCCGCATCCGGTTTTTTAGAACCGGTACGCCAACGCAGTCGAGGAGCTTCCGCATATCCAGCATCCAACATCGCCACCACTAACTGCGCGGGAGTGCTCTCTTCTTCCGCAGCAGTTGCGTCATCGTTGTACGCCTTCGCTTTTTCCTTCAGTTCGCCATATTGCTTCGAATATGGATTGTCGCTGATCAGCGAGTCCACCTGACGATAAGGATTGCGCCATCCGCGATGCCTTGCCATATGTCTCAATGCGATAGAAATACTCTCACGGCGAAGTTCATCATCTTCGATGTATCGTGTAGCCAGCTCAGCCCTTACATGCCATTCTTCAAAGGGCTTATCCAAGGACTCCGGCTCAATAACGGGGTATCCAAATTTGCCGAGGAGCATATCGAGCTTGTGCAAGCGCTCACGCTTCCGACGCCTCATACGCCGCGTGCGACGAGCGACACCCGACATATTCTTTCGCGTAATCGCTTCCTTATTCTTCTGAGGATCCACACCACCATCGTGGATTACGCTTTGCGCATTCAACAGACGCACTGGACTGTTCTCATCGGACACTTCTACTGCGGCAAGGCCCACAGAATTCAAACCGACGTCAATTCCTATCCGGTAACGCTTCCCCCGCATAAAACACCTTTCACCGTAGCTACAATGCACATCATTGTCTTGAACATTGTAACTGTACGAAACAGGGCGAGCCAAATGGCTCGCCCCTAGCAGTTGCCTGCTGAGCATTCAAAGTGGCTATCAGGTCCACTCTTACTGAGAATTAGCTGTATCAGTATAGCGCAAATCCTCTTAGCGACACAACATGAATCATGTCAGAACAACGCGTCCTGGGCGAAGTCATCGTCGGGATTGGCACCGAATTCGTCCGGCTCGGCGGGTTTGAACGCGTTTGCACCTTCATCGGCCAACTGGTCGGAGGCCGCGGCCGAGGCTTCGCGCAGGTCGCCGTCGAGCACCACGGCATCGGGCGAGACGAGGAACATGCGTTCGTTGACGCCGGCCAAATAGAGGCCGCCCAGCGATTCGACTCGGGACAGCGCCACATATCCCATGCCTGGCGCGAAGGTGCGCTTCAGGTCCATGACCGCACGGTCAAGCGTCATGCCTTGCGACTTGTGGATGGTGATGCCCCACGCGCAGCGCAACGGCACCTGGAAGACGGAGGCGAGCACGGTGTCGCCGTCCATCATCTCCCATGTGGCCTGTTTCATGGTGACGATGTTGCCGTTCTCGAATTCCACGATCGGCCAGCCGCCCTTGTTCTCCTGTGCGAAGCCACGCACGGTGCCGAGCGAGCCGTTGACGTACTGGCGATCGGTGTCGTTGCGCAGGGCCATGACAGCCGCGCCTTCCTTGAGTATCAATCGCTCGGGGGCCAACATGTTCTTTTTGAGTCGGTCGACCAGGTTGGCAGGGCCTGCTGTCTCGGCGTGGAACTCGTGTGGATCAAGCATGATCTGGTTCAGGCGCATGTCGTTGAGATTGTCGGCCTGCCGGTTCACCGGGAACAGGTGGACGGCGACCTGGCCGGGCTCGGGCAGTTTGCCCAGACGAGTGACGAGCACGTCACGGTCGGACTGGGTCACGTCGCCTTCGCGAATGTCGGTGAGCACGGTCAGCAGTTCGCCGGTATCCTGACGGTGCTGTTCGGTCAGATAGCAGATCACCGGGTTGAGTTCGGGCCATACCAGCGATTCGGTGATGAAGCCTTCGGGGTTCAAGCCGGCACGGGCATACCGTTCGCGACTGGCGATGAATTCGGGCGTGGGGGGGATGAGGTCGCGGTTGCGCCCGGACACCGAAACCGGCGGCAGCTGGAAGAAGTCGCCGGACAAGACAACCTGGATGCCACCGAACGGGCGTGGATCACGGCGTACTTCGCGGCAGACTTGGTCGACCATGTCGAACAGCCAAGCGTGCAGCATGGAAACCTCGTCAATGACGAGGATGTCCGTGGCCTGAATCTTGCGTTTGCGCCGGGATTTGATGAGTTTGAGCAGGCTGGCGCTCAGGGCGGTGGCCACGCCGACGCCGCTCCACGAATGAATGGTTTGGCCGTTGATATGCGTGGAGGCGATGCCTGTGGACGCGGTGACTGCTACACTGGCGCCGTCGGCCCGAGCCTGGCGGATGAACTCGTTCAAGACATAGGTCTTACCGGCACCGGGCGCACCGGTCAGGAACACGTTCGCGCCGGCGTTCAGAATGGCCAGGGCTTCGGTTTGGCGCATATCAACCTCTCTAGACTCCCCTCAGGGAGGGGAGCCAAGTACGGCGGACTACTTATTGAGGATGCTGGTGGCTACGATGTCGGCGGCGATGGCCTTGGATGCGGCATCGTCCGGGCCGGGGGCGGGAGCCATAAACGCCTTACGGTAGTAGCGCAGCTCGTCCAAGGACTCGATGATGTCTGCGAGAGCACGATGGCCACCGTTCTTTGGCGGGCGGTTCTCGTACACGGCCGGGTACCAGCGGCGGGTGAGCTCCTTGAATGTGCTCACATCCACGCTGCGGTAATGCAGGTGGCTCATGAGGTTCGGCATGTAATGGTCGAGGAACTTCTTATCGGAGCCGATGGTGTTGCCGGCCAGCAGCGGGCGCACGCCTTCCGGCGTGAAGCGCAGCACGTATTCGGTGACCTTCTGCTCGGCCTCGGCCAGGCTCAGGCCATTCTCCCACTCGTTGATCAGGCCGGAACGGGTGTGCATCTGGCGCACGAAATCGTTCATATGGTTCACGGCCTTCTCGGACGGCTTGATGACGTAATCCACGCCCTCGTCCAGCACATTCAGGTCAAAGTCAGTGGGCACTACGGACACCTCGACGAGTTCGTCGCCGCCGAAGATATCCAAGCCCGTCATTTCGCAGTCAATCCAAATCAGGCGCGAATCCTTTGCGCTGTAAGTTTCTGCATCATGGCTGTCGACCATGGTAAGCCTCTTTTCGTCATGTCACCCGTTATTACAAGAACAGTTCAGACTATACCCCAGCGCATACAAGCTATCTCGAGCCACATACGCGAAAAGGGCCTGCATAAGCAGACCCTTTTCACAAGGAATCAACCCCTAACTAGCGCAAGCTAGCGGGCATCAACCGATCAGTTGTTGTGGAAGCCGGAGTAGTTCGGGGCTTCGGTGGTCATCACGATATCGTGCGGGTGCGATTCGCGCAGACCGGCGTCGGTGATGCGGATGAACTTGCCACGCTCCGGCATCTCGGCGATGTTGTGGGCGCCGATGTAGAACATGGACTGGTGCAGGCCACCGAGCATCTGGTAGAGCACGGCGTTCAGCGGTCCGCGGTACGGCACTTCGCCTTCCACGCCTTCCGGCACGACCTTGTCGCTGG
>ENA-ORUN01002774-ORUN01002774.1-human-gut-metagenome-genome-assembly--contig:-NODE-2774-length-13536-cov-2.551739_pt1 | contig 13536 bp, 10 predicted proteins | sample MGYA00242080_ERZ509209 | MGnify/ENA primary metagenome ERZ509209 (study PRJEB26280, sample SAMEA2338786) | human gut metagenome | biome: human gut; feature: human-associated habitat; material: faeces... | reverse complement strand
ACGTTAATAAAAAATACCCTTCGATCAGTCTGCACACATAAGCAGCCTGTCGAGGGGTATTTTTTGATTAGCTGCTTTAAATTTAAGAAGCTAATATTTTTTTCATTCGATTTATTGTATGACAGTATGCTGGAACGAGAAACAGATCTGCCATGATCCATGCAATTGGACTGGCAATACATATGCCAACAAAGCCAATGAGCGGTACAAGAACAAGACTGGCAATAATTCGTCCAACCATCTCACAGACACCTGCTAAAATTGCCAATCGGGAATAGCCCATTCCCTGTATGCAAAATCTCACGGTATTGACGAGACAAAGCGGAATATTGAAAACTAAAAACTGCTTAACATGATCAAGAATGGCAATTTCATCTGCCGATACAAACAGAAGTGCAATTTGTCTTCCAAATAATGATAATACAAAGAAAGCAATAATGGCATAGATGCCGCCTATGAAGCTTGCGGATTTCAAGCCTTTTCCAACGCGATCAAGCTTTCCGGCGCCGACATTTTGACCGGCATATGTTGCCATTGTGGAGCCAAGTGCATCAAACGGGCAGCAGCCAGATATACGGCCGGCAGCTGTAACTGCGGCTACGGCCTGAGAACCAAGTGAGTTTACTGCAGTCTGTAAGATAACACTTCCGATTGCTGTAATGGAGTACTGCAGACCCATTGGAATGCCCATGTTGCAAAGTATGATCGCCTGACGCCCCTCAAATTTCATCTCATCCTTTTCAAATTTGAGAATATCATACTGCTTTCTCATATATAAGAAACATAAAATACCGGAAATCAACTGGGAAAGAACAGTAGCCCATGCAGCGCCTGCCACTCCCATATGCAGAACAAGAATTGCTAGCAGGTCAAAAAGAATATTTAACATGGCTGAGATAACAAGAAATATAACTGGTGTGCGGCTGTCTCCGAGAGAACGTATAATACCTGACAGCAAGTTATAAAGATATGTGGCAGGTATTCCAAGGAAAATGATAAATATGTAGCTATAAGCATATTCGAAAATATTTTCTGGTGTATCCATCCATGAAAGAATTTGTCTGCATAGTACACAGACGACAACTGTCATAACAGCTGCGAATGCGATGGACAGCCAGGCTGCGTTTGCGACAAATTTTCGCAGTCGCTTGTAGTCCTTTGCGCCAAAGCTTTGTGCTATTGGGATAGCAAATCCGCTGCAGACACCGTTGCAAAATCCAATTATCATAAAGTTTATTGCTCCTGTCGATCCGACACCGGCCAACTGATCAACGCCCAAACTTTTTCCTACAATAATAGTATCAACCATACTGTAGAATTGCTGAAACAGCATGCCAAGCAGTAGCGGAACTGCAAAGCTTAAAATTAATTTGAGCGGGCTTCCAGATGTCATCTCCCTTGTTGCATTTTTTGCCATACTTCTTATGCTCCTTTTTTAAAGTTGATTTTGACGTTTTTCCAGCACATTATAGCAGGTTATAAAACGTTTGCAAGTGTTTTTTTTGCTTTTTTGAAACTATTTCTAGCTATGCAAAATAGCATTGCAATTTTGCGCGGCTAGGGGTATCATAGTAGCATAACGCTATCAATAGCAAATATAGAAAGGTGAAAGATTATGACAGTACAGGAAAAGATTCATGAGTATCTTAGCGTACATCGCGACGAGATGGTTGAAGACATTAAGACATTGATCAAAGTAGACAGTGCTCGTGCAGAGGCGCTGCCGGGAAAGCCATATGGCGAGGGTGCAGCAGAGGCACTTCATGCAGGATTATCTCTTTTTGAGAAGCACGGCTTTTTAGGAAAAAACTGGGATAATTATGCGATTGACACAGTAATCAATGGAAAGAAGCTTGGACTTGATATTCTGGCACATCTTGATGTTGTTCCAGGCGGAGACGGATGGACAAAGACAACACCGTTTGAGCCTATAGTTGAGGATGGAAAGATGTACGGACGCGGAACATCTGACGATAAGGGACCAGCTGTTGCGGCACTCTATGCAATGAAGGCAGTGCGTGACCTTGGATTTGAGTTAGATAAGGATGTTCGTTTGATTTTAGGATCTGATGAAGAGTGTGGAAGTTCTGATATTGCCTACTATTTTGGAAAGAATACTCATGCACCGATGACAATTTCACCGGATGCTGATTTTCCGCTTGTATTTTTAGAGAAGGGAAGCCTTCACACTACATTTACAGCAGAAGTTTCACTAGAGGAAGGTCTTCCTAGAGTAAGAAGTGCTGTCAGTGGAATTAAGGTAAATGTTGTTCCAGCAAAGGCAGATGCCGTTGTTGAAGGAATGACAGCAGATGAGATGAATAAATATGTAAAAGAAGCTGAAGATGAGACAGGTGTGAAGTTTACTGTTTCTTTGGCTGAAGATGGTGCTCTTATGATTCATGCAGATGGTGTATCTGCACATGCGGCAAGTCCAATGGATGGAAACAATGCATTGACTGCACTTCTTAAGCTGCTTTCATCCCTACCGCTTGCAGAAAGCAAGACAAAGACATTGCTTCACAATGTAACTGCTTTGTTCCCACACGGTGATTACTGCGGAGGAGGACTTGGTGTGAACATTGAGGATGAAATTTCAGGAAAGACAACTTTGACACTTGATTTGTTTGAATTAAATGATACAAAGATGAGCGGAACCTTTGACTGTCGTGCATGCAACAGTGCAACAGAGGAAAATACAAAGAATGTTGTTCAAAAGAAGCTTTCAGATGCCGGCTTTGAGCCAAATGATTCACCGCTGAATCCGCCTCATTATGTTCCAAAGGATTCTGAACTGGTAAAAACCTTACTTGAGACTTATACAGATGTGACTGGTGAAGTAAGAGAACCACTTGCAATTGGTGGAGGAACCTACGTTCATCATATTGAAAATGGTGTGGCATGTGGATGTGCAGATCCGTCTGTAGATAACCATATGCATGGACCGGATGAGTTTGTTATTATTGATCAGCTTGTGATGAGTGCAGAAATTTTTGCGCTGGCAATCGTAAAGCTCTGCGGAAAATGAGAAAAAAAGTGGGAAAAGTGCCATCCATTCACAAATCGTTAAAAATTTGGACAAAAAATGAACACATTTATCAGTTATGATGTAGGCACAGTTGAGAAATCAACTGGACATTCATATATCTTTTTCATAGCCGATGAAGTAATCGGCATCCCTCCCCTTTTTATTCCCTTTTGGCCCTGCAGAGAGCAGGGCCTTTTTCTGTATATGATACAGGGGCGAAAAGTCACAAGCTGATCGTGCTTGCACTAGAAGTTGTGACCTTGAGACCCGCCAAAACATGAGGATGCAGCGAGTTTCAAAGAAACTCAGCGAATCCGAATGTTTTTAGAATTGCGAGAGTTGTGAAACAACGGAGCAATTCGTAGGTATCATGTATAAATTAACAAATAGGAGACGGTAGCAATGACATTACAGCAATTACGATATGCGATTGCGGTCGCGGACTGCGGATCAATGAATCAGGCAGCAGCAAAATTATTTATTTCTCAGCCAAGTCTTTCAGAGGCAGTAAAGGAGCTTGAGGGAGAGATTGGAATCCGTATATTCGGACGAACAAACAGAGGCATCATTGTAACAACAGAGGGAAATGAATTTTTAGGCTACGCCAGACAAGTTGTTGAGCAGTACCGTCTGATGGAGCAGCGATACGTAGAGAAGACACAAACAAAGAAGCGCTTTGCCGTTTCCATGCAGCATTATACCTTTGCCGTTAAAGCATTTGTTGAGATGGTAAAGGAATTTGGTATGGACGATTATGCGTTTGCAATTCATGAGACAAAGACGGGAACTGTTATTGAGCATGTAAAGGATTTTATCAGCGAGATTGGTATTCTTTATATGAGTGATTTTAATCGGAAGATTTTGATGAAACTGATTCATGAGAGTGAGCTTGAGTTTATCCCACTATTTGACTGCAATACTTATGTATATGTGTGGAAGAAAAATCCGATTGCATCAAAGTCTAGTGTTAGCTTACAGGAGCTTGAAAAGTATCCGTGTCTTACGTTTGATCAGGGAAAGACAAATTCATTCTATTTTGCAGAGGAGGTTTTTAGTACCTACGAGTATAAACAGACAATTCAGGTAGATGACCGCGCAAGTATGCTAAATCTGATGGTTGGCTTAAATGGTTATACTTTGTGTTCAGGTATTATTTGTGAGGAGTTAAACGGAAGTGACTATGCGGCAGTTCCTCTAAAGGAAACAGAGGTCATGACAATCGGATATGTGAAGAGAAAAAGTATTCAGTTAAGTGAACTGGCGCAGCTTTATGTTAATGAGCTTGCAAAATACAAGAATCTGGTGCTGAAGTGATGAAAAACCACTTTAATCATCCAATATAGCTATAGGAGAATCCAATAACAGGCGTTTGCTTTTGTGTATTAGACAAAGACAGGCGCCTTCGCTATAATACAGACAGTGAAACAAAAAACACCACCTGAAAGCGAGGATTTAAATATGAGTACATTAAAGGAAAGAAAATTAAAGTTTGAGACACTGCAGCTTCACGTAGGACAGGAGGAAGCTGATCCAGTAACAGATGCAAGAGCAGTTCCAATTTATCAGACATCTTCCTATGTATTTCATAACTCTCAGCACGCAGCTGACCGTTTTGCATTAAAGGATGCCGGCAACATTTACGGAAGACTGACTAATCCGACTGAGGATGTATTTGAGAAGAGAATTGCCAGCCTTGAGGGTGGTGTTGCAGCACTTGCAGTTGGATCTGGCGCAGCAGCTGTTGCATATGCAATCCAGAATCTGGCATTTGCAGGTGATCATGTTGTTGCAGCAAAAAATATCTATGGTGGTACCTACAATTTGCTGGCACATACATTTGTATCATATGGTATCAACACAACATTCGTAGATCCATTTAATTATGAAGAGATTGAGGGCGCTATCAAGGAGAATACAAAGCTGGTTTTCATCGAGACGCTGGGAAATCCAAACTCAGAGGTTGTTGATATTGAGAAAATTGCAAAGATTGCGCACAAGCATCAGATTCCGCTTGTTATTGATAATACATTTGCAACACCGTATCTTGTAAGACCAATCGAGTACGGTGCAGACGTAGTAGTACACTCCGCAACAAAGTTTATCGGTGGTCATGGAACTACCATCGGAGGTGTCATTGTAGATGGAGGAACATTTGACTGGAAAGCATCAGGAAAGTTCCCACAGCTGACACAGCCAGATCCAAGCTATCATGGAATTAGCTTTGCAGATGCAGCAGGTCCTGCAGCATTTGTTACAAGAATCCGTGCTATTTTACTTCGTGATACAGGTGCAACTCTTTCACCGTTCCATGCATTTATCTTCCTGCAGGGACTTGAGACATTGTCCCTTCGTGTAGAGAGACATGTAGAGAATGCACTTAAGGTTGTAGATTTCTTAAAGAAACAGCCGCTTGTAGAAAAAGTAAATCATCCGTCAGTATCAGAAGACCCAGAGCAGCAGGCTCTTTATAAGAAGTATTTCCCAAATGGCGGCGGCTCTATCTTTACATTTGAGATTAAGGGCGGCGCAAAGGAAGCACAAGAGTTTATTGATCAGCTGAAGCTGTTCTCACTGCTTGCAAATGTAGCAGATGTAAAGTCTCTTGTCATTCATCCGGCATCTACTACACATGCTGAGTTAAACGAGGCTGAACAGGCAGAGCAGGGAATCAAGCCAAACACCATTCGTCTTTCAATTGGTACAGAAAATATTGATGATATTATTTATGATCTTCAGGAAGCATTTGAAGCAATCTCGAAGTGATACAAGGGTCGAAAAGTCACAAGCCGTGGGTATCATATGTCTTCTATAGAAGAAAGAGCCTGTGCATCTGCGCAGGCTCTTCTTTGAAAGGGGAGGATAAATAATAAATGATATCATTTGTAAGCTGTGCGGTTTAGAGGGGGGAATCATAACCGCCTGTCAGCTGACTGCGGCATTTAAAATGCCGCTAGATTTCTGACATTTTTATTATGTCCTCTGATTCATTTTATATACAGATTTCTTATGCTTTTTCATTTTTCATTTCATGCAGCACATATTGAACCATTTCCTGATGTTCTTTTGAATAACCGAAGAAAAAATTCGGATAACGAGTATTTAGCTCGTGATATATAGCGCTGACTTCACGATGTGATTTGCCAGTCAATGTATATTCTTCACCTTTCATGGTGACAACATGGATTGTATAGCTTAACTGGCGTCCCTTTATGGTACGGCGCATAGCAGCATGATCATAGATCCATAATACTTCCGGCAGTGGGATAATGGCACATATATCATCAGAGAGCTCAACAAGATAGCGAGGCGTCAGAATAAGTGTCTTTGTCTGCAGAAGAATCCTTCGACGAATTTGTTTTTCCACATCATTTAAAATTTTCTCAGGATTGCCATAGTGCTCCAGATTTCGGTAGGTTTTTGTTAGACGTGGATTTATGATATATAAAAATGTGCGAATAAAAACCACAATCATTAAGACAAACACCAAAAGAAGGACAACCATAAGCACAATTTCACGCCTGTTTAGATAGGCAGTTTGGTTGACAAAATATTTCTGGCAAACGCTTTTAAGGGATTTTGCATCCCATGAAATATCTTCAGCAAGCTTTTGTGTGAGCGGATCTAGAATTTCGGGTTCAAAAGCATCAACGCGTCCTATAATAGTCTGTCCTTCAAGTGTTTTGGAAGCTGGATAGCCAGCCACAGCACGGATGAGATAAAAATGACAGCTTCCGCCTATAAGCTCGTAGTAATAATGTCCAACGAGCTCACCGCCTGCCAGACAGTCCTCGCCGCTGTAGTAGAGTGTCCCCGTTTTAATTTTCGCATACAAAACCTTTTTTGCCATGGAATCATTGATAAGCACGGCATTGCTGATTGTGCGTTTTGTCACATATTCAGTGACAGGCGAGCGCCATACAAGAAAAATCACGACGCCAAGCAGCATCAGCGGGTAAAAAAGGCGCTTACACTGATTTTTTCGGATATAGGATAAAATCATATTGTTTCCTTTCCTTTGTGAGAGATCATGTCAATGTAGATTCACCATACAATGAGTATACTGGATTTTTTTGTTTTTGTAAATAAAATAAAGTGTTTTTGGGAAAAGTCAGCCTCTGTTGAGGTTTAATTGAGCTTGCATTTGTATGCTACAGGCAGCAAGTAAGAAAGGAAGATAATATACTATGAGTAAACAGCGTAAAATCCAAAAAATTATTTTTTGTATACTGGCAGTGATTCTTGTCATTGTTTTTTATGAAGCAATTGGGATTTACACTGCATATAAAAAACAGCCTAAAGTATCTTCTGAAACAAAAATAGCCGTTCAAGAGGAAATTAAAAATTGGAATCAGATTAGTGAGAACCCAGAACGAGCCACGATTATAGAAGAAAACAACGAAGCTCTTTTACAGAGAATCCGTTTGATACAAAATGCAAGGGAAGAGATTATTTTATCTACTTTTGCATTTCACTCTGATGAGAGCGGAAAGCTGATTATGGGAGCTCTTCTTGAGGCTGCAAACAGAGGCATTAAAGTTCGCATACTGGCAGACGGCTTTGAAAGCTGGACTGCTATGGAATGGAATCCTTATTTTTATGCGTTATCTTCTCATGAAAATATTGAAGTAAAGATTTATAATCGGGCAAATCCATTAACACCATGGAAAATGATGGGAAGGATGCATGATAAATATTTGATAGCAGATAGAAGTATATATATTCTTGGTGGAAGAAATACGTATAATTATTTTCTTGGTGATTTTGAAAAATATAAAAATTATGACAGAGATGTCCTTGTTATATGCGAGAATTCACAGAAGGAAAATTCTGTCAGTCAGTTGCTGGATTATTTTGAAAATATATGGAAGCAGGATGACTGTGCTTATTTTCATGAAGATAAAAAATTGGCAGATAAGACTTCTGTGAAGAAAGCAGCTTTAAGAATGGAAGAAGAATATAAAGAATATGCTGCAGAGTATAAAAAACGTATTTTTGACAGCGATTATACAGAGGAAACATTTGAGACAGAAAAGATTACGCTGGTGTCAAATCCTATCCATACAGGCGCAAAAGAGCCTGTGGTTTGGTATACGCTTGGAGAACTTATGAAAAATGCAAAAGAACGTGTAAAGATCCATACACCGTATATCATTTGCAATGAAATGATGTATAATACATGGGCAGATGTTGCGAAGAATGTTTCAGAATTTTCTGTCATGACAAATTCTGCTGCAAATAATGGGAATCCGTTTGGTTCAGCAGATTATGCAGTAAACAGGGATAAAATCGTAGATACAGGGATTGATATTTGGGAGTATGAAGGTGGTTTCTCATATCATGGAAAGAGTATTTTGATTGATGATAATTTATCAGTGATAGGTTCTTTTAATATGGATATGAGAAGTGCATATCTTGATACAGAGCTTATGTTAGTTATCCGAAGCAGAGAAATTAACAGACAGCTTGAGGAAGGCATGATGACGTATGAAAAAATGTCAAGACAGGTGTTGGAAGATGGAACATACAATAATCCATATAATGTGGAGCCAATTGCATTAACAAAAAAGAAGCAGATAAAGATTTTATTAGTACAGCATTTGCTTGGATGGGTACGATTTTTGTTTTAATATGGAGGAGACATGTTTAAGATTTTAATAGTGGAAGACGATAAGGAATTGAGTCAATTGTTTCAAAAAGTACTTGAAAAAAATGGATATCAGATCAAATGCGCGTCAGATGGCTTGCAGGCATTAAAAACACTTGATACAGAATATATTGATCTGATCATTTCTGATATTATGATGCCTGTAATGGATGGGTATGAGCTTGTTTCTAGGCTTCGTGCAGCAGGATATCAGATTCCAGTGCTGATGATTACGGCAAAAGGTACGTTTGATGATATGCGTCAGGGATTTTTGTCAGGAAGCGATGACTACATGGTAAAGCCAGTTAATGTAAATGAGATGGTTTTACGAGTTGGGGCATTGCTGAGGCGTGCGCAGATCCTTAGTGAACATAAAATCGTAATTGGCTCTACAGAATTTGATTATGATCAAATGACTGTTAAAATAGGTTCAGAAATTCAGGTGCTTCCGAAAAAGGAATTTCTGCTTTTGTACAAATTGGCAGCATCGCCAGGACGTACATTTACAAAACAGCAGCTGATGGACGATGTCTGGGGAGTGGAAACAGAGGCTGATCCACATACGATTGAAGTTCATATTGGAAGAATTAGAGAGCGATTTAAGGAAAACTCTGATTTTGAAATTGTCACTATGCGAGGGATTGGATATAAGGTGGTAAAGAAATCATGAAAAAAAGAAAAGAGAAGGAATTTAAAATTCGCACATATCTGACAGGCATTATTTGGCTGGCATTGGCCTGTTCGATGATAATTTCAGCATTACTTTTTGCGTTTTTAAAGCATTTTCTGGAAATGCCGGAAAATATTCCTGCGATTGTCTGGCTGTTGATTTTTAATACAATGATTGCAGGATTAATTACAGTGCTTTTAAATGGAAAGGTTTTAGAGCCGATCACAAAGCTTAGCGAGGCAATGAAGGATGTTTCGCAGGGAGATTTTGATAAACAGTTAGAAACAAGCAGTCGTATTGCAGAAGTGGCACAATCATATAATAGCTTTAATGTGATGACAAAAGAGCTTCGTGCTACACAAATATTGCAGATGGATTTTGTTTCTAATGTTTCACATGAGTTTAAAACACCTATAAATGCAATTGAGGGCTATACGATGCTGCTACAGGGAGAGGAGCTTTCGAATGAACAAAATGAATATGTAGAGAAAATCCTGTTTAATACTCAGAGATTGTCTTGTCTTGTTGGAAATATTCTTCTGCTGTCTAAGCTGGAAAATCAGAATATCCCAATGAAAAAGATAAAATATCGTCTTGATGAGCAGATTAGACAGGCACTACTTTCTCTAGAATCAAAGTGGACACAGAAGGAAATTGGATTTCAGGTAGAGATGGAGGCTGTTAAATATGTAGGAAATGAAGGACTTTTTATGCATATCTGGATAAATCTTTTGGATAATGCCATTAAGTTTAGTCCTAATCAGGGAATAATTACGATGTTTTTAAAACAGGAAAATGATCAGGTAAAATTTATTCTGGAAGATGAAGGCTCTGGAATTGACGAGGAAATAAAAAACAGGATATTTGATAAGTTTTATCAGGCAGATGGTTCCCATAAGGCAGAAGGAAATGGTCTTGGTCTTGCACTTGTAAAGCGAATTATTGACAGTGCAGGCGGAACGATTGAAGCACAAAATCGCGAATATGGAGGATGCAGGTTTGTTGTGCAGCTCCCATTACAATAATTATAAAATACTAGGAGGAAAGATATGACGTTTTATCAGGAATTGCAGTTAAATCAGGCAGGATCAAAAAAGATGCTTAAGACAAGTGGGACAGGGAAGGAAAAAGCATATCATATGCTTGTATATCTTGTAAAGATTGCGCTCACAATGATATTTTGCTTTGGTTTTGTTACTGTTTTTAGCATTTTGTTTGGCAATGAAAATAGTATTGTAGGTGTAGTAGTTTTATTATGCCTTATGGTATTTAGAAATGCAGATTTGGGAATCCATACAGGACAGTCAACGATATTACTTGCATTGTTCTTTGTAATTATGGCAGTATTTCCACATTTGGCTAATCATGTGTCACCTGTGTTGGGTATACTTTTGAATATGGCAGCGCTTGCAGTATTTATTATTTTTGGATGCCACAATCCATTTATGTTTAATCAGTCAACTTTAGTTTTGGGATACTTACTTTTGTATGGATATGACGTGACAGGAAAAAGCTATCAGATGAGATTAGCAGCAATGGTGGTAGGAGCATTGCTTACCTGTCTTGTATTTTTCAGAAATCATAAAAATAGAACTTATAAGAGAACAATTAAAGATATTATAAAAGAATTTGACCTTACATCTTCCAGAACAAAATGGCAGCTGTGCCAGATACTTTGTGTGCCAACAGTGCTTTTTATTGCACAGGTATGTAAAATGCCGAGAGCAATGTGGGCGGGTATTGCAGCTATGTCAGCAATAGTACCTTTCATGGAGGATATGCAGTATAGAGTCAGAAAAAGAATTATTGGAAACATTGCAGGTGTAATCTGCTTTGTTGCATTGTATTATCTGCTTCCGCCATCGATATACGCATATATTGGAATTATCGGAGGAATCGGAGTTGGATTTTCAGTAAAATATGGATGGCAGGCAGTATTTAATACGTTTGGCGCACTTGCAATTGCTGCGCAGACTTATGGACTTAAGGGTGCAGTAAGTTTGCGTGTGATACAGAACGTGTTTGGTGTTGCTTTTGCACTAGTATTTTGTATTCTATTTTATTGGATGATGTCAAAATCTTGTAAATTAGCTTCAAATCAGGTATAATAAGTTCTTGAACCGTTGTGGAGGAGAAAAAAGAAAGGCGTGGGAATTTATGAACGCATATCATGCATTTGCACTTGTCTATGATCGTATGATGGAGGAAATTCCATACGAGGAGTGGTGCAATTTTGTAACCGATCAGCTTAAAAAATTTGGCATTGAGGATGGTTTGATGCTGGAGCTAGGCTGTGGAACAGGAACGTTAACCGAGATGTTTGATGCGAAGGGATTTGACATGATCGGTGTGGATAATTCAGAAGAAATGCTGGCAGAGGCTGTTGAAAAGCGTGAGCAAAGTGGAAGATCTATTTTATATCTGAATCAGGATATGAGAGAGTTTGAGCTTTACGGAACTGTGCGCGCGGTAATTAGCTTGTGTGACACAATGAATTACCTGACTGAATACGATGATCTTGTTAATGTGTGCCGTCTCGTCAATAATTATTTGGATCCAAATGGCATATTTTTATTTGATCTAAAGACTGACCATTACTTTAAGAGTATTGGCTGTCAGAGTTTTTGTGATGCAGATGAAGAGGTAAGCTTTATTTGGGATAATGATTATGATGAAGAAAAACGAATCAACAGCTATGCGCTGACGCTGTTTGTGCAGGAAGAGGATAATCGTTATGAACGTTTTGACGAATATCATGAGCAGCGTGCGTTTTCTATTGATGAGGTGCGCTGTGCAATTGAAGAGTCGGGCATGATATTTCTTGCTGCAATTGATAAAAATGGTGCACCTGCAACGAAAGATACCGATCGTGTGTACATAATAGCACGCGAAAAGGGAAAGACACCGCTGCAAAACTTATAAAGAAAAGAGGAAGAAACATGAGTGACTATATGATTCGTGCGACGGCTGCAAATGGTCAGATCCGTGCGTTTGCCGCAACCACAAGAGATCTTACAGAATATGCAAGAAATGCACATAATACAAGTCCGGTTGTTACCGCAGCTTTAGGACGTACAATGACAGCAGCTGTCATGATGGGCAGCATGCTGAAGGGAGATAAAGAGCTTCTGACTGTTAAGATTCAGGGTGATGGCCCAATTGGTTCTTTGACAGTAACAGCTGATTCTCATGGCCATGTAAAGGGATATGCGCAAAATCCGGTTGTACTTATTCCGGCAAATTCTATTGGAAAACTTGATGTAGCAGGTGCTATTGGAAAGGGTGTGCTAAGCGTAATCAAAGATATTGGTCTGAAGGATCCGTATGTGGGACAGACAGATCTTGTAAGCGGAGAGATTGCCGAGGATTTGACATATTATTTTGCTGTCTCCGAGCAGACACCATCTAGTGTTGGATTAGGCGTGCTGATGAATAAGGACAATACTGTACGTCAGGCAGGAGGATTTATTATTCAGCTTATGCCAGATGCATCAGAAGAAACCATTTCTGCACTAGAAAAGCGTTTGGCAAAAGTATCTTCAGTAACAGCAATGCTCGACAGTGGAAAAACACCGGAAGATATTTTGCAGGAGCTTCTTGGCGATATGGAGCTTGCAGTTCTTGATCGCATGGCTGTCTCATTTAAATGCGGATGCAGTAAGGAGCGTTTTGCACGAGGAATCGCAAGTATTAAAAAATCAGACATTCAGGAAATGATTGATGCAGGAGAGAATATTGAGACCTGCTGTCAGTTTTGCAATTCTAAGTATGTCTTTACACCAGATGAATTAAAAGAAATGATGTAATTAAAAAAAGCCGCACCCATTTAATGAGTGTGGCTTTTTTGATTATGATTGAAAAATCTGATTGGCATTCTTTTGTAGTGCAAACAAAAGAAGCATTCCAAGTATGCCGCAGGAGATTACTTCACCTATGCCAACTGTGGCTGTTAAGTACCAGATGGAGTCTGGTGCACCGTAGACGATGCGAAGAACCTGCGGAACAACAAGGATATTAGCTAAAATTGGCGGCAGAGGTGCCAGCCATTTGCTGATATGGCGCAGCTTATAAGTAAAGAAAGCGCCAATAAGTGTGGCAAGTGAGCCAAATAAAATATCCCATACTGCAGCGCCGGTTATGGTGTTGCTGATTACGCAGCCAACAAAAAGTCCCGGAATTGTTGCTGGTGTAAAA